>Ga0207433_10004023_pt1 | contig 27396 bp, 20 predicted proteins | sample YelNatPaOPGAMG01_FD_187559 | JGI IMG/M metagenome (GOLD analysis project Ga0207433, IMG submission 187559) | Hot spring thermophilic microbial communities from Obsidian Pool, Yellowstone National Park, USA - OP-RAMG-01 (SPAdes) (version 3) | ecosystem: Environmental > Aquatic > Thermal springs... | reverse complement strand
GGTTAGGCGTGAAGACCCTACCATTATCTTAGAGCGTTTCCTTGCCTTGTTCCAAAGGCTCTTAATCAGGCCAAACCAGGGCAGGCGGCCAGGGGAAAGTTGTGCACTATCAGTGTAGCCCCTGAAGTTTGCCATTTTGCAGTTTGGGCCGTTTTTGTTATAATAAAACAAAGTTTTGTAGATCTTACTTATATAAATCATAAATCTACTATCATATATCCTAAGTTTAAATCCTCTTATGGCCCAACGTCTTGAAGAAATCATAAAATTTCGCAAGGAGAAACTGGAGAAACTGAAACAAATTGGCATAGACCCATACCCTTCCAAGACACAGCGGACGCATTCCAACGCCGAAGCCTTGGAGGGCTTTGACAAGCTCAGCCAGCAAAACCAGTCCATTACCATTGTCGGCCGCATCCGTTCCTGGCGGGCTATGGGCAAACTTATTTTCGCGCACATTGACGACGGCACGGCCAAAATCCAGGTCCTATTTAAAGAAGACAATGTTGGCAAGGATCAGTTTAAATTCCTACTGGATTATTTTGATATCGGCGATTTCATTGAAGCTACAGGCACGCTTTTTAAAACCAAGACGGAAGAAAAAACCCTACAGGCTATAAGCTATAAGCTATTAGCCAAAAGCTTGTTACCCCTTCCCAGCGAACATTTCGGCTTATCTGATGAAGAAACTAGGCTGCGCCGTCGTTATTTGGATATCCTGCTCAACCCTGAAACCAGGGATTTATTCACTAAAAAAAGCCTATTTTGGGCAAAAATACGCGAATTTCTAGTTAAGAAAGGCTTTTTAGAGCTAGAAATGCCCATTTTAGAGGCTATTCCTGGCGGGGCTGAGGCTGAACCGTTCGTGACCCATCACAACGCTTTAGACCGCGATTTTTATCTCAGGATAAGCCTGGAATTGCCGCTTAAGAAGATGCTAGTCGCGGGCTATGAAAAAGTTTTTGAAATAGGCAGAATATTCCGCAACGAAGGCATAGATACCGAGCATTTGCAGGACTACACCCAAATGGAATTCTATTGGGCGTATTCCGATTTTGACAAGCTGATGGAATTCCTACAAGAGATGTATCAATACGTTATCCAGGAGACTTTTGGCACGCTCAAGATAACTAGCCGCGGCATCGCTTGCGACTGGAGCGGCAAATGGGAAAAAGTCAGTTACGTAAAACTATTTAAGGAAAAAACCGGCATAGATCTGGAAAAGGCAAGTGATGGCGACCTAAAGGAATACCTAGACAAAAATCACATAAAATACGAACCAAAAGCGCACCGTGCCAAGCTTATTGATACCATCTTCAAGTCAGTGAGGTCGTCCATCCCTTTAGACAAGCCCGTATTTTTGATTGATCAGCCGATAGAACTGGAGCCATTGGCCAAAAAGGATCCCAAAGACCCGAAGATTGTGCAGCGTCTGCAGATATTTGCTTACGGCACGGAGCTAGGCAAGGGGTTCGGTGAATTGAATGATCCCATTGACCAACGCGCGCGTTTTGAGGAACAGATGCAACGGCGTAACGCGGGCGACAAAGAAGCGCAGATGATAGATTTTGATTATTTGGAAGCCATGGAATACGGAATGCCTCCATGCGCGGGTTTTGGCGTGTCACAAAGGTTATTCGCGTTCCTGGTCGACAAACCAATTCGCGAGACCGTCATCTTTCCGCCAATGAAAAGCGAAAAATAATCTAACCACCGCGAGAACGATTATGCTTGCTACCTAATATTTACTAATTACTACTTACTAAACAACCCATGTTGGACATCAAATTCATCCGCGAGAACGCGGATAAGGTCAAAAAGGCCGTAATAGATAAAAATATAGACCTAAACATAGATCATCTGCTAGAAGTAGACGACCGGCGGCGATCTTTGCTCGCTGAAGTAGAGACCTTGCAAGCCACGAAGAACCGCGTGTCCAAAGAGATCCCGAACCTAAGCGCGGAAGAAAAAAAGGCCAAACTTTTGGAAATGAAAGAAGTGGATCAGAAATCTGACGAACTGAAGAATTGGCTCAAGCCAGTTTTGGAGGAATATGACAAGCTGATGGCAATGGTTCCAAACATTCCCAGTCCCGAAACGCCTGTCGGGCCTGATTCGTCCGGTAATATCCCGTGGAGCTATTGGAGCCCGAAACTTGGACATGTTGATCCAAAAGAGGAAGACAAAGTAAAGGAAGTGCCGACGAAATTTGATTTTGAGATAAAGGACCATATAACCCTCGGCAAAGAACTTGACCTTATTGATATCGAGGCTGGGACTAAGACGTCCGGTTTTCGCGGCTATTACCTGAAGAATGAGGCAGTGATGATGCAGTATGGCCTTATCCAGCACGCACTTAAAAAGATGCAAGAAAAAGGCTTTACTTTGTTCACTACGCCTGTTCTGGTTCGCGACTTCGCACTGTTCGGTAGCGGGCATTTCCCGTTCGGTAAAGAAGAGATCTATCGTATTGCGAATTCCGAAGAAAATGACCCCAAATATTTAGCCGGGACTTCCGAGCCGAGCCTTTTAGCCTACTGTTCAGACAAGACCTTTGATGAAAAAGAATTGCCCATAAAGATGTGCGGCGTAAGCTCCTGCTTTAGAAGCGAAGTTGGTAGTTACGGCAAGGACACCAAAGGTATTTATCGCATCCATGAATTTATAAAGGTGGAGCAGGTCGTCGTATGCAAGGCCGACATCTTAGAAGGCGATAAATGGCTGGAAACGATGCGTGAGATAGCGCAGGAGATGCTGATGGATTTGAAATTGCCGCACCGTGTTCTTAATATCTGCACTGGCGATATGGGCGCGGGAAAATACAAGATGTACGATCTGGAGACTTGGATGCCATCGCGCAAAGATTATGGCGAAACGCACAGCGATTCCAATCTAACCGACTGGCAGGCACGGAGACTCAATATCCGCTATCGCGACAGCCAGGGAAAAACGAGATACGCGTTCACTTTGAATAATACGGTCATCGCCAGTCCGCGCATCCTCATCGCCATCCTGGAGAACTACCAGCAAAAGGACGGCAGCGTGGTCGTGCCAGAAATTTTGAGACAGTATGTGGGGAAAGATGTAATAAACCGGTCTTAAAATAACAAATTAACAATTTAACAATTTTATAAAAAGACAAAATATAAATTGTTAACTTGTTTAATTGTTTAATTGATGAAAAAGCTTTTACAGGATCTGTTAGCGTCGCTTTCGCGCCGGGTCATTAAAAAATACCGCCCAACCATCATCGGCATTACCGGAAGCATGGGAAAGACCTCTACCAAAGAGGCTATTTTTAACGTTGTGTCGCAAAAATATCGCGCGCGGAGGTCGGAAAAGAATTTCAACAACGAGTTCGGCCTCCCGCTAACTGTGCTGGGCAGTGACTCACCTGCCAAGAGTCCCTTCAAATGGCTTGCTTTATTGGCCAAAGCGGGTCTTATGATATTGAGTAACCAAAAATACCCGCAAATCTTGGTTCTGGAAATGGGCGTTGATCGTCCGGGTGATATGGACTATCTGCTTTCCATAGTAAGGCCGAATATCGCCATTTTGACTGGCATCGGTTCTTCGCATATGGAATTCTTTAAGGACACGGGAGAGCTAGGCAGAGAAAAAGGCAAGATCGCTTCATTGCTCGGACCCGGCGACACATTCATCGTTAACGCGGACAATGCCGAGGCTTTAAAGCGCAAAGACGGCGTTAAGGGTAAAATTATCACATACGGGATAAAAGGCAACGCTGACATAAGCCCAAGCGACATCCAGGAAAATCTGCAGGAGCCTTATGGGACACAGTTCTCCGTCATTATTGATGGAAATAAGATCAACGCTCGGGTCAAAGCTTTAGGCGAAAGCCATTTAAGCGCGTTGATCGCGGCTTGCGCCGTCGCTCAAGCGCTTAAGATTGAAAAAGACCTGGTACTTAAGGGCCTACAGGAATACAAGCCAGCGCCAGGCCGATTGAACATAATTACCGGGATAAAACACTCCGTTATAATAGACGACACTTATAATTCCTCGCCTGATCCGGTCAAGGCCGCGCTTAGGCTGCTGCGGAAGATTCCTTCGGAATACAAAATCGCGGTTTTAGGCGATATGTTGGAATTGGGTAATATAAGCGATCAGTCGCATCGTGAGATAGGGGAAGCGGCCGCGGCCGCGGGCTTAAGCAGATTGGTGACCGTGGGTCCGGGCGGTAAAATTATAGCGGAAGGTGCGGCCGCGGCCGGATTTAACCGGGAACTTATTCTATGTTTCGACACGGCCGATGAGGCAAAAAAGCCTTTACAGGAATTGATGCGGCCAGGCAGCCTGGTCCTGATAAAAGGCTCTCAAGGGATGAGAATGGAAAAGATCACAAAGGAAGTCATGGCTGAACCCATGCGCGCCCCGGAACTGTTGTGCAGGCAATACGGCAATTGGCTTAAGCAATAACCGACATTCCCAATGCTTTCAAAAACAAAAAACGATCGGAACGACTCCAAAGATCGCTTCCAAAAAAAGAATTTTCGCAACCATCTGCAACAAGCTCAGAACTACAAGCGTAATGTGCGTAATCTCCCCAAAACGAAATTCCGCACTTTCCTTTTCAAAATTGGACTGGGCTCTTATAAGACCATTATTCCCGCGGCGATTATTTTGCTTTTTGGCATATATCTTATTTACGTCCCAAACTTCCTATATATTAAACATATAGAAATATCAGGATTGCGAACCGAGGACGCGGCAACGGCCTCAAATACAATTAATGATTATCTTAAGACGAGATTCTGGTGGCCGCAAAAGAACATATTATTACTCTCCAAAGCAGGATTGTCAAAGTACCTATTAGCGCGTGACGGAGCGGTTGCAGACATCAAAAATATCAAGAAAGACCTGCCAGACACGATAATCCTGGAACTGGAACAGCGTTACGGAAAATATGAGCTTGAGATAGGGGACTGGCATTACATATTATCCAATGATGGGGTAGTGATGTCAGGCCAGTACGGTACATCAACCATTTCTAGCTTGCCTTTGATCCGTTTTAAAGACGAACAGCAGCCGGCAGACGGCGAAAGATTCTTTTCCCCGGAGTTGCTTGAGCTGGCGGAAGGACTAAGTAGCGACTTGGCAAAGAATATAAAGATCCCAACGGGCGCGATTTTAATGGAAAACCGTAAAAGCGCGGATGTGAAGGTCATTACGACAAACGGTTACGAATTTTTCTTTGACGTTAAATCCGACATCGGCGACATATCCAAAAAGCTGCAGCTCCTTCTTTCGCGCTTGACGGACGCGGAAAAAGCCAAGCTCAAATACATAGATATGCGTATTAAGGACAAAGGTTACGTCTGCCTTAAAGACGCGCCTTGCGCCAAAGAAACGTCACCGTCCCAGGCGACATCTACGGAAGCGTCAACTAACCCTCTTCAATAATTAATTCTTTTGATAATATGACAAAAGGCGAGTTATTCGTAATTTCAGTCGGCGGTTCTCTCATAAACCCAGGCCAGGTAGATACCGTTTTTTTGAAAGATTTTCGTAGGATGATTCTGGGCCAGATAAAAAAAGGCAGACGTTTTATTTTGATAACGGGCGGAGGAAAGTTATGCCGCGATTATCAGAACGCTTTAAAAAAGATTAGCAATCCAACTTCTAAGGATCTTGATTGGATGGGAATCGCGACGACCTGGATGAACGCAGATCTAGTCAGGTTAATGTTAGGCAGGATCACACACCCAGCGATAATCAAAGATCCGAATATCAAAGTCAATTTTAAGGAAAAGGTCTTGATCGCGGGCGGCTGGATGCCTGGAAGAAGCACGGACGACGATGCGGTCAGGCTGGCTAAGGCATATGGCTCTACGACTATCATCAACCTGAGCAATATAGATTATGTTTACGATAAGGATCCAAAAAAATTTAAAAACGCCAAAAAGATCCTGAGCGTGTCATGGAAAGATTTCCGCGTCATAGTAGGGAATAAGTGGGACCCGGGAAAGAACGCGCCATTCGATCCAACGGCTGCCAAGACCGCTCAAAAAAACGGTATGCGCGTGATAATTGCCAACGGAAAAAACCTGAAGAATCTAGAAAATATCTTAAACGGCAAGTCTTTCGTTGGCACGACGATTTTTTAGGCCATACAGCAATACATCTAATAAATTTAAACGGCTAATACGTAATAAATCTACGTCTTAGCCGTTTTTTTCACTGTCATTCCCTGCCTGCGGCAGACAGGCAAGCGAGTCTGACGAGCGAGGGTTCCCTTAAACAGTATCTTTCTGATTATCGTCGTATAAGGGATTCCTCACTATCGTTCGGAATAACAAATAAAGTCATTCCTGTTCCCAGTTTTCAGTTTCGAGTTGCAGTTTGTCCGCCATCCGCCATCCGGCGGAGGCGGATTCGATTTTTGCGTTTTGAGTTCTTGCTCCTTTGTTAAATCTTTAATCCTAAATCCTTAATCTACCTTAGTATAACTTCACTTAGTTCACTTTGTATTCCGTCACCACTATCCACGTGCCTACCCATGGGCGGACTTCTGCAAATCCTTCCTCATAGACTTGCACCCAATTGACCGGCACCTCAGGTTTTGACGAGCCAAAACCATTGGTCCAAAGTATCCACACTGTATCGCCTTTCTGCGCGCCAGTATTGAAATCCGGCATCAAATCTGCGTCCGTTAGTATCGCAGAACCGGCAAAATGCGGAATGTCGGAAGCTTTAGTCACTCCGCCGGTGTAAAGTAAGGGGCGAACAGGAGTACGGTTGTAATATTTGTAATTGAAGAATTCGAACGAGGTACCCACGAAAAGTTTTTGTCCTGGCTCCACGTTTGCCTTAAGATATTCGGCCGCTTTGGCCATCCCAGGCTTTGTCTTTACATCCAGTTGATACCAATACCTAAAAAATGCGAAAAGGTTGACCAAGCAATATATTACGAACAACGAACCAGCCGGCCATTTTGCCTTGATCTCCTTTAACCACATCGCTAACGCGATGGAATAGAACACGCTCGCGAATAGAAAATAACGGTCCATATAAACCGAGGAAGCGCTGCCTTTTAGCCGGGCCAGGACAGCGAATAATATCGCGCCGCCAAAAGGAGCGGCAATGGCCAAGGCCACCAGCCACTTGTCAAAACTTTCGGTCTTCCGCAGGAACCAATAAATAAAATAGATGGTGAACAAAGTTACCGCGATAAGCAATATTTGCGTCGGACCCTTGCTCGTGTCGCGGCTGAACGCTAGCAGCATATCCCAAAATGTTGCAGGGATACTCCAGATATTGATTTGCGGGATCCAGTAACCAGCCCCGACCTGCCGGTATTGGAACAGGAATATCTTAAACCAAGGGATAAACGACAGTGCGATCGCCAATAAGGACAAAGCCAAAGGAATATATTTTTTCCAATCCCAGCGGTGGTGGAAGAACAAATAAAGTAAACCGTAAAACGCGATTGCTGCCGCCGTGAAGAATAGGTAGTAATGCGTATAGATTATTATTATCATCGACAGGGTAAAACCGGCATAGTTCAAAACCATCTTTCGTTTTAGGTGAATGTCTCGCGGCAGGTTCGGCATATTCAACGACTCATCTTGATGCAATTGCTTTTGCTGGTGCATGGCTTTGACCAAAAAAAACGCAGTTAATAAAGCAAAGAACGCGCCCATGGTATACATCCGCGCCTCGGTCACGTATTGCAGCTGGAACGGATTGATGGCAATGAGCAAAGCCGCCCATAGGGCTGCCTTCTCGTTCTTGAACGCTTCCTTGACAAAAGCATAACCGGCCAAAATAGAAGCTGTGCCGAAAAAAATGGACATGCCGCGTAGGGAAAGCAGGGAATCTCCGAAAATATAATGCCAGAAACGCAGGAAAATATAATACATCGGCGGATGCACGTCTAAGCCAATGCGATATATCATCTCGCCCCAGGGGTACTGGATGAGCAAAGCGGAGAACGCTTCATCGTGCCATAGTGATATCAACGTATTGTGATAAAACCGAAGGATTACCCCAAGGGATAGTATCAAAATAAGAGGCAAATGTTTTTTCATACTTAGTTACTAGTTATTTATTGCTTATTATAAACTTTTGATACCTACTTACTCATTGCTTACTTCGTAAACCCCCATCACCGCCTGACCAAATTTGTTGCGGACCTCCCTGACCAAGCGCGCTTCGGGGTGAAAATTCTTAAATTTTTTTATGTCAAAGATGCTTGATTGGGTAAAAACTATCTGATCACCGGGTTTTAAGCCGGTCAATTTCCAGGAATCTTCCGGGTCAACCTGGATATATGGGACGCTGCATGGATTATTGAAGTTGCCTTTCGGGTCGCTGGTCATGAAATCCGTGGTCTGTACCGAGAACTTGTCCAAAACCAGGTACGTGGAATTTTTTTTGCAGCGCGTAATAAGATACTGGCTGACTGGGGTCAGGTCGGAACGGAAAGAATAGAAATTTTCCGGGGAGTTTGCCGCGTAAACGAAATATAGGAAGTATGATTGCAATGTCAAAGCCAAAACGAACAGAACGACGACCAACTTCAACGCTTTTTCCACTAACCTAAATCGCCAACCACTGACGGCGTATTTCGCGCTCCATTTATTGTCATTCCACTTGGAATAGAGTCGGGAATGCAAAGCGCAAGCTTTTTGCGCCAGCTCATACAAAATCCATGCGGCTAAAATGTACACAACAGGAATGGTTCCGATACTACGTAGACCATGCGGAATGCCTTCGGCGGTGGTTACGACTGGCAAAAGCATTCCCCAAAACCATCCTGCCAGGAGAAAATATTTCCAATAAGCGGATCTTTTGCTCGGCGCGAAGAAATACCACGCTGCCAAGAATGTCGCCAGGATCAGCCCCACGCCAAAAAATGGACTAATAAAAGGCGAAAGGAACGGCTGGCCGGAAATGTTATGCCGCCAGTTTAGATCGCCTTGCGTAAAATATCCTAAAATACTTTGTTTGACCACCTCCCAGACCGTGCCAGGCAGGTTTCCCTGGTTCAGTTCGGGGTTGAATACGCTGACTTGACCGCTGCGCCCCACAAACGAACCAGGATGGGTATAGAAATATTTTCCCAAAGGTAAAAAGAATATCACGAATGCCAAAAAGAAAAGGATTGTGGGCCAAAAATATTTCTTTATTGTCTGCCGGAATATCCGCTGCTTGAGCGCGGCCAGAAGCGGCCAGGCCAGAATCATGAACACTATCGGCGCCATTACCCGGTAAGCAATATAAGTATAAAAACCTAAAGCAAAAGCCGTGCCAGTCAAAAAAGAGAACAATAGCCGCTTTTTGGTAGTAGCGGTTTGATAGGTGACAAGTAGCAAATATATTGTCAGCGTGGTAAATAGGGGGATTAGGCCGGCGCGGAAAGCTGTACGCGACAGGACGATATGCCAGGTAGAGACTGCCATCAAGAAAGCGGCAAGCAGCGCAATGTTCGTGGCTTTGATATACGTTTTGTCGGTCTTATACGACCCATCCTTCCTGTCTATCCCAATGCTGAATAATCGCCTTGCTGCCAAAAAACAGAGGATTGTAGCTAACAAACCGACTATCGCCGAAGTAAAATGGAAAGCCAAAGGAGTTTTGCCAAATACGGTCACGCTAGCCCATTCCACATAGAAAAACAAGGCCTCGCGTCCGTTCCCGCGTTCGTAGAACGGCTGTAATTGGCCTTGCTGCATTAGGTTAATGTCCAGCCCGTTAGCGGCTTCGTCGGGGAATAACCCGCCAGGCATTGTCGAGATGTGGTAAAAACGGAAAAATATCGCTAGCAAAACTATCCCTAACAAAAACACTTTTTGGGTTCTTGTCATATTTTAATTCGCTTATACAACTTGAAAAAACGCGATATCTTTGGTAAAATTTTATAGATTAAACTATTAACAATGTTTTTACGCGTACTCAAAACACTAAAGGATTTGTTATTAAAGGTTTGGTTTCTTTGGTTCATCTCTCTTGCTTTGGATATTATAACATTTTTCCTAATCTACCGCAAAATCGGGTTTGAAAATAGAATCTCGGCCTTGCGTTATAATGTCCTAGTCGGCGTGGATTGGTACGGAAAGGGAGGAAACCTTTATTTCATACCGGCAATTGGCCTGGCTATTTTAGCAGTGAATTATTCGTTCTATCGCACAAGCAAGGGCAAGGGTTATTTTCTGTCGCCTTTGGCCGTGCTTTCCGCCATGTTCGTCCAGGCAGTACTGTTGATCTCAGTGATTTTTTTGACAGCGAACATGACCTGAAATAATGACAAGAAAAAGGAAATTAAACGAAAGATTTTGGGAGATTCTGCCCGGCCTGCAATTTTGGCTGGTCTTTTTTGGGGCAATAATCCTTTCTTACTACCAGCCAGTTACGGCTGCTCTGTTCATAATCTGTTTTGATCTTTATTGGGTGCTCAAAGCGATAAACGTCTCCGCACATCTTGTGGCCAGTTACCGCAAATTTAAAGTCTTCGTAACTCTGGACTGGCTAGATCTGGTCAAACGGTTGCAGGACCTGGACAGCTATGAAGAGTATCTGGCAAAGAAAGCCTCGGAAAGATCAGATGGACGTTATTCTAGGGTCGCGAGACAGTATTACAGGCAAGAAGCGAAAAGAATAATGCAATTAAAGCAGGAAAAAAGTGGGGTGCTGGATTTCAAAAATTATTATCACCTAGTCCTTATTCCGTTCGTAAACGAAAGTTTTGAAGTGCTGGATTCCACTTTGGCAGCTTTGCGGCAGACCAATTACCCCAAGGACAAGATAATGATCCTACTGGCCGGTGAGGAACGGTCTGGCGAAACGGCCAGAGATGTGGCGGCTAAGATTAAAGAAAAGTACGCCTCATCGTTCTATCAATTTTTTGTAACTGAACATCCGGACGGCTTGGCAGGGGAGATAAAAGGAAAAAGCGCCAATGCCTCGTATGCCGTACAGGCCGTATTGCCTGATTTGGAAAGATTAGGAATTCATCCCGACCAAGTTCTGGTCTCTAATTTTGACAGCGATACCATAGTCCATCCGCAATACTTTGCCCGTGTGATGTATGAATTCCTGACCGCAGACAAGCCGTATCGCAAAAGCTATCAGCCTATCGCGGTTTACAATAACAACATCTGGGACAGTCCGGCTATAATCCGCGTGGTCTCGGTCTCAAATTCCTTTTGGCAATTCACGGAAAGCAGCCGGCCTGACCGATTGCGGACATTTTCTTCGCATACTATGCCGCTAAAAACACTAATAGAGGTAGGTTTTTGGAAAAAAGACATCGTCAACGAAGACGGCTTCATCTATTGGCAATGCTATCTGCATTACGAAGGCGATTACCAAGTCGTGCCGCTTTTCATTCCGATTTCGTTGGATACCTGCCTGGCGGACACTACCTGGCAGACAATGAAGAACCAATACAAACAAAAAAGACGCTGGGCTTACAATGTGGAATACTACCCTTACCTCATCCCGCGATTGTTGAAAAGCAAGGCGAGGTTTTGGGATAAAATGTATAAGCTATATCAATACGTAGAAGGAAATTTCAACTGGGCCACGGCCAGCATTCTGATATCTTCCTTGGGGTGGATGCCGCTGTTCTTAGGTGGCAACGCGTTCCGCGATAGTGTGGTAGCGTTTAATTTGCCGTTTGCGACCAAGACCTTAATGACCATCGCGACCTTTTTTCTGATATTCAGCGTATACATAAACCTAATACTATTGCCGCCAAGGCCAAAAAAATATAGCGTTTGGCGGTCCGTAATGATGTATTTGCAATGGTTCCTGGTGCCGATCGCGTCAGTGGTGTTTGGCAGTCTTCCGGCCGTGGAAGCCCAGACCAGGCTGATGATCGGTCGATACCTTGAGTTCTGGGTTACACCCAAAGCTCGCAAAGGGGAGAATACGGGATTGGAAATGAGGGAAATGCGTTCGGTTAAAACAACATAAAAACCGGATATGGCATATATATATTATTTTTTTATTACCGCTGTCCTGGCAATGATATTGACGCCCCTGATTAAAAGGCTTGCCTACAAGCTAAATGTTTTAGACGTACCCGATAGTCCGCGGCGCATACATACCAAGCCTATGCCGCTAATGGGCGGTTTGGCCATTTTTTTAGCCGTCGTAATAACGATCTTGGGGTATTTGTATTTCGGTCGCCCCGACTACGAGGTAATGCCGAAAAAATTTTTTGAAGCGATTATTTTAGGCGGCAGCATTCTGATGATCGGCGGCATACTGGACGACAAGTTTGACCTGCCGCCAAAGCTGCTATGGCTGTTTCCAGCCCTTGCGTCGCTCGTGATCGTACATTCGGGTATCGGAGTGGGTATTAAACAACTCAGCAACCCGCTCGGCGCTCCCATTAGCCTGGATTTTGCCGTATTAGGCATCCCGTTCTCCGCCATCTTTATCTGGCTTTGGATGATGGGAATGATCTTCACCACGAAATTCTTGGATGGGCTAGATGGCTTATGCGCCGGCATATCGTTTATAGGCGGACTGACGCTTTTTGCGTTATCTCTTTTGCCGCATATTAACCAACCCATAACTGCGACACTGGCTATAATTTTCTGCGGCGCGCTTTTCGGTTATCTGTTCTTTTCGTTCAATCCGGCATCAATATTTCTTGGGGAGTCGGGGAGTACGTTTTTGGGATTTATGCTCGGGACACTAAGCGTAATTTCGGGCGGGAAGATTGCGACGGCTTTGTTGGTGATGGGGATACCGATACTGGATGTGGCTTGGGTAATAGTCAGGCGGCTATGGTACCATACCAGCCCGTTCCGAGCTGACCGCAAGCATCTGCATTTTCGGCTGCTGGACCTGGGGTTTACTCAAAGGCAGGCAGTCCTCATACTTTACGCCATATCCGCGATTTTCGGCTTTACCGCAGTATTTTTGCAATCCTTGGGTAAATTGATTGCTTTGGCGGTATTATTCTGCGTAATGCTGACATTGGCGATCTCTGTGGTAATACTCTATAAACGGCAGCATCCACATATCCCGGAGTCAGAGAGAACACGACCATTACCGGTTGACGATTTACCGAAAGTTTGATAAAATAAACAGGAACCCTATATATTTATTAAATATTTAATTTTTCCCCGATGTCATCCTCGGGCGAGCGAAGCGAGGTCTAGAAATCTTAAACAAAAGATTTCTGCTCTCGTGGGAATAAAAAATATTTTATGACCGCAATAATAGAAACTGGTGGCAAGCAATATTTAGTAAAGACTGGAGATAAGATCCAGGTAGAAAAATTGGCTAGCGAAGCCGGTAGCGCCGTTAAATTCGATAAGGTCCTTTTAACTTTAAGTGGCAAAGAATTCCAGCTCGGCAAGCCGTTTGTGGCCGGAGCCGTAGTGGAAGGCAAAGTCCTTAAGCATGGCCGTGGCAAAAAAATCCATGTTTTAAAATACAAGGCTAAAAGCAAATATCGCCGTAAGATCGGAGCGAGACAAACTTACACTGAAGTAGAAATAACAAAAGCTTAATATCCTAAACATAGGGGCGGTCAATAGCCGCCCTTTAAATATGTTAAAAAAATGCAACAAACACCTCAACCGCGGTTGAGGTGTTTGTTGCATACTACTTGCTACCAGCTACTTGCTACTTCCTAGTATTCCCTCCGTCCTTCTAATGCCCGCATTAAAGTGATATCGTCCGTATACTCTAGGTCTCCACCCATTGGCAGGCCGCGGGCAATGCGGGTTATCTTGATATTCGGATCCAGGCCCTTCACGACTTTTAGCAGGTGCATGGCAGTCGTCTCGCCCTCAAGCGAAGGATTGGTAGCGATTATGACTTCTTTTATGCCTGTCTCATGGTCCTTGATGCGATCTTCCAGTTTTTGGATGTTGAGCTGTTCGGGACCGATTCCTTCTAAAGGATTTAGCGCTCCGCCCAATATCACGTATACGCCCTGATATTCATTGGTCCGCTCGATCGCTAGAGCATCTAAGGTATCTTCTACCACGCAAATTATTGCGTGGTCGCGTTTGGGGTCAAGGTCAATGGGGCAAGGGTCGGTCTCGGACATAAGTCCGCAGACTGAACAAAAAACTATACCTTCTTTTACGCGCGCAATAGCCTGGGATAGATTGTTTAAATCCACATTATCTTTTTTTAACAAATAAAAAGCCAAGCGCTGGGCAGTCTTGGGCCCTATGCCGGGGAGCCTACTTAACTCATTAATCAATCTTTGGATGGAAGAGGGTAATTTTGTGGCCATTTTGCTAAAATGTGCTTGGAAATTGGTCTAATTAGTTAATTACCCTAAATAATAACTAATTCTGAATGCCAAAAAGGATATTCTCTTATCTTAGACATTAGGCATTGGAATTTATTTTGGAATAATTAGTCCGCCAGTTGGAAATTAGGTTAATTTATCCCTTCAGATGGAGCCATACTTTCCATAACTGCCTGGGGAGATGTATCAAATGTCTTGTCCAAATTCTTGAAACTGGTCTTGTCCGCGTCAAAGAACAGGTCTATCTGCCCAGTAGGGCCGTTTCTGTGCTTGCGTACGTAGATCTCCGCGATATGCGGACGACGCGCGTCCTTGCCTTTGTACATTTCTTCGCGGTAGATGAACATCACCACGTCCGCGTCTTGCTCAATGCTTCCCGATTCGCGCAAATCCGCCAATTGCGGGATTTTGTCCGGTCGATTTTCCACGTTACGGGACAGCTGGGAAAGCGCCAAAACTGGGACGTTCAGTTCGCGAGCCAAAAGCTTTAACGCGCGAGATATTTCGCTGACTTCCTGCACACGATTATCTTGGTTGCGGCCTTCCATTAGCTGTAAGTAGTCAACTACTATCAGCCCAATGCCGTGTTCCGCTTGCAACCTTCTGGCCTTAGTGCGCACTTCCATTATATTGCTGCCGGCAGCGTCATCTATATATATCGGCGCTTCGGATAGTTCGCCCATGGCCTGCCCGATTTTTTCAAAATCCTCGTCGTTTAGATGCCCTGTGCGGATCTTCCATAAGTTGACATTGCTTTGTGAAGAAAGCAGCCTGTCCACCAATTGATCCTTGCTCATTTCTAGGGAAAATATCCCGACCGGCGTCTTTTGGTCAACCCCGATATGACGGATGACGTCCAAGGCCAAAGAAGTCTTTCCCATTGAAGGTCTGGCAGCCAAAATGATTAAGTCCGATTTCTGCAGTCCGCCAAGCAAATTGTCTAGATCCAAAAACCCGGTCGGTAGGCCGCGCAATTTTCCTTTTTCGCGGTGCAATTCGTCTATTCTTTCAAAAGTAGAATGCAGGACCGTGTTTATGGCGATGAAGTTTTCCTTCAGCTGCTGTTGAGAAACCGCGAACAAAGCCTGTTCAGATTTGTCCAAAACGGTCTCAATATCCTCATTTTCCTCAAAAGCAAGATTGTTTATCTCATTTGCCGCATTGATAAGTCGACGCAGCGTGCCTTTTTTCCTTACTATAGTCGCATAATGCACTACATGAGCCGCACTTGGCACCGCATTGACCAATTGGGTCAGGTAACTTACGCCTCCAGCTTGATCCAATTGCTTGCGCTCTTCCAAGATGTTTGTCACGGTCAAAATATCTATGGAAATATTCTTTTCGTAAAGCGAGATTATGGCTTCAAACACCAGCTTGTTGCGTGCATCGTAAAAATCGTTCGCGGACACTATATCCGCAATCTTTATTATGGCGTCCTTGTCCAGCATAAGACAGCCCAGAACCGAACTTTCCGCTTCTAGATTCTGGGGCGGCACGCGCTGCATAAGGTTATTCTCCGACATAAATTTTATTTCGTGAATTTATACTGTCATTCCATACCTATGGTAGGCAGGCAAACGTCAGTGAACCCTTCTGCCGACGAGGCAGGAAATCCTCTAAACATCGTCTATTCGATGGTCACTGGTTAAGGAATTTCCTACTTGAAGGCAATATTTGATATTGCCGCAAGCATGGAATGGCATCAAAATTAGAGTCGTAAATTCATTGTAAGGCTTAAAAAACTATATTTCAATAGCAGTTTTAAGGGTTTTTGTGGAAAGATAGTGGACAGGGCGGGGGATAAGAAAGGGTATTGAACAAAATTGAACAAAAATGACTCCGGCGGCTAGTCAGGGCAAGAAAAAATGAACATAATTTAATACAGGACGAACGGGAACAACTTGACAGTGAGAGAGACTTATTGTAAAAAAAAAGCTCTTGACTATATCGATTTAAATTAGTTATATTTGATAACAGTTTAAATCTCTGGAGCGGAGGAACTTATGCACGGAAGAGTCGGTCAGGCCATCGAGGGCCTGGGCAACTTTATAGGAGGCTGCTTGATTTTTGGCGGCATTCTACTACTCATGCGGGCCTTAATCCCGGCCTAAACGAAAGCCGCGCGTTGTACTCCAGACGCGCGGCTCTCTATTTCATTAATAATTCCGGCATTGAACCGTAATCTTGAATTACTGTATAAAGATTCCAACTTTCCGCCTCGGCTTACACCAAGCGAGACGGATCGCGGGAATAAAATGAAAGCAAAATTACGGAAAGTATATACTTTTGCATTAAATATTAATTTTTTTCTTCACTTTCTGTCCTTCCGGCGTGTCCATCACTTCGTAGCCAAGAGCTTCTATTTGCTTCCTTAGCTCATCGGATTTAGTGAAGTCCTTGTTATTTCTCGCCTCTTCGCGTAATTTTATGATTTCATTAACCTCGTCTGGTACCTGCATTGTCGATTCTTTCTTCAGTCCAGTGATTTCCAAAATATCTTTATTAAGTTTATCCGCAGACCAAATCGATGCCAAAGCTTTAGGGAAATTCAGATTATCATCAACTGCTTTGATAAAATCATCCATATTTCCGCCTGCTTGCATATCCAGGAACTTTTCCCTGGCTGTTCTTGCCGCGAGTAGTCCTTCAAACGTGAAATTTTGGGCAATGCCAAAGCCAGAGGTCATAAAGAAGTAGCGCAAATCCTGGCCTGAAAACCCTTTCTCTTTGAGGTCGTTAATGGTGTAGATGTTTCCGAGCCTCTTGGCCATCTTCCCACCGTCAACCATCAGGTGATTGCAGTGATGCCAATAATTCGTGAACGGACGATATAAAGGCTGGCTTTGAGCTATTTCGTTTGTATGGTGGGGAAATATCAGATCAATACCGCCGGTATGAATGTCGGTTGGCTCACCCTTAAAAGCGATGTAATTTATTACGGAGCACTCAATATGCCAGCCTGGACGACCTTTGCCTAAGACAGGGTGGTCCCAGAATATCTGTGCGTCTTTATCATCCCAGGACTTCCATAATGCAAAATCGCTCAAATTATCTTTTTCATATTCATCCACTTTCACGCGCGCGCCAATCTTCTTACCTTCCAAAAATTTCTCGCCAACCAAAGCGCCATAATCTCCAAAGTCTTTTTGATATTTTTCAATACTGAAATAAGTGCTGCCGTCGTCTGCTTTATACGCGTAACCCTTCTCTATCAGTTTTAGAATAAAATCCTGGATCTTGGGGATGACGTCGGTCACGCGATAAAAATTTATCTCGTCTTTCAAAACGTTCATTTCTTCCAAATCCTTGAGAAAGGCCTGGTAATAAACATCGGTAAATTTCTTCAATTCTTCCACTCCCGCGTTAGGCCCATATTTCTCTATAGCCCCTTTGATGGTTTTGTCGTCTATATCCGTGATGTTCATTACCCAATGCGGCTTGTATCCGTCGTATTTCAGAGTTCGATACAATAAGTCAGCCATCACATAACTGCGCATATTGCCGATATGCGCGTAATTATAGACCGTAGGCCCGCAGGTATATAGGTTAAGATGGTCCTTTTTGGGAATGTCCTCAATATTTTTTGTGAGGGTATTGTATAGCTTTAGCATAAGGGTATTTTATCAGATAGCCAATAAAAAGTCATTGATTGTAGTAATCAAAAAGAATAGCTAAATCCAGACGTTATTTAATAGTGTTCGGTTAAAACGTTCGCTGATTTTACGTGTTAGCCGTTCTTTATTAGCTGTTTTGGTAAGTTTTTCCGATCCCGCGAACTATCTTGGCCAGTTCGCTAACCTGCATCCAGATGAATGACCAGACCCATACCAATAACACCATTTCCCAGGATATCTTTTGCGTGAACCAGCCGAATAGAGCAAAAGCTGTAGCTAATAGTTGAGTGAACAATGTCGCGCCTATAACCTGCTTGCTTGGCAGCATCCGCCACCAGCGTTCGTCCGTATGCGCCACGTAAATCAGCAGATGCCCCGATACGACCAGCTTCAGGAAAAACACGGTCTGGATCATGACCCAGTCGATATGCAGCAGGTCCTTAAGCAGGAAGAACATCAGCAGGCTATTGGCTATGCCGGCCATTCCATACAGCGTACTCAAGACAAACCGCTGCTTGATGTTTATTTTTGCGGGTTGTCGTGGTACCCTGACGCGGTCGTAAGCCAAGGATACTATCGGTACGTCGTTAAGGAAAGCTAGCAAAAGCAGATGGATTGGGGTCAAAGGATAAGTGTGGTAAATGAATCCCAGAACCGCAATAGTGATTATGATTCGGAAGCTTTCTGACAGGCGAAACACGGAATAATGATACAGCCGCGCAAATATTTTTCTGGACTCTACTATCGCGTCTTTTATGACCGTGATGCCATCGCTAAGTAATACGATATCAGCCGTAGTACGCAAGGCGTCGACCGCGTTCTTCACAGCCACGCCAACGCCCGCGGCCTTGATCGCTGGCAAGTCATTTATCCCGTCCCCGGTCATAGCAACGGTATAGAAATTTTCCGCTTCCTGGGCTAGGCGTAATTTGTCTTCAGGCAAGACCTCGGCAAACCCGGCGATATTTTTTAATTGAGCGGGGGAATCAAGTTTAAATCTCGCGATCTCTTCCGACGTCAGGATCTTGCCCTCCAGTCCCAATTCGCTCGCGACTCTTTGAGCGATGAGGTGATTGTCACCGGTCACCATCTTCACGTTAACCCCTTGTTGCCTCAGAAAGTCTATCACTTCCTTGGCTTCGGGGCGGATGGTGTCGGACAAGAGCAGGAGTCCCGCGAATACCATACCTTTTTCTTCGTCCTCGTCTTTTTTTATCGCTATGGCGTGCAGGCGATACCCGCTTACCGCGGCTTCAGTGATATCGTCATCCAGTCTTTTTTTCGCTTGTTCGCTAAGTTCACATAAACTTTCTATGACCTGGACCGCGCCCGCGCTTACCAGTATCCGGTTATTATTAAGCAAAGTAACGGCTGTAGCGCGCTTACGCTGGGAATCGGCGGGAATATATTTCAATTGAGGCATTGCCGGAAGTCCAAGATTTTTCGCCTGGTTCTTTACGGCATTGTCTATGGGGTTACGGTCATCATCGCCCGTGGTCGACGAAGCCAATGCGACCAGATCTTTCTGACTTAATTTGCCATAAGGGATAACCTTTGCGACCTGAATCTCGTTCTGCGTTAGGGTTCCGGTTTTGTCGGACAGCAGTAGATTTACATTGGCCAGATCCTCAAGTGAAGAAAGCCGTCTCACCACGGCCTGTTTTTTCGCCAGCTCCAGTATGCCGATGCCGATTATTATGCTCATCACCGTTGGCAAAGCCACCGGGATACCGGCTATAAGAAGGCTTAGATCCACAGTGACAACGTCCCTAATAGATTGATGCAGGGCAAGGAACAAAATAGAAAAAATGGCGACAATAGCGATGCTAATGGTGGACAGGAACTTAGAAATATTCAGGATGTCCTGCTCTAGCAAACTCTTCTTGGACGAATTATCCACCAGCTTTATGGTCTTGCCGAAGCGCGTGCGCATACCCGTGGCAACTACTTCTGCGACCGCTTGACCGGTTGCGACGAAAGTCCCCGTGAACGCGTAATCGCCATTATTTTTCTCTTTAGGCAGAGATTCACCCGTGACCGCGGACTCATTTATGCTGACATTACGTGAATCCAGGATGTGGACGTCAGCCGGGACTACGCTGCCGGCAAAAAGCGATATGACATCGCCCGGTACCAATTGGGACGAATCTATCTGTTGCCAACGTCCATCGCGGCAGGTCCGAATCTGCGCGGAAAGATTGCTTTCCAGTTTTTCAACGGCCTGGTCCGCCTTGTGTTCGTGCCAAAGCTGAATAAAAAAATTTAAGGCATACAAAGTCAAAATAAGCCAGACATCAAAAATTTTGTCTAGCGTAAGCGACAATATGGCCGCTGCCAAAAGCATCAACGAGATGGGCGAAGCGGCCCAGTGCGCGAATTTTTGCAAGCTATTCCGCTTCTTTTCCGCAATCCTGTTAAAACCATACTTATCCAGTTGTTGTCGTGCTTGTGCAGAGGTTAATCCCAGTTGTATATGGTGACTTTCCATTCGATTTAACGATGCTCAGTGACGCAGCGAACGCCGACCTTAAATTAAACCATTTATTTTTCCGGTCAGTAACCTAATATCTTCAGATGGTCTTCGCGTAATTTTTTTAGTCCTCGTAAGTTGCGATCGCCTTCCAGTATTTTGGCTAAATGCAAACCGCCGACAAAATGCGGGGAGATGACATAATCAATGTTTTTTTTGTATAGATAATCGGTCTCCGCTTCGTCCTGCGCCGTGAAGATTAATTTCGGCCTGCGCTTCTTACCCATGGTCTTTCTAACAACTTCCTCTATAAGTATCAGGTTGTCGTCAATGTCCGGGATGGTGGAGATTATCAGCTTCGCTTCCTCAATATTGACTTGATCCTGAATATAGGAGTCGGAGATATCGCCGCAAATTGCCGTGACGCCTTTTTCCAGGTACTCCTCAACTATCTCGGGATTGAAGTCCACGACCACGAACGGCGTTTCCTGTTTCCGCAGAGTCTCTATCAGGTGCTTGCCCATCCGATGCGCGCCGACTAGGATGATGTGGTTCTTTAGTATTACCCCCCGGAGATCTTTTTCTGCCGCGCCTTTCTTGAAATCAAACAGTTCCGCCAGCCCCCGTAACTTTAGGTAGATACCGTGCGAATGGGAAATAAAGTAACCGGAAGCGGCGATGGTGGCAACGCCCACCAAAGTCGCGAGCCCCAACTCGTCCTTTTTTAGCTGGCCCATCTGCAGGCCCAGAGCCATTAGGATTAAGCTGAATTCCGAAACCTGAGACAAAGCGACGCCAGTAAAGAACGATGTCCGCGGCTTATACCCGAACAATCCAAGTAAAAGCATCACAATGAGCGGTTTGATTATCAAAACGAAGACGATCAGCGCCACAGCAATCAGAATGACCTCTTTGGGGTTGGAAAAGACCAATTGCGAACCAAGAACAATAAAGAAGATGATGATGAAAAAATCGCGTATAGGTTTTATCTTGGCGCTTATCTGGTAATGGACCGCGCTTCGGGCAAGGGAGAGCCCGGCCAAGAAGCCGCCTATCTCTAGAGAAAATCCCATAAATGGCAACGAAACGAAAGAAGCCAAGCCCAAGGCCCAGGCCAAGGATAATACTAGCAGAACTTCGTCATTATGGCCGATCTTCAACAGGAGTTTGGGAAACACCTTAACTGAAAGCCAGCCAATGAGCAGCAGTAAAGCCAAGCCGCGGACCATTATCATCAAGATATTCTGCCACGCCGGCAGATTGCCGTAAATATTTGGCTGCTGTGGCGACAGGCTGGCTAATGATATCAGTAGCAAAATGGCAAAGATATCCTGCATCAGCAAAATTCCGACTGTGATCTTTCCGTAAAGGCTCTGCAGGTCGCGCTTTTCCGAAATGAGCTTAACTACGATGATGGTAGAGGAGAAGGTTAAGGCAACGGCCATATACCAGGCTGATAGGTTTTGGAAACCGAGTAATTTGAGCAGCCCGAAAGCCACCAGCGCTGTAATGACTATTTGACCCAATCCGACAAACGCTATGGTCTTGCCAATCTTCCTGAGTTGGGATATGTCCAGTTCCAATCCCACCATAAAAAGCAACAAGGTTATACCGACTTCCGCCAGAGCGGAAAATACATTACCTTGTTGCAATTGATGATAACCGAAGGAACCCAAAAGCAGGCCGGTGATTATATAGGCAATTATGCTCGGTTGTTTGAGCAGATTTACGAGCACTGCCACAACTCCGGCCAAAACCAAAACTATGGTCAGATCAAGAAAAATATTGGACATTTACAATTTGTCGTTTTCAACTTTTGATTTCCGTTCGTCTCTATTAATGTTTATTATAACAGATTGTGTTTGTTTTTCAAAATGTTGCCTAAAAACGCGGGGTGCGGTAAAATAAAGACAATTAAACGCATCAAATCATACGCGTATGGATCTTAATGTTATCTTTTTCATCGGCCCGCAGGGGTCAGGTAAGGGAACTCAGGCGAAAATCCTGGCAAAAAAGTTGGATTTTTTTTATTGGGAAATGGGCGGGATGCTGCGCGGAATGAAAGATGAAAACACGGATCTGGCTAGAAAAGTCACTGATATGATTAATCAAGGCATTCTGCTTCCGGACGATATTTTGTTGGAAGTGGTCAAGCAGAAACTGGACGAGATACCGGCTGGCAAGGGAGTGATATTTGACGGCATTCCGCGACGTATTGGGCAGGCCAAATTCCTTATGGATTATCTGAAGGGACAAGGACGTAAAGATTTTACGACTCTATATATAAGTTTGCCGCGGGAAGAATCGATGAAACGATTATTACTTCGAGCGCAAAAGGAAGGCCGCGTGGACGACACTCCGGAAAAAATTGAATTCCGCCTGCAACAATACGAAAAAGATACCATTCCGGTTTTGGAATATTTCCGGAAAGAGACGAATTTCATTGAAATCAACGGCCAGCCGCCGATTGAAGAAGTGGCCAAAAGTATCAATGAGGCTCTTGGTTTGGCGTAATACGTGATTCGGTAGCGAAGCGTGTATCGGCACATGTTTTGCGTCTAACGTGACGCTTGACGGACGCCACCGTAACACGATACGCGCTACACCAACGATAAACGCGTAACGTTAAATATACAATGATATTATTATATGAAGATTACCCGATCCCAAAAAGAATATAAACCGATAAATATTATTCTTTTAGGCGATCCCGCTGCCGGTAAAGCCACGCACGGCAAAGCGCTCGTGAAAAAATTTGGGCTTTACGATCTGGATATGGGTCACGAGCTGCGCAAACTGGAGCACGACCCTAGGTTGCGTAAAAAATATCGTTTAGGAAAAACATTGGATAGCGGGAAGCTGACCCCAACCGAACTGGTCAGAAAGCTTCTGCATGACCTTATCCATAACACGCCCAAAGAGAAGGGGATACTATTTAACGGTACGCCTAAGATGATCGGCGAAGCCAAGCTAGTTGCTAAGTGGCTTAAAGCGGAAAAGCGCGACAATGTTCTGTTCGTCTATCTTTCCATCCCATTGAGCGAAACTATCCGTCGCATGACTAGCCGCAAGACGTATTTCAAAGGCAAATTCTCAAAGCGTCCGGACGACAACAAAAAAGCGCTCAAGAATCGCTTGGATTATTACAAAAAGAACATTTCCGAGGTGGTCAAATTCTTCAAGAGCAAATACCCGTTCATTAAAGTTTCAACTCTAGGAACAATCCCGGAAGCGCGAAAGCGCTTGTTAAAGAGGATAATCTCTACAAAATGCTAAATTCTAGGAATACAAAAGGAGCAAATACAAAATTCTATTCAACTCCTTTCGTATTTGGTCAATTTTGTATTTGTAGAAGATAAATTGAAATGAAGAAAGGCTTGATAAAAACCGAGGAAGAGATAAACACCATTGCCGAAGGTGGCGCTATTTTGCATACTATTTTGCACAAGACGGCCGCAATGGTCAAACCGGGCATCTCAACTTGGAAACTAAATGAGTTTGCAGAGAAAGAGATAGCCAAAGCAGGCGGTATACCGAGCTTTAAAGGATATGGACCAAAAAATAATCCTTATCCAGCAGCGCTTTGCACCTCGGTGAATGACGTTGTCGTGCACGGTATCCCGTCAAAAGACGAGATCCTGAAGGACGGCGACATTGTCAGCCTGGATATCGGGATGATATATAAAGACTTATATACTGACGCTGCTTTAACCGTTGCGGTCGGGAATGTGCCGCCAAAGGCGCAAAAACTTATTGATACGGCAAAAAAATGCCTGAGCAACGCCATCGCGCAAGTCCATGATGGAGCAAAGATGGGCGAGGTGAGTTTTGCTATCCAAAAAACCGCGGAAGACGCTGGCTTTAGCGTGGTGCGCGACCTGGTCGGGCATGGCGTGGGTTACGATGTTCACGAAGAGCCCTCCGTACCGTGCTTCGGCAAAAAGGAACAAGGACCTGTTTTAAAGGCAGGGATGGTCATCGCGATAGAGCCCATGGTCTGCGAGCGTGAATTTTTCCTTAGGTTCGATTCCGATGGTTGGACCATACGGACAGCGGATGGGGGATTGGCTTCGCACTTTGAACATACTGTAGCGGTAACAAAAGACGGGGGGAGAATTTTGACTTAATAGCAAGTATTGAAGGTTTGTAATAAAAAATACCGATTGTTTTCGGTATTTTTTATTTGCTAAATACTTGATACTGAATACTTGCTACTTCTTTTTTGCTATCTCTTTCCCGACCCTTTCCACAAACTTCTTCAGCGACATTACGCCAAGGTCTTTTCCTTCCCGGGTGCGAACCGCGATCTTCTTCCCTTTAACTTCCTTTTCTCCCAGAATTATTTGGTACGGAATCTTCTGCAGCGTGGCTTCACGGATCTTCTTGCCAATGGATTCGTCTCGGTCGTCGAACTCAGCTCGTAGCCGGTAGCTTGTAGCTTGTAGCTCTTTAAGGATCTTTTTGGCATACGCGTTTTGCTTTTTGGATATCGGCAAGATCGTTATCTGGAGAGGGGAGAGCCACAGCGGAAACGCGCCGGCAAGGTGTTCAATCAAAATAGCCAAAAACCTTTCTATAGAGCCCATTATTGCCGCGTGAATCATCACGATTCGTTCCTGTTCGCCTTTTTCGTTTACGCATGTCAAATCGAAGCTTACCGGCATATTCATATCTAGTTGAATGGTCGCGACTTGCCACTCGCGGTTTAAGGAATCCATGGCCATAAAATCCAATTTTGGCCCATAAAATGCCGCTTCGCCTGGTGCTTCGTAGTATTCGGTCTTATTGGCCTTGGCAATCTTGCGCAGGATGTTTTCCGCTTCTTCCCATTTTTTCTTATCCCCGAGATATTTTTCCGGATGCGCGGGATCATGCAATGAAAGGCGCAGTTTGAGCTTGAATCCGAATGAACCGTAGAACTTATGGACTATTTTCCAAATGTTTTGCATCTCTTTTTCCGCTTGGTTAAGCCGGCAAAAGACATGCGCGTCATCCTGAGTGATGCTGCGTACCCTGGCCAGTCCGGACAATTCGCCGGATTGCTCGTCGCGATAGACCATCGTAGTGTTGGCATAGCGTTGTGGCAGGTCTTTGTAACTCCATAATTTGCGCGCGTAAATCTGTGTGTGGTGCGGGCAGTTCATCGGCTTCATCGCAAACAGATGCCCTTCACGCGTGTTTATCTTGAACAAGTCGTCCTTGAACTTGGACCAATGCCCGCTGGTCTCGTAAAGATCTTTTTTTGTAATATGAGGGATCTCTACTTTCTCGTATCCGTATTGCTTTCTAAGATCCCAAATGTAATCGTCAAGCAGATTCCTTATAAGCGTGCCCTTCGGGGTCCAAAGCGGCAAACCCGCGCCTACAAGATCGGAAAAAGTGAAAAGGTCCAGTTTCGGGCCCAGGATCTTATGATCACGTTTCTTGGCTTCATCAACTTGTTTAATATAATTTTCCAACTCTTCTCTTGTCTCAAAAGCCAGGCCATACACCCGCTGCAGCATTGGATTCTTTTCGTCCCCGCGCCAATACGCTCCAGCGACCTTATCTAACTTGAACGCATCCGACTTTATCTGAGAAGTATTCTCCACATGCGGGCCTCGGCACAGGTCCACGAATTTGCCAGTCCTATATAGCGAAACCTTATCGTTCGGCTTCGCCTGATCTGTTTCCTTATCCCTTATCGCCTTTTCCTGATTTAATATCTCATCCGCCTTGGTCGTGCCAAATTTCTCTATGTCGTTGATCAACTCCACTTTGAATGTCTGGCCGCGCTCGGCAAAAAATTTTTTTGCTTCCTCAATTGTCATTTCCTGCCGTTCAAACGACAACTTTTCCGAGACAAGCGCGCGCATACGCTTTTCCAGTTTTTTCACATCTTCGGGAGTCAAGGTACGGGGGAGCAAAAAATCGTAATAGAATCCGTTCTCCACTACCGGACCAACTCCTAAATTAGCTTTGGGAAACATCTCCAAAACGGCTGAAGCCAGCAAATGCGCCAACGAATGGCGGATGTTGTGTATTTTTTGATTCTTATCCATACGCGTCAGATTTAAGATTAAGGATTAAAGATTAAACAGATTATGCATATTTATTTTTGTTTAATCTTTAATCTCCAATCTAAACAAAAACCCCAGAATCCAGCACCGTCAATCAAGAGATTGACAGAACCAAATTCTGGGGTCCGTGCCTTTTACAGCAGCGGACGTTCCGTCCCAGAGTCCCGCCTTAATAGGCAGGCTTTTCACCAAATGTCCTCTAGAAAACACTTGGCTACTATTCATTTGTTTCAAACTCCCCGGTTGGTGACCGGATCATAGTTTGAAGAACTAAAAACATTATAACAGAGAAATAAGGCAATTGCAATAGAGTTTTCCACAAGTCATATGCCCGTTAAATAAGGGGATTTCTGATATATCCATTGACAAAAGCCTAATATAAGATAAAATAGGTCGACTGACTAAATCAGGAAGATTGAATTCGCCGGCAGAGCCGGATGATTCCACTGTTTGGAAGTTGATGTCGCTGGTTTAGCGATATCCAGTATTGAGTCGGTCCCTCTAGTCGGCGCGGCGGTGGCCTGCTTAACGTAGCGGTCGCCTTTAGCAGCTATACCGCTTACGCCCAGGAGTATATAAGGGTATTTTTTGGATTAATGACAGTCGCATGCGCCATTTTTTCAGTATTATGGCTGCCGGGAACATCTGTGTCCTGTGCAGCCAACGATCCAGCATGGCTCTGGCCATCGGGTTTTATCGGCATGGCAACGGTTAGCTGCATACCTGTATCTGCGCTGTTATCATAAGCCGTGTCGCCGCCGCTAACCTATAGTGAAGTCTTATGAAGATCCCTGCGCCCCGGTCCCAAGCCAGGGAAATCCGTCATAAATTGCGCATGAAGCTCAAAAGGCCACCATGTAATTAGGTGGCCTTTTCTGCGTTTTCTAAACAATAGCTTGGAAACAATTCTGGAGCATTCCGGCGGGAGTTTTGAGATTAATACCTAAATGATACCGCTGATTGTTGTAGTAGTCCAGATAGCCGGGTAAGAAGCGGTTAATGGTT
>Ga0207433_10004017_pt1 | contig 27442 bp, 27 predicted proteins | sample YelNatPaOPGAMG01_FD_187559 | JGI IMG/M metagenome (GOLD analysis project Ga0207433, IMG submission 187559) | Hot spring thermophilic microbial communities from Obsidian Pool, Yellowstone National Park, USA - OP-RAMG-01 (SPAdes) (version 3) | ecosystem: Environmental > Aquatic > Thermal springs... | reverse complement strand
CTTTCATCCTCAAATTAAAGTGGAAAAGGCCTTTGCTGATAGCGGCTACGATGCCAATGAGAACTTCAAAATTGTCATCAAGGATTTAGCGGCCAAACCTTACATTGCCATCAATCAAAGGGGCAAAGGAGAATCCTTTTATCAGTGAGAATGTTTATCTGGATAAAGAGGGGCATTTGCGTTGTCTTGGTGGTAAGGAATTGGTTTATTGGGGTAAAGAGCGCAAGCGGAAACGTGTGAAGTATCGTTGTCCGATAGAAGAATTTTCATTTTCGGCGTCTGGTTAAGGTGAGATGCATTTTATGTTGTCTGGGGGAGGTTGGACGTCGGATTTCACAGGTGAGGTCTGCACAGCTTTTGGGACGAATTGCGGAAGTCTGCATGAGTTAGAGGATCTAAAAGAAGACTTTCATTTTATTGATGAAATTATCTCTTTGCGTTTTATTTCGTTTAAATTTTTCCGAAGTCGGGCGATGTGGTTTCGCCATTATTAAGTTGTCAAAGAACAATCCCCCAAAGGGGAATGACCTAAAAATTACCTATTTTTCTGAACACCCACCATATTTTATAAAATATTTTTTGTTGTCAAGGTTTAATATACTGAATTTTCTATCAACAAAAAATTCAAAAATCTTAGTGATTTTTAGGTAATATTATGCCTGTTCCAATTTCATACCCAATTTTATACAAAAGATTTTTAGCATTGTGTATTGCTGTGTTGCGGTTTTTTACAATTTCTGTTAGGGTATATATTTTTGATACACCGTAAATTTCTAATTTAAACTTTTTAGGGGAATCACCACAGACAATTATTACTGGTTTTTGATACTTTTTACAGATATTGATGATTTCACCTGTTGCCTTCCCATAGAATGTTGTCTTATCTATCATACCCTCACCGGTGATTATCAAATCTGCCATTTTAATATGGTTTTCAAGGTGTGTTATCTTTTTAAAAAAATCAAAGCCCGATACAATCTTTGCTTTTAATATTGCATACATTCCACCGGCAATGCCACCTGCTGCACCAGAACCCTTTATCCTATCAAGGTCTATTCCATAGTGTCTAATTATAACCCTTTTAAAATTCTTCAGTGCCTGTTCAATTAGGTAAAGGTCCCTTTTCTTTGCGCCCTTCTGAGATGCATATACAATTGCACCATTCTTCCCGGTGAGAATATTAGAGACATCAGTAAGGACTGTAAATTTGATTGTTTTAAATTTGTTTTTTAAAATTTTGTCATCAATCTTGTTTAGACTCAAAAGCCCAAGGCAGTTTGGTTCTACTGGTTTCAGAACTCTGTCTAAGAATCTTATCCCCATCGCAGACATTGCACCAATACCACAGTCTATCGTTGCACTATCCCCAACACCGATAATAACCCTTTTACAATTTTTTTTAATACTATTGATGATCAATTCACCGACTCCAGTAGTCGTTGTCTTCAATGGGTTTCTCAAATTTTCTGGAACCAGGTGCAATCCCGCAGATTGGGCAAGTTCAATTATTGCAATTTTTTTTGAAGGAACAATGCTATATTTTGCCTTTACCGTCCTTCCTGATGCACCAGTGACCATTGTATTAATAAACCTACCTTTAAGATATTTTGTTAATATTTCAACCGTGCCCAGACCACCATCCGCGATTGGCATTTCTATTATTTTTGCTCCGGGATTAGCTCTTCTTATGCCACGGGCAATTGAATGGCATACATCAATTGAGGTGCAGGAACCTTTAAAACTATTTGGGCAGATGAGTATTCGCATATTTTATGTTCAATACCTCAGGGTTTACAAGATTTGGTGGCCTTTTATTCTTTATAAGTGCGGTTATCAAATTTTCAGCACACATCAATGCCATATTGGTTCTGGTCTCAAGGGTTGCTGAGCCTATATGTGGGAGGAGGAGGACATTATCCATCTTTTTTAGTTCTTCAGAAACCACTGGTTCATTTTCAAAGACATCAAGGGCACAACCCCCAATTTTTTTATTATTCAATGCCTTTATCAATGCCTTCTCATCAATAACCGGTCCACGCGCGGTATTGATTATAAATGCAGTTTTTTTCATTAAAGAGAATTCCTTCTCGGAGAATAGGTGGTATGTCTCTTTAGTCAATGGCGTATGGATGGTTATAAAATCAGCTTTTTTGAGTATGTAATTAAATGGTTTATATGATGCAGAAAGTTTTTTCTCTTCGGCAGGGGAGAGACGGACTTTATCATAGTATATCACATTCATTTTGAAACCAAGCGCCCTGCGGGCAACTGCCTTACCAATTCTACCCATTCCAATTATTCCCAGTGTCTTATGGTGGACATCAGCACCCAGAAAGAGCAGAGGGGCCCAGCCTTTGAACCTATTTTTTCTCAAAAATTTCTCTGCCTCAGGAATACGCCGGGCAATCGCCAGAATCATCCCGAATGTTAGGTCAGCAGTCGTTTCGGTTAAAACATCGGGGGTATTTGTTACCATTATACCCCTTTTAGTTGCTTCTTCAATATCTATGTTGTTATACCCGGCGGCATAATTGGCGATCATTCGGAGGGTCATAGCATTTTCTAATATTTCTCTGTCTACAAAATCGGTGAGCAAGGTAATGATACCGACTTTGTCCTTTATTGATTTTATCAATTCAATTTTTCTGATCGGTCTATTTTCTCCAAATACTGAAACCGAAAAATAATTTCTTAGCAGTTTGATTGCAGGTTCTGGAATTTTCCTTGTAATAAAGATTTTATATCTTTTCATAATCTAATTAAATATATTTTTTTAAAAAAATCAAGTTCCTGACCAATACCCACTTTTCCCACATTGAAGGAGGAGAATGGGGTGAGGGTGAATTTTTAAAATTCCCCTCAAAAACTCCGGATTTGATTCCTACAACCTTTCAAGATAAATCAGGGGCCTTGCCCTGAAATCCCTTTCAACCTTCACCCTTCCTCTTGCCTGCCCCAAAGATTGTTACTCCTTCTGTTATTGCGATCCCGGCGAAGCAATCCCATCTGTTCTTATAAGAAACCAAAAGACGTAGTAATCCCTGAAATGGCTGGTAACAAATGAGATTACTTGGGCTCTCTATGAGCGCCTCGCAGTGACACAAGAAAGAAAACTCACAATGACAAAAATAAAAAAATGCAGCATAAAGAAGTCAAGCAAGATTGACCACTACAGAAGAAAAATGGTGATATCAATGGTTATACGGTTTCGCCGCCCGTATCGTCAAAGGTTTGGCGGTTTCGTCAATTGCAGGAATGCAAGGTTTTTTGCTTTCCAATAATTTTCTTCTAACAAGGGTCAATGAGTTTTGACTTATGAATATCTCTGCTCAAACTTGTAGTAGTAGCCGCTACACCCATTGGCTGCTTACTCGGCAAATAATTTCAGGATGTCAAGTAAACTTGACTACTACAAACAATATGATTCGGAAGGTCGTCCGCCATTCAACAATGAAGAATATCAATTGCATTATTCATAATAAACATCTTGCCCGAGTATGTTCGTTAAATTTCCATAAAAAATGTGAATTAGATATTAAAATCATCTTAAAAAATGGGGGGATGGCAAGAGTCAAGTTCGGCTTGACAGAGAAAGAAAAATAATTATAATTTTACATTATGAAGATTGAAAGAAGGAAGAACCTCATTGTAAACCGTCTACAATATCGGTTGGTTTTATATTCTTTCGGACTTGTGGTTGGTGTATCAATAATTCTCCTCATTGCATTCATAATTATATTTGGTCCTAAGGAAATTTTCCCCTCAAATAAATGCCTTGCATTCTCTGTGTCCATCTTCGTAATTTTGCTGGTTTTGCTCTATTATTTTAGTTATATAACACTATTGAAACTGTCCAACCGTATATATGGCCCTTTATATAGACTCTCTATCTATCTTAAAAAATTGAGTGAAGGGATAGAGACCGGTGAGATAAGATTTAGAAAGGATGATATTATTGATGGTGTGCAGAAAATATATAATGAATTATGCCATTCTCTAACAAAAACTTTGCACTATGACTATAACGAACTTGTAAATACATTTTCACAACTTGAGGATATCCTTGACCATCTGCACAAAGATGATATAAGTAAAGAGGAATTATATAAATCGCTTGAAAATATTTGCGCAAGACTTGCTAAGGCACTTGATTTAACTACTGATATAATACAGAAAGAAGAAAACTAAAAATTACTTAAGAACTTTTAAAAATTTGTATTTGCCTGCCTTTACAATGATTGGTTTTTCAATTTTTACTAAATAATTTATGTCCTTTATAGTAGTCCCATCAATATCAATTGCACCTTCTTTGATCTTTCTTTTTGCCTCAGCACGCGATGGCATCAAATTTGTTTTGACAAGGAGGTCAACGATATTTATCTCAGATGTGCCAAGTTTAAACTCACTTACATCATCTGGCATCTGTTTTTTACTGAAGACCCTCTCAAATTCACTGGCACACTTTTCTGCTTCTTCAGGAGAATGATACATACGAACAAGGGTTTTTGCCAGTTCAAACTTCGCATCCCTTGGATTTATTGTGCCATCTTTGAGCCCTCTCTTCAATTCATCAACCTTATGTGGAAAAGCATCAGTGGTTAGTTCAAAATATTTGATTATTAGATCATCAGGTATTGACATCACCTTGCCGAACATCTCTTTTGCAGGTTCGGTTATACCGATATAGTTTCCATAACTCTTACTCATTTTCCTTACCCCATCAGTTCCTTCAAGGATAGGCATTGTCATAATTACCTGTGGCTCCATATCAAATTCTTTCATAAGTTCTCTGCCGACAAGAAGGTTAAATTTCTGGTCAGTCCCGCCCAGTTCAATATCTGCCTTTATTGCCACTGAGTCATATCCTTGGCACAAAGGATAAATTATTTCATGCATATAAACAGGAATACCATCCTTTAGCCGATTGGCAAAATCATCCCGCTCAAGGATCCGTGCGACTGTATATTTTGAAGCGATATCAATAAAGTCATACATACTCAATGACCCGAGCCATTTTGAGTTATAGGTAAATTCAGTCTTTTTCAGGTCAAGAATCTTTGAGATTTGTTCTCTGTATCTTGCCATATTCTTTCTTATCTGTTCTCGTGTCAATTTTGGACGGGTCTTTGATTGCCCACTTGGGTCTCCTATCATACCTGTAAAATCGCCGACGACAAGGACAACAGTATGTCCAAGTTCCTGGAACTGTTTCAATTTTCTCAATTGCACACTGATACCGAGGTGAATTTCAGGTGCAGTCGGATCAATCCCAAGTTTTACCCTCAAGGGTTTTCTTCTCTTCAATTTGTTGAGGAGTTCTTCTTCATTGATAATCTCAGCAGTATTTAATTTTAATAATTCAAACTGCCTTTCTATATCCATTTTTATATACCTTTTCCCATATTAAAGAGGTTTTCTTTTCAAGTTCTTTATCATATTCAGACATTTTCTTTTCATACTCAGGGTTTTTAAGAATTTCTTCAGCCACCTCATCAGCGGGTTTTGCATTGGTTTCAATAACGAACTCCTTTGCCATAAGGTAGTGGTCACGTATTGGGCATGGTCTGAGTAAATCCCCTTCTTTCCAGTATTTGAACTGCCATTCCCTTATCCTTTTGAATAATGGAAGATTTATCAAATCATTTAAATTTCCACCCTTCTCATAGATATCTTTGATATTTGCACCAGCATATGGGAAGAAGACGCAGGGGTATACATTTGCCTGCCAATCAATATAGAAGTAACCACCTGGTCTACCTGCGGAGATACAACCATCAGAAACTGGGCCATGATTCCAGAAGTCTGCGAACATTATCTTCTTCTCTTTTACAATCTCCCAGCTCTTTTTCCACAACATCACCCTCTGTTCAGGTGTCGGGATCAACTCTGGTGCGATATCTCTGCCGATAGGCATATAATGGAAGATCCAGGCATAGGCAGCACCAAGTTTATTAAAATAGAAATCAATGAATTCATCCGACACAATCTCTTCAGCATTCTCCTTTGTCGCAGTTATTGAAATGCCAAAAGTCACGCGATACCTTTTTAGAAGTTTGAGGGTATTCACAATGCGATCAAAGAATCCTTTGCCCCGGCGCCTCTCCGTTGTCTCTTTCATACCTTCAACAGATATTGCTGGTGTAATATTCCCCAATTCTGCAAATTTTTTTGCAACCTCCTCACTTATTAGACTACCATTTGTATACATCAAAAACAAGGAATCAGGATGTTCCACAAATATATCAATGATACCTTTCCCATCCCATTTATAAAGCATGGGTTCGCCACCAGAAATTACAACAAATCTTGCTCCCCATAGGTCTCGCATCTCTTTTATTATCCTGGTGAATATATCATAGGGCAATTGGTCCTTTTCTGAAGCCGAGTTTGCATAACAACCCTTGCATCGTAGATTGCATCTCTTTGCCGGTGATATGGTCATAAAACCAGGAGGGTCGAAACCGAATATTGCACGAAATTCTTTTTCTTTCTCGGCACGAAGATTGCTGAGGATTGCCTTGTTTACAATAGTGTCAGTAAATTTAGAACTCGTTCCAAACCTTATCCCAGAATAGACCATCGCCCTGAGCATATAGAACTTATCCTCTATCACGCCTGGTAATCCAACTGGACCCGGGACATTCTTTAGGGCGAATCTGATTCCTTTTTCAACAGCGGGTAGTAATAAAGGTCTGAGCAAAGGGTTATTTCCACCATGGAAAATACCAAATAAAATATTTCGCATTATAAAATTGTTTATCTTAACCTTTGTCTCCAGACGCATAGGGAATTATAATCAACCAGAAGGATTTGTCAATTATATGTTTTTAAGACTTAAGTCTTATATAAATTTTAATAAATCATCTTAGTTTTGCATTGGGTACAAAATTTTGGGCAGTATCAAGTAACTCATTCAAGAACTTCTCATCATAACTTCTCTTCCGAAACTCTCTTTTATAGGCATTTATTGGGATGAATCTCTGGAGAACCCACCTTTTGGCATCCTTTATCTCAGTTCCAATTTTTATAATACTCTCTTTATCAATGAGACCTGGAACACAGGTTGTTCTAAACTCATACTCAATACCTGAATTCATCAAAAGGGAGATCGTTTTTTTTATTCTTTCAAGAATTGTCGGCTCCTGTCTGTGAATTCTACCAATTGCAATGAAATAATTATCATCAAGCGGAGCCTTTATATCCATAGCGATATAATCAATCAATTTTAAATTCAAGAGTGATTCAAGTTCATCAGGAAAGGCACCATTTGTATCAAGTTTTACACCAAAATCATGCTCTTTTAACTTTTTTGAAATTTTGATGACATCTTTATAAAAAAGGAGGGGTTCCCCACCGGTTAATACAACTCCATCAATCCAGTTCTTTTTTTGAATCAATCTTTTAAAAATCTCTTCAAATTCATAAACAGGGTATTTCTCAGGATTTGTTATCAATCTCCAATTCTGACAAAATGGGCATCGGAAATTACAGCGGTCAAAGAATAAAACCGAGGTTATCTTACCATCCCAGTCAATTAAAGAGGTTTCAATAAAAGCACGGATCACAGGCTGGTTAAATTGTTGAACTGAGCACGATTGAATATCTTACCAGGATTAAGGATATTTTTCGGGTCAAATTCCTTTTTTATTCTCATCATCAACCCTATGGTCGTCTTATCAAGTGCCATTGGAAGATAAGGAATCTTTGATAGACCAACCCCGTGTTCTGCAGTGATCGTCCCGCCAAGGTCTATGGTTATCTCATAAATTTCCAATCGCATACGAGAAATCCAGTCTTTTTCCCTCGCCTTTTTTGTATCTTCAACCCCAACGTCCGTATGCATATTTCCATCACCGAGATGGCCAAAGGCATAGAGGATACCGCCGTATCTTTTTACGCATTCTTTTAATTGATAAATCAATTCTGGAATTTTATTCTTGGGGACGACAAGATCCTCGCGGGCGATGATATTCGTCTGGGTTTTAAGGGCTTCACCAATCTTCTTCCTCGTCTCCCACATCCTTTCCCTATCTGAGAGGGTTTCTCCAACAAGAACATCCACACCGCCGCATCTCATTGCTATGTCACCAATCTTTTCATATGTCTTACGGATAAAACTCTGGTCGTTTCCATCTATCTCCACAATCGTGTGGGCATCTTTCTCACTATACGGAACCTTTTTATTAAGATATCTTTCCACCATCCTTACTACATCACCATCCATAAGTTCTATCGCAGTCGGAATATAACCCATTTTTAAAACCTCAATTGCAAATTTTGTAGCATCGTGGATAGTGTTGAACGGAATATATAAATCAATAGTGAATTCAGGCTTAGTTAGAACCCTTATTATTGCTTCAGTAAAAATGCCAAGGGTTCCTTCAGAACCTACAAAGAGGTTTATGAGGTCATAACCCGTCACATTCTTTAACAACTTTCCACCCAATCTTATTATATCACCCGTGGCAGTAACTATTTCAAGTCCTGTTACATAATTTTTTGTAACCCCGTATTTCATTGCCCTTGGACCACCAGCACATTCTGCGATGTTACCACCGATTGTGCAGGAATCAAGGCTCACAGGATCTGGAGGAAAGAAGAGGTTATACTTTGAAAGTTCTTTTTCAAGAATGCCTGTAATGATGCCTGGTTCAACCACGACCATCTGATTATCTTCATCCACCTCCTTTATTCTCTTCATTCGCTCGGTTGTAAGAACAATTCCATTATAGATTGGTACTGCACCCGCGGATAGGCTTGTTCCCCCACCACGAGGGGTTATGGGAATAAGGTTCTCATTTGCGATTCGCACAATCTCTGATATCTCTTCTACGTTCAATGGTTTTAGAACAACCTCGGGCAATGAATAATAAAGCGGGGTTTCATCATGGGCATAATTTTCTAAGGACTCCTTTTCAAGGACAACATAATCCTTTCCCAGAAGGGAGATAAATCGCTCAATAATTTTATCATTCAGTTTATTAAACATAAATCTTTAACTCATCCCTGATTTTTCTGACATCATCCTCATTTGGCAAAAAAGGAAAGTTCCTTATATCATCGCCAGGGAGTGAATCCGAATAAGGTCTGTTACATGCAACCTCGCCATCCCTTCCCGGACATCCGCTGGTCATAAATGGCCTTCCTGAATTTATAATTTTTTCAAGTTCTTCATCCGGGAGATTGAAATGTAATACACGGTCCTTCTGGTCAAAAACGATCTCGTCAATCGTGCATATCCCTTTGTTTATAAGATAGCGTGCCAGTTGGATTCTCCGATATGTTCCGATATTTGGCGGATTCTGATGGGCGAGGATTGAATCGGGTTCCGGGAAGAAACTGAATAAATGTGTTTCTATCCCATCATTGTGCGCCTTCTGAATTGTCTGAACCATCTCCTTTTCAGTTTCACCCAGTCCTACGATGAGATGGACACCAACATTATACCTACCAAATACTATTACTCCATCTCTTAGCGCCTTCCAGTAATTTTCCCATTGATGTGGTCCCCTTACTCCTCTACCCCTTAGTTGTTCAAAAAGTGATGGATTACAGGCATCAACTGCAATTCCGAGACGGTCTGCACCTAAATTCCTCATTTCATAAAAGTCCTCTTTGGAAAGTATCGTTGGTGCTGCAAGGACAGAGATTGGAATATTTAATTCACTGTTGAGCATACTGATGATCTTCTTCGTATCACCTACTGCCTTGCGATTTGTAATCATTGAGATGCATATCCTTTTGACATAATCATTCTTTGTCCTTATTCTCTCTATGACTTCCTTCAATGGATATGCATCCCATTCCACTCTTATAAAGCTCTTCTTCTGGTATTCACCAGGCCTTTTCATAGAGAGGCCACAATAGGCACAATTTCCAGCACACCCTTCGTCATAAGTTAACAGAATATTTATACAGGGTGATTTTGCATTTCTATAAAATAATCCATTTTTAAAGCCAAGCACTATTGCGGCTGCCTGGCTTATGCGAACATACTCAGGACTTTCTCTTTTCATGTTCACCCCTTTCTACAATGAACAACATATCTTTTCCCATTTTATATTCAAACCATAATCCTCTGCTTTTTTAACGACCTCTTCAGCAGGCAAGGCGATGCGATTTATACCACATTCAAGTGCCCATAAGTCAATATCAGTATACCCCCTTTTCCGGGCACAGCCAAGTGCCATTATTAATTCTGGCTTTTTAAATCGTGCATATATCAAGATTTCAGCAATCTCTTCAGCAGATGGGGTTTTAATTCTCTCCATCGGTGTATCGGGCAAGGGCATCAAACTAACAAAGACGAGTGTTTTTATAGGGAGTTCAGTGACCAGGTCCACACCCCTGTATTCACCTCCAATCCTTCCGTAATCAATGCCGATGACAATATGGGGAATTACATCTACTCCAACCTCAAGGAGGTTCTTAATTGAATCTATTATGTCCATCGTCTTTTTTCTGGTTTTATAAATCTTTTTTAATGCTTTATCATCACCGATAACATCTATGAGTGCTTGGTCAATACCTGCTTCCTTTAAGGCTCGGGCAGTCTCATAATCAACAATACCACAGTGGATTGTTATCTTCAATTTTGTCTTATCTTTAATTTTCTTTATAACAGGGAGGTATTTTTTGACTGGCAGTGCATAATCAAAATCAAACCCACCACTTAATAGGAATCCGTGATTGCCATTTTTATAAAGCATCTCACAGGTATTTAATAAATCATCGGGATTATTCACAGGAAGCATTGATTCCAGTAATTTCCCCTGGCAGTGGTCACAATTGAGTGGACACTTTTTACCTGTGATTGAGATCGCTGGGAATCTTCCCCTTTCATTATTATAGTAAAACATTCCTGGAATATAGAATGTGACATTTTTACCGTGATAGTGATAAGATAATTCACGTGCCTCTTTTGCTTTTATTTTCAAGTTATTCATAATATTCAGGGAATGAAACCCAGCATTCTTTTAAGACCATTTCAAGATTTGTCCAGTTTTCTTCAAGGATTTTTCTCTTTTTTTGAGCCCTTTTTAATTCATTCTGGAATAAATTTTGCCATTCTCTTTCGTAATTTTTCAGTAATTTAAGATCACCATGTTTTAATGCCTGGACGATCGCTTCACCTGCATATCTTCCGCATATTATTGCCTGTGGTATGCCTGCACCGGTGATGGGATGGGTCTGTCCTGCAGCATCACCTACCAGGAGAATATGCCCCTTCACTGTATTCAAAACCGGACCTGCCACAGGAATCAAACCAGTGACAACCCTGATTGGTGAATCAATGACCTTTCCTCTTTTCACGAGTTTCTGGAGAAAACCTTTAAACACCTCCTGGACATTAATCCCATACCCTGCTTTTACTCCTACACCAACATTGGCACACCTATTCTTGGGAAAGAACCATGCATAACCTCCAAAAAATTCTTTACTAAAATATACTTCGGCGTATTCATCCATTCCGATTGCTGGCAATTCATTCTGATAGGCAACCACATATCCATTATACCTCTTGTTTATCAACCGGCTGACCCGTGAACTCGGACCATCAGCCCCTACTATGATTTGGGCATTTATTTTAACCATCCTGCCTTGGTACTGGATTACTGCTATTCCCTTGTCCAGTTCCAAAAAATTTGCCTTTAACCATAATCTCGCACCATACTTCAGGGCATCTAAGACCAGATATTTATCAAAAATAGAACGGTTCAGTATATGTCCAGGGGATGAGAACTCATAAAAATGACCATCGGGAAGATGGACCCTTAACCCCTTTATCCGCTGGGCAATTGCATCATCTGGTATTTTTACTTCTTTCCCAAGTAATGCAGGGATATATTCGGCACACTGAACCGGAATGCCAATTTCCTTTTTTCTATCAACCATTAGGACCGAAAAGCCTTCCTTTGCAATAATTTGTGAAGTCATCGCACCAGCAGGACCTGCACCTATTACCAGTACATCATAGTTCATCAAGCACCTTTTTTAACAGCATTAAATTAAGTTGTGTTTGATTCTCAAATTCACCCTTATACGCATAGTTCGCCTTACCGAGGTCATAACAGGTTGTGCTATCAATATCAAGGAGTATAGCAGGAATTTTTGCAGATTCAAATGCCTTCTGATGCTTTATGTAGAATTGTTCACAGCAACACCCAATGTACGCGGATATATTTAGATTTTTAAGAAATCTTAATGTTTTTATAAGGCACTCGTAACTTGTAATCGTTATCGGCTTCAAATTGTGGTCAAATGCCATCTTATATGCCTTTCCTATAGAACATTCACCACACATTGTGCAGTCATCTATATACCGATATGGGCAATCAGTTGATTTCGCACAATAAGGAAAGAGGATATGTGAGGGTCTTAAATTTATAATCTCTTCATATGAGCCATTTACAAGAAATATATGATTTGTTAATTCTGGTTTTATCCCATACTCTACCATCTTTAATTTTTGAAAAAGGGAATCGATTAGTTTCAAAAAGTCCGCTATCTTGGCATCTGGGATAGCCCATTTTTTATAATTGGTAAAGAAATTCATTATATGCCTGTTAATGAGTTCTTGCTCAAGAGGAATTTCTTTGAGTGATGATTCAAGGTTATATACCACTTCATTTGGAAAGGAGAAGAAGTCACCCATAAAGATTACACTCTGAATCCGATGGCGTCTAAGATTTACTGTAAAAAATCCCTTTATCTTTCCAAACTTACTAACCCTTGTTGTATAAATAATTGGTTGTTCAGAAACCGGGAGGCGGATTCTGTATATCCATTGTTCGGACTGAAATTTTTTAAGATAATCCTTGAGGAGTGATTCTTCTTCTTCACTGAGCTGGCTATCATAGAATTTTATCTTAAAATATTCTTCAAAACTTTCTCTTATCATCCGTTTTATTCTTTTTGTATCCGGGGTATAGCCCAATTCCCATTTTATGCAGGTGACCCTCTCTTTTAATGAATCAATCTCATGCCTCTTCAATTTTTCAACCGGCACACGTAAAGCCTTGAGCATAGAATCAACATCAAAATCTACGAGTAAAGTCCCCTGGAACAGGAAGGCATCACCCCATTCCGTCCCCCCGGTCCCGGAAATTTTACGACCATTCACTTCTATATCATTCCGACCCCTGAAATTTGCCTTTATCCCGATTCTATTGAGCATATTTATAATAGGCATTGAGAGTTTTTTGAATAATTCAGTGCCCGGGATTGATGGTGTAAAAAAATTTTTGTCAAAGATTATCTCCCAGCCGATCTGGCTTTTATCAAAATATATTGCCCCACCACCAGTGATACGCCGATTTATATCAATGCCCATTTCCTTACAATATTCAAATCTCGTTTCCTGTTCAACTGCCTGATGGAAACCGACTAAAACAGCGGGCGGATCAAACTGGAGGAGCCTTACTGTGTTCGGTATCTTCTTCTTTGCCTTTAATTGAAGAAGCATCTCATCAATGGCCATATTCTCTGCAGCCGAAAGCACACCCGTATCTAAAAATCTCCAGTGCGTTCCTTCCATCAGTACTTGCTCCTTGAGATTGATAATATTATACCAATTCCAATAAAACATGCAAGCAGGGAAGAGCCACCATAACTTATAAAAGGCAAAGGGACACCGGTTATTGGTAGAATGCCAATCGCCATTCCCATATTGATGAACGTTTGATACCATAACCAAGAAAGGATACCAATCACAACGAGGCTTAGATATTTGTTTTTGGCTTCACGGGCAATCCTCAGAATGCGATAAAAGAGGAGCAAATATAATACCACGATTAAGAATACCCCAATAAAGCCAAATTCTTCACCAATACATGAGAAGATAAAGTCCGTATGCCTCTCGGGTAAAAATTCTAATTTCTTTTGGGTTCCTCCAAGGAATCCTTTTCCAAATATTTGCCCTGAGCCTATGGCGATCTTTGATTGGATGGACTGCCAGGATATTCCTTTAGGGTCAATCCATGGTGAGAAGAAGGCAATGATCCTTTTTTGCTGATATGCCTTTAATGAATGCCATATGATCGGTGTGATGAGACCGGTGAGGGGATTAACAATCAGGTGATACATAATTTCCGCTAATTTTTTCCGCATATAAATGAAGATTCCAAACACGATCATAAATCCCAGCCAGGCAAATATTGCGAAACTTGTTATTGCTGATATGATGGGTGAGAAGAATATTATAATTTTTGCAAGGGGCATTCCAGCCCAGTAGAGCATAATACACATAATCGGAAAAAAGATTTGTGCAGCGCCAAGATCGGGTTCAACATAAATAAGGATTGAAGGAATTGCTATTATCAACAATGGTATGAAAAAGTCCGTAAATTTTTCTATCTTCTTTTTTTCGCTCAAGAAACTTGCAAGATATAGAATTGTTCCAACCTTGGCAAACTCCGAAGGCTGGAATGAAAATGGCCCAATATTTATCCAGCGCCTTGGATAACTTTGGGCAAAGAATAAAACAGAAACAAGGAATGCACAGGTGATTATGTAAATGGGTAGAGAGAAGGTGGGCCAGAACCTTGTGGAGAACTTGCTCATCAAAAGACAGATTGTGATGGCTATTACAAGCCATACAGCCTGCCTGAGGAGATAATCTAAACCACCGGTAGAGAATATCATCACAAGGCCAATGGAGGCGATGATGATGCTCAAAGTAAGAATTCCGCGATCAATTCTCTGCACCTGTCATCCCCTTATTTAATGCCATAAATGTCTTTATAATCCTTCCTACTACAGGAGCAGCAACACTTCCACCATGCCCTGCATTCTCCACAATCACGCAGACAAGAATCTGGGGTTCATCCTTTGGTGCGAAGCCAACGAATAAAGAATGGTCCTCTCCATGGGGGTTTTCTGCGGTCCCGGTCTTGCCACATACCTCAAAACCCTGGACCTGAGCCATCATACCGGTTCCCCTTTTTACCACATTGTTCAGTGCTTCACATACAACTTCAATCGCTTCCTTCTTCCTGCTTATCCCCAGAATATCAGATTTAATTCCAACTTTGATATGGGGATACACCAAGCCATTCCTCTTATTCGCAAAAATTGTATACGCCCGTGCCAGCTGGAGCGGTGTGGCAAGGATATCACCCTGTCCAATACTCAAATTGAATATATGCCCTTCGGTCCAGTTCTTCCCGTATCTTTTCTCCATCCATTTTCGGTCCGGAACCAGTCCGGTCTTCTCTTGAGGTAAGTCAATGCCGGTCGGTTTACCAAAGCCAACTTCATAAAGGATATCAGAGATAATGTCAATACCTAAATACCTGCCAAGTTGATAAAAATAAACATCACAGGAATGGGCAATTGCATCTATAAGATGAAGCCTACCGTGGATTTTCCAGCAGCCGAAATATCGGTTTCCAAATTTTATCCCACCAGTACAGGGTTCAAAGGTCGTTCCAATTGTGATCATACCCTTATCAAGTCCGGCAAGGGCAAGGAAAGGCTTTATTGTTGAACCAATAGGATAACAACTCATTGTGGCGCGATTGTAAAGTGGGGCATCCTGTGGGTTGTTTAACTCTTCCCATTCTTTTTCGGTTAAACCACGGACAAAACGGTTAGGGTTGAATCCTGGTTTTGAATAAAGGACATAGATCTCGCCGTTCTGGGGATTTAAAGCAACCGCAGCTGCCCGTGGATAGTTTTTAAGAAAATTTGCAGTGGAATCTGTAAGTTCAAGGTCAAGGGAGGTATAAAGGTCCTTACCATTGATTGGAGGAACCGGCCTGTATTCTGAAACCTTCCCTAATTCCCGCCCTTTTACATCAACCTCAATATAATCAATCCCGTCTGTTCCTGCAAGTTCTTTTTCATACTCTTGTTCCAAACCGCTGCGGCCAATATAGTCACCAAGTTTATAACTCTTGAGTTGTTTGAGTTCAATGTCCGTGATCTCACTCACATATCCAAGAACATGGCAGAATAAATCATTATAAGGATAATTGCGGACTGGTTCAACACCAACCTCCACTCCTGAAAGTTCCTCAATCTCCTCTTCTATTATTGAGACCTGTTCAAATGATATATCCCTGCCGATCTTTACTGACACAAAGGGATTTTTCTCTATTTTCATTATTTTCATTTTAATAAACTCGGGGTCAAACCCAAGTATCTGGGCAATTCTCTTAATACAATCCTCGTTTGTAAGCGCAGGAATTATAGAGACGTAGAATGCGGGTCTTGTGTTTGCTATTTCCTTTCCATGGCGATCGTAGATGTTACCCCTTGGTGCAGTAATATATTTTTTTTTGATTCTATTTTCCTCAGAAAGTCTGTAATATTTTTTACCTTCAAATATCTGAAGTTTGAAACTAAAAATGATGATGATTAGAAATATACCAATGGTCAACGTCCTTATAAATTGGTATCTTTTTAGATCCTCATCCATACCTTAAAACATAATCTCTGCAGAAGAAAGGTAACAGGAAGGCAGGCAATGATAGTAAAGAACATTGGAGCCAGTCCTATAAATTTGCCACTGAAAATATAAAGCAATAGGATACGTAAAGAATAGAAAAGCACAAACACAATAATAATGGTTAAAGGTTCATGAACAAAATATTTCCTGATAAATACGAGGGCCTGGCTTAATACGAGAAGTATGAAGATGTTCAAACCCAGGGTGACTGGATAATACAAATCAAGCAATAGTCCGATGAAGAAGGAAAAGGTTATGGAGAACTTATCATCTTCGTTTAAAATCACAAAGAAGAGGAGAATAGAGAGCAAATCAATCACTCCATTGAAGGGTAAAAAAAGATAGGTAAGAGCAAAATATAATATAAATCTCATAAAATTCAGTAAATCACATAGGCATAATAAAGTTTATTTATTCTAACTGCTGGCTGTATTAAAACCTTCTTAAAAAATAGGTCATCGGTCTTTTTTACTTCACAGATTGTTCCAATCAAAATACCTCTGGGAAATTTTTCACTCAACCCCGAAGTATATACAGAATCTCCGCAATAGACCTCGTCATTATGCTTTATATATTCAAAACTTAGTTCTTTATTCTTTTTCACAATGCCGAATACGCCGGTTCTTGAATCCATACCACTAACTGCAAATCCATCATTTTCAATCGTTTCCACAATTGCAGTGTTTTCAGAAACGGATTTTATCCTTCCGATAAGTTTATCCTGTATAATTACCGGATTGTTTACACATAATCCATCTTTCGTGCCCTTATTGATGTATAAAAATCCATTAAAGTTTGTTGGGTCCCGTCCGATTATAATTGCCTTCACCATTTTAAGATTTAAGAAAGGGATTGTATCTTTGGAGTTTGATAAAATCAACTGATACCTTAAAAAGTGGTTTTCACACTGGATTTTGCTCAATTCTGATTCAAGATAATCTATCTTTTTCTGGGAGACGTGGAGATACTGGAGATAATCACTGATAACCCGGAGAGGGAATAGTAGTATTTGTGATAATCTATTGGTTAGATAAATATCAATATTCTGATTTAAAATCAGTAGGATAAAGGAAGTGGCCAGAAAAAAACCAAATAAGAGGAGTTGAATTCTTGACAATTATTCTCTCTTTAGTGTAAATATGACTTTTTCATACTTTTCCATATCTTCAAGGATCTTCCCCGCGCCATAAACCACAGCCTTATTCGGTTCTTCTGCAACAGTGACTGGAAGATTGGTTTCCTCTCTGATAAGTGTATCAATACCCCTTAACAAAGAACCTCCACCAGCCATATAGATGCCGGAATTCACTATATCTGCAGCAAGCTCAGGAGGCGTTTTTTCGAGTGTGAGCCTAACCGCCTCAACAATCATTGAAAGTGGTTCCTGGATTGCCTCCCTCACCTCATGACTGCTCAGTTTTATTGTTTTAGGAATTCCTTTGACCAGATCCCTTCCCCTAACCTCCATCGTCTTCTCTTCCTCAGTGGGGAATGCATTCCCGATAGCGATCTTAATCTCTTCGGCAGTCTGTTCCCCGATTATAAGATTGTATGTCTTTTTTATGTACTGGACGATTGCATCATCCATCTCATCACCAGCAACCCGAATGGAATTGTTAGTCACTATCCCAGAAAGGGCAATGACCGCAATTTCTGTCGTCCCACCGCCAATATCTATGATCATATTTCCTTGGGGAAGGTGAACAGGAAGGTTTATTCCTATTGCTGCAGCAATTGGTTCAGAAACGAGATATACCTCTCTTGCCCCTGCCGCTTCAACCGAATCACGGACTGCCCTTTTTTCAACCTCAGTAATACCCGAAGGGACACAGATGATTACTCTGGGACGGGTGAAGAGTTTCTTCTGTTGAATCTTCTCTATAAACGTCCTGAGTAAAAGTTCCACCATTTCAAAATCAGCGATTACCCCGTCCTTCATCGGCCTTATCGCCTTTATATCTTCTGGGGTTTTACCCAACATCCTCTTAGCCTCATCACCAACTGCAACGCACTTCTTTGTCTTTGTATCCACAGCCACGACCGTTGGTTCATTAAGCACAATGCCCTTACCATGCACATAGATAAGGGTTGTGCAGGTTCCAAGGTCAATGGCGACATCACTCATAAAATGGCTTCTTAAATTTTTAAAGAAATTGACAATGTTGAATCCCAAAGAGAGCCTCCTTATGGAAATATAATATATATTTTTCGGGTGATGTCAAGTTCTTCAAATTATTGAAAATTCCAGTTTTTATCATCCCTTGAGATAATTAAATTACCCCAGGACTTTGAAAAATTATGAAGACACTCCTCAACCTGCAAATTTTCTGGACATAAGAAAACCAGCCTTTGCATTTCTATACTATTCAACTTCCAAAAAGTATATCCAGGGGATGCATAAAAAGTGGAAAGTGGTCAGATTAAAATGTCTTGACCTCAACTATTAAATGGATATATTTAATTATGACCAGAGAATTTAAACCAGGACCATATAATTATTGTGACTATCGTTGTGAGCGGTGTGATGAAAGGGAATATTGTCGCGTATATAAAGAAAATCAGGAGCGCCTTTTACAGCATTATCTTAAAGGAGAAGATCCTAATGACCCCGAGGTATTCCTGAATGATCTGAAAGAGATATTCGAGAAGACAAAAGATATGATAAGGAAGGCGGCAGAGGAACAGGGGATTGATTTAGAAGATCTTGAAGAGATACCTGAAGAAGAGATTGAGGAATTTGACCCTCATAATTATGTAATATATAACCTCGCTTATGATTATTTTGACCAGGCACATAAATTGATAAAGAAACTGGAGAAAGAGGGTATTCCAGAGGAGATAGCAGAAGAATTTGAGGATTTTGTATGGTATCACACCCTGCTTGTTGCCAAAGCTGGAAGGCTTGTTAGTAGTTTTGATGATAAATTTTTTGATGAAGAAACGAAAAGAATTGAACAGGAAGGAACAATCCAGGTGCTCAAAAAAGGAATTAAACTTTCAAGGAGGGCGTTAGATAAAATGCTAAATGAATTACCGGATGATTTTCAAAGCATTGTTGATTTGATTGATACATTGAAAAGACTGGAAACGCAGTTGAATTCAGATATGAAAAAGAGGGTGGATGAAGTATAGTTTTAAAATATAGATGGCTAACCATATAATAAGGGTTGTTAAAGAAACAATAGATGAGTTTCAAATGTTTGAGAATGTCCGGAAGGCAATTATTGGATTTTCTTCGGGCCCAGACTCAGTTTGCCTCTTGGATGTTTTGAAGGCGATATATGGGGATCGTATAAATTTCACCCTTGTGTATATTAACCATGGTTTAAGGAATGCAAAAGTATTAAGGAAAGAAGAAAGATTGACAGAATACTACGCAAATAAATACAACTGTGATTTCAGAATTGTAAAGGTGAAAATTTTTAAGGGTGGAAAAGGGATTGAAGCCGAAGCAAGAGAAAAGAGGTATGAAGCCCTTATGGATCTTTGCCGGGAAATCTCTGCCCAAAGGATCATTCTCGGACACAACCTTGATGACCTTGTAGAAACATTCTTTCTCAATCTTGTAAGGGGAAGTGGTAACATTGGGCTCCAGGCTATGCCAGCAGTGAGAGGAATTTTTGTTCGTCCGTTGATTATGGTCAAAAAGGTCGAAATCCTTGATTACTTAAAAGAGAAGGGTCTTAAATATTCCCAGGATATAACTAATCGCAATATTGATATCCGCAGAAATTTCATAAGAAAAAAGATTATACCGATGTTTTTAAAACTTAATCCAAGGATATATGAGATAATAAAGCGTGAGATTGATATTCTTCATAACGATGAAATATATTTCCAGAGCAAATTGGAGAAAGTTTTTAATAAGATTGTAAAAAGGGAACCAGAAGGATACTATCTTGACTTAAACAGGTTGATATATTATAATAAGGCAATCGGAAACAGATTAATTATGAAGGTAATTGGTGAAATAAAGGGGGATATGAGAGGAATCACGAGTAAACATATTGAGGAAATCCGGAATCTAAATAATAAACAAAGTGGAAAGAAGGTAATTCTACCTGGCGGTCTTTATGCCCAACGGGTCTATGGTGATATTTTCATCGGCTACGCTGGTGAGAAGAAGAATAATGAGGTTTTTTTGAAGATAGGGGATGAAGTTCAATTCAATGATCTAAGGGTAAGGGCAGAATTGGTAAATGAGTTTAAACCAAGCGATATACGAAACAACCGTGAATTTTTTGATTTTGACCAACTCTGTCCACCTTTATTTTTAAGGTTGAGAAGGCCTGGGGATTTTGTTGAGATAAAGATTGGAAGGAAGAAATTGAAGGAAATCTTAATTGAAAAGAGGATACCAGCCAACAAAAGGGATGGCGTTGCCCTATTATGCGACCAGAAAGGTATCCTCTGGGTTCTGGGGATATATAGGGCATTTCGGGGATTTATTAAAAAAGGAACTAAGAATATTCTGAAGGTGGAATTTGAATATATTGATTGATGAAGAAACTATAAAGCAGAGGATTAAAGAACTCGGCAAGGAGATAAATAATGATTATAAAGGGAAGAATCCTATTCTTATCGGTGTGCTCAAAGGTGCATTTGTCTTTCTTGCAGATTTGTTGAGGGAACTTGTGATACCTGTGGAGGTTGATTTTTTGGGAATTTCAAGTTATACTGGAACAAAATCAACCGGAATAGTTCGCATAACCCAGGACCTTTCTTTGAATATTGAAGATCGGGACATAATTCTCATTGAAGATATTGTTGATTCAGGCAGAACTTTAAGTTATATCATAAACAATCTAAAAACCAGAAGGCCGAGGAGCATTGCGGTATGCACACTTTTGAATAAGAAGGATGCAAGGGTTGTAGATGTGCCCTTGACCTATATTGGTTTCAACATACCCAGGGTTTTCGTTGTAGGTTATGGGCTTGATTATGAGAACAAATTTCGGAATTTGAAATATATCGGGGTGTATCATGGCGAATAATCAATCTAAAAAGAGTAAAGCCTGGCAAACTGCAATAGTCTGGACATTGCTCGTCCTTATTGTCTGGTTCGGGATGAAATACTTTTCTGGACAGGGTGGGAGATCAGTTGAAATTCCCTATTCAGTATTCATTAGGGAACTCAGAATAAGGAATATTGAAAAGGTTACGATTTCTGAACGCTCTATAAAAGGGACTTTTCGTAATCCATTACCTTATGAGGGGAAGAATTACAGTGAGTTCAGCACTCTAATGCCGTTTGAAGACCCAAAACTCATTGATGATCTGATAAAATATAATGTTGATATTGTTGCAAAACAACGCTCAGGCTGGGTTGATCTACTACTCGGGATATTCCCCTGGTTGATACTAATTGGTATATGGGCACTATTTTTAAGACAGATGAATATCGGCCAGAATCGGGCACTGGGATTTGGAAAGAGCCGTGCAAAGATTGTTCTGGAGAATAAACCCTCAACCACATTCAATGATGTAGCAGGTGTGGAAGAGGCAAAACAAGAATTGCAGGAAGTAATAGAATTTTTGAAAGAGCCGAGGAAGTTTACCCGACTCGGTGGTCGTATTCCAAAGGGTGTGCTCTTATTGGGTCCACCCGGAACAGGCAAAACTTTGATGGCAAGAGCGGTTGCTGGTGAAGCGGGTGTTCCGTTTATCTCAATCAGTGGTTCGGATTTTGTTGAGATGTTTGTAGGTGTCGGTGCATCAAGGGTGAGGGATCTTTTTGACCAGGCGAAGAAGCATTCACCCTGTATCGTGTTTATAGATGAGATTGATGCAGTAGGTAGGTTGCGTGGTGCGGGTCTTGGTGGAGGTCATGACGAGAGAGAACAGACATTGAATCAGTTGCTTGTGGAGATGGATGGTTTTGAGGTGAATGAGGGGATTATTCTAATGGCTGCTACAAATCGTCCTGACATCCTTGACCCAGCATTATTAAGACCCGGTAGATTTGACCGGGTCATTGTGCTTGATAGACCGGATGTTCGGGGTAGACTGGGAATATTAAAGGTTCACACAAGAAGGAGCCCCCTTGCTCCAGATGTTGATCTTGAAGTTCTTGCCCGGGGCACTCCGGGATTCTCCGGGGCAGACCTTGCAAATATGTGTAATGAAGCAGCACTCCTCGCTGCACGCAGAAACAAGGACAAAATAACAATGCAGGAATTTGAAGATGCCAAAGACAAGATATTAATGGGAGTAGAGAGAAAGAGTTTGATAATCTCAGAAGATGAGAAGAGATTAACAGCGTATCACGAATGCGGCCATGTTCTCGTTTCAAAATTCCTTCCAGGAATGGATCCAATACATAAGGTGACTATAATACCAAGGGGGATGGCACTTGGTGTAACACAGGCATTGCCCATAGATGAGCGCAGAACATATTCCAAAACCTATTGCTTTAATCAACTTGCCTTTATGCTCGGTGGCAGGGTGGCTGAAAAGCTTGTGCTTGGAGATTTATCAACGGGTTCAGGAAATGACATTGAAAAGGCAACAAAACTTGCCCGGAAAATGGTATGTGAATGGGGTATGAGTGAGAAACTCGGTCCCTTGACTTATGGAGAAAAGCAGGAAGAGATATTCTTAGGCAGAGAAATAGGCTTGCACCGTGATTATTCTGAACAAACAGCCCGGGAGATTGATGAGGAGGTTAAGAATTTCATAAAAAGGGCTGAAGGGATTGCTGAGGAGATTATAAAAAATAATATTGATAAATTAAAACTGCTCGCAGAGAAACTGCTGGAGAAGGAAATTTTAACTGGTGAGGAGATCGATACAATACTTGGTTTAAAAAAGTAGGGTTTAGATATGGATAAAAAAAAGATAGAAGAGGCAATAAGGATCATCCTCAAGGCGATTGGTGAGGATTTGAATAGAGAAGGATTGAGAGATACGCCGAGGCGCGTTGCGGATATGTATGAAGAGATCTTCGCGGGTGTGAATAAGGATCCTAAAAAAGAATTGAAAACCTACAAGGCAAAGAATGAGGATGAAATGATTTTGATCAAAGATATTCCATTCTATTCAATATGTGAGCATCATCTTCTACCTTTTTTCGGTAAGGCGCATATTGTATACATACCCAAGGATAACAAAGTTACGGGATTTTCAAGCCTTGTTCGGGTAATTGATGTGATGTCAAAGAAACCACTACTCCAGGAACGCCTTACCCATGAGATTGCGGACTTTTTAATGGCAAATTTAAAACCAATGGGTGTCCTTGTAGTTATTGAAGCAGAGCACCTCTGTTTATCAATGATTGGTGTGAAGAAGCCTGGGACTCTAACTATAACCTCGGCAATCCGTGGTGTAATGCGATCAACAGCAACCAGGGCTGAGGCATTTGCTTTAATAAAGGGTAGAACATAACTTTTAAAATGGCGGGCAAATTTATTATTATCTACACAACATTTCCTGATTTAGAGACCGCCCAAAGAATAATAGACAGTCTACTCAAAAATAGACTCATTGCCTGTGCGAATATATTTAAAATTGATTCAATATATACCTGGAAGAAAAAGATTGAAAGGGCAAAAGAGTATGGTGTATTTATAAAAACCAGAAAGACAAATTATAAAGCTATAGAATCCTTCATAAAGGAAAACCATCCTTATGAAGTCCCTGAGATAATTTGCTGGGATATCAAAGATGGTTTATCTCAATATCTTGTCTGGATAGAGGAAGAGACAAAATGACAGAGAATGGTGGAGTTGGTGTAGTGGATAATCTCAGGAGGATTCAAAAATAATCATGTCTTAAAGCAAAATAAAATCTTAAGCGAATTATATTGAGAGTAATCGTTTCAGAATTGCTTGATTTAATCATCTTTATCATCCTTATACATCATGGGTTCTCCCCTGATGTATCTTGATTGTAGCAATCAAATTTATCCATCAAAGCTGTGTGATGAATCACTCCAATTTTTTTCTTTCTACTCTCTTATAAATCGCCAACCACAATTTTTCTATCGGGAATGGAAGAAAAGTTGAGGGGCTGTTCCCCTACTTTTGACAGGAACAAATTGTTAAAAGGTTAAATGGTTAAATATCTAACACCATTGAGAAATGGGAATCTATACGCAAAAACTGTGCCAAGAATTTTTAAGAATGCATAAATATCCTAAAAATTTTAGGAATTTAGGCATTTTGGATTTTTGGTATTTCTTATGTCGCCCCTTGACAAATGCTTTTTTTAGTATAATATATCGTAGAAAAGGGCAATTGAAGGCTCAAGAGGGCAAAAAGAGGTAAGTGAAGGCAAATGAAGGTAAAATCCCCCTTTTTCAAAGGGGGAGAGAGGGAGATTTGTGATAAAGGCGACAATTCGGGGTTTTAAAAGGGATAAAAGAATGGAAGGAAAAAATGGCTAAAAATTTTTTATTGGTGAATCTGGTTCTTGTGTCTTTCTATGGCTATGGGCAGGGCACAGGGCAAAAGTTTAAAAGTTTATACCGTCCCTTGCGGACAAGGAGGAATGATGCGTGAATTGGTTGCATTGGTCTTATTGGCTGTGCTAATTTTTGTTTCCTGCGGTTATACACCGCCGGAGAATCTGACAAAATTGGTAGAAATGGATGGTTATACGCTTTATTGTCCGGTCTGGAGTCCAGCAGGAAAGATTTACTTCCTTGCAACAGATAGGAAACTTGGTTCTTCTTCCTATTTCGGCGGACCTTTATGGGTGTGCGATACTTCTGGTGAAAACCTACGGCTGCTTCTTGATGGTCTATTTGGTTATCTTGCAATATCAAATGATGGTTCAAAACTTGCTTTGACCTGTGGTTATTTGTTTAATGAAGGTATTGATGAAGGGGGGGTTCTTATTGTTGTAGACTCTTGTGGGAATATCTTAGATACTATACCGACTTCAGAGCCAAGAGTTGTCACAGCAAGATTCTCTTATGATGGCAATAAAATATATTATTGCGCCTTTGGTGGCGATTCAGATGGTTTCTATCGTGCAAATATTAATGGCACGAATGAAGAGTTTTTGCAAGGCGTAGGTTATTCGCCTTTTTTTGATGTCACAGAAGGCGGAAGATTAATAGTTGACCCTATCATAGGTGCAACATGCGATGTTTCACCCGTTGATTCAAATTTGGTCATTGGCGCAGAGACATATACATGGGCTATGGGTCCATCCTTAATTTTGCACAATTTAACGACTCGGGAAGACAGTATAATCGATGTAAAACCATATAAAAGTACCGCGGCTTCTTTTCCTTACTGGTCAACCGACGGCTATAAAATTGTCTTTACAGCAGCTCCAAAAGGAGGTTTTGAAGGTTGGCCCGGTTATGGTTGTCTTTGGATTTTAGACTTAACCAAGGAGGAATGATGCAGAGATTATTTGCATTGGCTTTATTGGTTATATTTGTCCCTGTTTATGGGACAATGATGCTCAAATCTTGCCGATATGATGCAAAATTTGAGCTTGAGGGTTATCCAAAAGTAGGGAATGAATTTACCCTAACTTTAAAGGTGAAAGCAGTGTATGCCTCGCCGATGACCCAGATGCAGATGTCTCTGCCAAAGAATGTAACGATGTTAGGGAGTGATACTACCTGGCAGGGTAGTTTAGAACCAGGAGATTCGGTTTTGCTTCCTGTCCATCTTAAGATTGATGAAATTGGTGCTTATTGTTTTTCAGCACTTATAAAAGATGCGGTTGAAGACACCCATTATTTTCCTTATAATGTCGCAACCTGCCTTATTGTATCTAATGAAGATACTGCCTTCATAGGCGATACGCTTATGCCTTATAATCTTGACCTGGAGATTTCACCGAAAGAACTAAAAAAGCAATTTCCACCGTCAAAAGATTTGCTTCAGATACGCACCTATGGTCAGGTGAAATGTCTTAATAAATCTGGGCAGGAAGAGGTTATGCCGGGTGTTTGGGGAACTGCATTTTTCTTTGTTAGCTTCCGTGCCGGTGGCGTTGGAATGGCTGATATATGGATCTTTCAAGAATGAAAAATCTTAATTTAACTATTCTTTTAATTGCGATAATTATGCTTTTTCTAAATTGCGGTCCCGGGACAGTGTATCTGATCGTAAGTGAACTATCTAAAAAGGATGAATTCTACCCTCAAGTAAATGAAATTACATCCATTTAAAGAAAATTACAAACAAAGATATAAAATGGAAAATTACCGAATTGTTAACAATCATTGAGACATATTTTGAAAAGGATACTACATTAATTGATGATAAAGATTACCTAGAAAATCTTTACTTGGAAATATTGCGTCAACAAAAAACAAAGAGATTATGTTTAACTTCTTATTGCATTGGTAGTGATGCCTGCTTTCCACTCAGTGGCTTGACACTTATATTTTGGCTTGATGTTACTCCATATCGCTATCTTATGCCGTTTGTGCCACCACTTGTTATTGTTAGCTATGTAGGAAGCGGATATCTTATGAAAAGATGGCATGATACTTCATCTGTTTCTTTAGATAATATTAAAGAAATTAATAAAATTATCTTTATATTAAATTCCAAAATGAAAGTCACTAATGAGGAGGAAAAATGATAGTTTTCAGTATTATTCACGGGTTGTGCGCATTGTATTTAATCTCATACCAGAATCATTACGACATAACATCGAGAATTCCGGCAATTATGTATAATGACGGTTGTTATTTAAATAGTAACAAATTAAAAGAATCGGTTGCTTATATGTTGCAAGAGGAATTAGTAGATGACCTTGTTACTGATTCGTGTGAGCAAGATAATTGGACTCTCGACTGGCGAAGACATGGTGTGGCGCATATGCGTTATTGGTTTGGTGACCATTTCTGGCACGTAGGATTACCGCCAGATTTTACCAGTGCCGCTCATAAATGCATAGTCGCATAAATGCGACCGCTACAGAATTTTGTGCAAAAGAGCAGAGTGAAGTCCCTTTAGGTGGGAATGGATTGCGCATTGGGAAGGATAATGTCTTTGACCATAATCTTTTGTATCACATCTA
>Ga0207433_10004013_pt1 | contig 27473 bp, 21 predicted proteins | sample YelNatPaOPGAMG01_FD_187559 | JGI IMG/M metagenome (GOLD analysis project Ga0207433, IMG submission 187559) | Hot spring thermophilic microbial communities from Obsidian Pool, Yellowstone National Park, USA - OP-RAMG-01 (SPAdes) (version 3) | ecosystem: Environmental > Aquatic > Thermal springs... | reverse complement strand
ATGACGCCCTTTACTTCAACTTTGGCACAAGGTTGGAAGCACTACTTATCGATTGCAAGTCTTCGAAAAAGCCCGGCCATGACTTGGCGACACATTCAGCACCCTCAATGACAACAGGATTTCCAGCCGCAAGGCCTGCGATTGCTGCCGCCATTGCGATTCTGTGATCATTATGGGATTCGACTCGGCCTCCTCTGAAGTGTCCGCCAGATATCTGCAGTGCGTCATCCACAATTTTGCTGCGAATGCCTATTCTGCCGAGCATGTCTTGCAGAGCGAGGGCACGGTTGCTCTCTTTTACCGAAAGACGATGGACGCCTCGTATGCTCGATATGCCTTTCGCGGCGCTTGCAAGCACGGCGAGCGGCGGAAAAAGATCCGGGCAATCAGTGGCATCGAACTCGAAAGGAAGGCAGTCACCAGGCTTGACAATAATATCGCTTCCGTCGAATTGAACCCGCGCACCAGCGCGCACAAGCACATCCACAATTGCGCGATCTGGCTGGAGAGAATCTTTCTTCAGGCCCTGTATGCACAATCCTTCTGGTTTTCCGGCAATGGCAGCTGCAACCGCAAGAAATGCCGCCCCGCTCCAGTCGCCTTCCACGCGAAGGCTCGCTGGCTCATACGACTGATTCCCCTTGATCAAAAAACGAGCTGTACGCCCATCCGAACTCACCTTATCGATATGGACCCCAAACTGGCTGCATATTTCCAGTGTAAGATCGAGATATCCCGCACTCACCATATTTTCGACGCTGAGTTCCGAATCCCCATGCAGGAGTGGCAGCGAAATGAGCAGCCCAGTAATGAGCTGAGAGCTTCCTTTTGCGTCGAGCGTTACGAATTTGGGCTGCAGCGGTCCTCGTATAAAAAGGGGCGGCAGACCTTCTTGTGCAGCACAATCTGCGCCAAAAGCTTTCAAAGCATATTCTACCATTGCCATCGGCCGCTTCTGGAGAGTACCTTCAGCTTCCATCTGAACGGGTTTATCCAGAAGGGCAGCAATCGGCGCAAACATGCGCATGCAAAGGCCGGATTCCCCGCAGGAAAGCTGAAGAGGGCGCTGCTGCTCACGCGAAATCGTCCCTGTATCATCTTCTTGAAAAAATCGTTTCGAACCTTCGATTTCGATTGCCCCATCGTGTGCATGCACGGCTGCACCCAGCCCCTCTGCGATATGTAAAGCTGCGTGAGCATCATCACACAGAGGAGCACCGAATATTCTGCTTCTCCCCTGCGCCAGTGTGGCGCAAGCAATTGCCCTCTGCATCGCGCTCTTGGAAGCAGGCGCATGGATTGCTCCTCCTACTTTTTCTGAATAGACAATGCGGTTTTCCATACTCTCCCCTGCCAATACAGGATTTATACCATACTGCTGCAAAACCTGCCATTATGCTTTGATGCCTTTATACCATGATGCTATGCGCGCATATGGTAATACCTCGCAGCAGGCGGATGCACAGAACCATTAAAAGTGCGCCTTCATCGTAAGAGCTTGAATAATGAAAAAGGCGGCCTTCTTTCGAAAGCCGCCCATTCTTGCACAATTTGCGCTGATTTATAACTCGATCTTACCTAGGCTCTGCAGGGCCTACGCAATTACACTAGTCCCTGCGCGATCATTGCATCAGCAACTTTCTTGAATCCTGCAATGTTTGCTCCAACAATGTAATTGCCTTCAAAGCCATATTTGGCTGCGGTTTCAACGCAATTCTTGTGGATGTTGATCATGATCTCGTGGAGGCGATGATCGACTTCTTCGGCGCTCCATGCAAGCCGCATCGAGTTCTGGCTCATTTCGAGCCCGCTTGTCGCGACGCCGCCAGCATTCGCTGCCTTACCAGGCCCGAATGGAATCTTCTTTTCGATAAAGAGCTTCCATGCTTCGGGCGTGCATCCCATATTCGAAACTTCGACGACCGTTTTTACGCCGTTGGCGATGAGCATCTTGGCATCTTCGCCGTTGAGCTCGTTCTGGATAGCGCAGGGCATCGCAATATCGACCTTCTGTTCCCATGGTTTTTTGCCTTTGTAGAAGACGGCCTTTGGGAACTTTTTGACATAGGTCTCGACTTTGTTGCGGTCGATGATGAGCATCTCCTCGAGATAGTCCCACTTTTCCTGCGTTCCGACGCCATCAGGATCATATACATAGCCATCCGGCCCTGAAATGGTGATGACTTTTGCACCGAGCTGGCTGGCTTTGATGCATGCGCCCCACGCGACATTTCCAAAGCCAGATACCGCCACGGTCTTGCCTTCGAGAGTTTCGCCTCGAAGCTTGAGCATTTCCTCTGCAAAATATACTGCGCCGAATCCGGTGGCTTCGGGCCTTATCAGAGATCCGCCAAACGACAGCCCTTTGCCGGTGAACACGCCTGAAAATTGGTTTGCGAGCCTTTTATACTGGCCGAACATGTAGCCTACCTCGCGCCCCCCAACGCCGATATCGCCCGCAGGGACATCAGTGTCCGGCCCGATATGGCGGAAAAGCTCAGTCACAAAACTCTGGCAGAAGCGCATAATCTCATTGTCGCTCTTGCCATTCGGATCGAAATCCGACCCGCCTTTCCCGCCGCCCATCGGAAGCCCAGTGAGCGAATTCTTGAAAATTTGTTCGAATGCCAGGAACTTGAGAGTGGAGAGCGTAACTTTTGGGTGGAAGCGAATCCCGCCCTTATAGGGCCCGATCGCAGAGTTGAACTGAACCCGGTAGCCGCGATTGACATGGTATTCGCCCTTGTCATCTACCCATGGAACACGGAACATCACAACCCGCTCCGGCTCGACAATGCGCTCCAATATCTTCTGCTGCCTATATTTCGGCTCTGCTTCAATGAGCGGGGTGATGGATTCCAGAACCTCTTCGGCGGCCTGCAGGAACTCGCTTTCCCATGGATAGCGCCCTCGAAGCCCATCCAACACTTCTTTTATGTAGGAATTCATGTGTCCCTCCTTTTAGGGATTGTTCATTTTCATGATGCCGGCAGAATGTCAGCATTCAAATTCTATACCTGTTTATCGAATCATGCAAGTTGAATTGATATTCAAAACGTCGTTTCAATTTATGAAACATGGATTCTGTCTATGCGCACAATGGTCAGGCGGTGCCCTTCCATTGCTTCTACCGTGAACCGAAGATCTCCTGCCGTGACCTGCTCTCCAGCCGCAGGAATGCGCTCGAAAAGATCAAACACATATCCGGCCAGGCTATCGTATTCTCCAATGGGAAGCTGGGCGCCAATAGCCTCATTCAGGTCCTCGAGTCGGATGCGAGCATCGCAGCGCCAGGAATTCTCGCTGACTTTGACTATCTGTTCAGTCTCTTCATCGAACTCATCCTGAATTTCGCCGACGATCTCTTCGATAATATCTTCAAGACAAACTATACCGGCGGTTCCGCCATATTCATCCACTGCAATGGCGATATGCACGTGTCTGCGCTTGAATTCCTTCAAAAGACTATCGATTCGTTTTGTTTCGGGCACAAAATAGGGCGGACGTATCAGGCGCTTGAGCTCGAGGGGCTCTTTCTTTACAAGTGCTGCAAGCACATCCTTGGCATAGAGAATACCCACGATATTATCGATGGTATCGGAATAGACCGGAATTCGCGAATGCCCGGACTCGACGAGTATTGCAAGTATCTCATCTATAGAAGTTGCGTTATCGACACAGACAGTATCTGTCCGCGGCACCATGACATCTTTGACTATTTTCTCTGGGAGATGCTCCACTCCCTCGATCATTTCACGCTGTTCTTCTACCGATTCATTGCTCTGTAATTCTGTCTTCGCACGCGGCTTAAATATTTGCGAAAGAAGACTCATAGAATCGAATTTCCTCCCAGCTGGTTGAGAAGCTGTTCCTGGAGCTGCATCATTGGCTGATCCGGCTCATTATCTGCATGGTCCATTCCTGACAGATGAAGAATGCCATGAATGATGAGCCTCCGCAACTCTTCATCCGCGCTTACACCAAAATCCTCCGCGTTGCGGTAAAGAGCAGGAATGCTGATCACTACATCGCCAGCAATAAAAATATCTTCGCCGTCGTTTACAGGTTCGAGTTCTCCAAGGGCAAACGACAGGACGTCTGTCGGCGAATCGATGTTCCGATAGTCTCGATTGAGCGATTGTATGGTTGCATCATCGCAGAATGTGAGCGATATCTGCCAGTTTTGTTTTTTAAGCGCATCCAGTACAGACAACGCATAATGAGCAGCGCGCTGCGCCCAATCGGGCTCGTCAGTTCCAATTACCGAATAAAAGACTTCATTTCCATTCATTGCTGCTCCTGTCATTGCTGCTCCTGGCCTGGATATTCAATACGTGTATGCAGCTGTGATTGCAGAATCCTCGAAAAGGCCTTCTCGGTGATGCGGATGTCTCGCATGGTGAGCTCACTGTCTTCGAGCTGGCCGGTGTTCAGCTTATGCAAAATGAGCTGATGAACGAATTGCTCGAGTTTGGCTGAGCTTGGATTTTTCAGCGAGCGGGATGCGGCTTCCACTGTATCGGCAAGCATGACGATCGCTGCTTCCTTGCTTTTCGGGTTTTCTCCCTGATAGCTGAAAGACTGCACATCCACCTCTGAGACATTATCCTTTACTTTGCTGATTATGGCTTCCATGACCGAATTGCCATGGTGCTGGCCGATAATCTCAATGACTTCTTTTGGAAGTCCTATTTCCCGGGCTCGCTCGACCCCGTCTTTCACATGCCGCCGGATAATGCTCGCAGAAAGCGACGGGTTGATATCATCATGCCGATTGATGCCTTTTTGGTTTTCGGTGAAATATTCAGGATGCTCGATTTTTCCGATATCGTGATAGTATGCGCCTATTCGGGCTAAGAGCGGGTTTGCGCCGATATCTTTTGCCGCGGCTTCCGCCAGGTGCGCTACCTGTATCGAGTGAGCATATGTCCCAGGAGCATTCGTGAGCATTTCCTTGAGAATCGGAGCATTGATATCCGCAAGTTCCATGAGGCGGAACTGCGTAGACCTGTCGAGAAGACGCTCAAAAAGAGGCAGCAGGAGAAGAATGAACGAGCCGCCCGCAAAACCATTGAGCGCTCCAAGGCCCATAGACTGAATGAGTTCTGCTGCGTTCGGTTTCTGGTTGAGTAAAAGTACTACAGCAATCAGTGCTTGTATTAGTGCCTGAAAAATGGCTGCACGGGCAAGCATGATTCTCGTTTGGGCAGTCCGCATGGTCAGCGTCGCAGATATGCCTGCCAAAAGAATGCCGATCATGAATTGGGCATTCAGATTTGTCGCCGCACCCGTAAGAAAAAATGAAATCAGGCTGAAGAAAATGCCTGTCCGAGGCCCATAGAGCAGCGAAACAAGCCCAGCGAACAGAGATGCCGGCACAAACAGCGCTCCGCGCGAAAGGCTCTTGCTGTCAAGCACATTCTGAATTACCAGAATCCAGTACAATAGAATGAGCAATGAAGAGAGTAAGAACAGCAGAGAAGAGCGGTCGCTCGGAAAATCGGATAAATCCTTGACTCTGGCGAGCAGGAACCCAAGGAGCGATGCAACAATGAGCAGCCCCAACCCCGTCATCAATACGCCGACATCGGAAACCAAAATGGCAGACTGTATTGTCCTTATCTGCTGATATAATTCTGGTGTGACCAGTTCGCCTTTCCGAACGAGAATTTCGTTTCGGCTTACAAAGCGTGTCACCGGCTCCACCCTCGCGCGGGCTGCTGCTATGCGCTTCTCAGAAAGGCCTTGGTCAAAGAATACATTCTCTCGCAGAAGCGCTTTCCCGAGCAGGCGCACATACTGTTTCATCGATTCCGGGACATGCCGGGCATCCATTTCATCATCCAGCCGATTACCCAGATTCGCACGCGTAATCATACCATTCACCGGCAGCTGTTCGCTCTCCTGCCTGGCTCCCAAGGTGCGGACAAGTTCATAATAATTAGGATTGAATTTATCGAAAACTCCATCGGGCAGGGATACAATGCCTTTACCCAGCATACTCTCGACAATATCACCGACATAGACGAACGTCTGGGCACTCAATTTCGCGCGCACCAGGACAGTGTACAACTCCGGCTCAAACAAATCCGGGAAACGACTCCTTAAAAGGAGGCTCAGCGCATCCGCCCCTCCAGGCTCTCCGACAAGTTGTCGATAATACGAAGCAAATGCTTCGGCTTTTTCGCGCACCGCTGAGGTGATTTTGTCATCGAGGACAAAGACAGCTGGCACAAGTCGTTCTTCAGCCAGCATTTTCCGCTCGGTCGCTTCCTTGTCGATATATACTGTATCTTTACCTGCATATACATCGGAATCGGCCACCTCGCCTGGCTGGATGGACCTGAGCGAATTGCGGCTTCCAAGCGCAGAAGGTCCTAAAAAAACAAGGCCGACCGCCGCAATGAGGATGGCCGCCAGAAAATACCACATCGACGGCGCCATCGAAGCAAACTGCCTGAGAAAGGAACCGGAAAACGGCTTCTCATTATTCTTTTTCATATGCTTCTATAATCTTGCGTACCAATGGACTCCGTACGACATCGCGCGCGTCCAATCTGCTCACGAATACTTCATCGATATGCTCAAGCAGAGTCACAGCATGGACAAGGCCAGATTCGCTTTTCTTTGGCAGATCGATCTGAGTAATGTCCCCTGTTACGATCGCTTTGGTATGTTCGCCGAGCCTGGTCAGGAACATCTTCATTTGTTCTTTTGTCGTATTCTGCCCTTCATCCAATATGACAATGCAATTGGTAAGGCTCCGGCCTCGCATGTATGCAAGCGGCGCAACTTCAATCGCCCTGCTCTCTTCGAGACGGCGAATGGTTTCATATGGAACGAGCGCTTCCATAGCATCATAGAGCGGTCTGAGATAGGGGTTGATTTTCTGCTCCAAGTCGCCCGGCAGATAGCCAAGGCTTTCGCCCGCTTCTACGACGGGGCGAGTCAGGATAAGCTTTCTTCTTGTTTTTGCCAGAAGTTCCCGAAGCGCATACGCCATGGCGAGGTAGGTTTTGCCAGTCCCTGCAGGGCCGATCGCAAATACCAGATCATGCATCGCAATGCCCTGGAGATACAAACTCTGCCCGGAAGAACGCGGAAAGACTTTGCCAAAGCCGTTCGGAATCTGGATGCAGGTATCGAGAAATTTCGAAACACCGCTTTCGCTCTCTTCCGGCGCGCGTTGATCTCCTCTGTCGTTTGGCTGCTTTCCTTCGGGGGTCAACTCTGCATGAAGGGCGATGATGAGTTCGGGAGTCGCGGGAACTCCATCTTCAATCGAAGTTCCAATTGCACTGACAAGCTGTGAGAAAAGCCCGACAACCTCATCATTTTCGCTTTCGATGAAAAGCTCGTTCCCTCTGCTCAATACGCGTGCACCAAGAAGGCTGCTCAGCACAGAAAGGTTGTAGTCGTTTGCGCCACAGAGTTCTGCGAGAAGGTGTGTATCTTCAAGAACTATATGTGAAGGACTCAAACGCTCTCCTGATTCATATAAAAATATGCTTCTTCTTTTAATATACTACTATATAATAACTCTTTCCAGTCTTGCCCAGCTTACTGAATGCTGACTATTCGCTGAAAGCGCCTCCGCTGTAATTGATCGAACTTTTGATTGCGGAAATATCTTTCCAGGTAACTGCTATGCTGAACGAAACATCCATCTTATAGTAAGGCCGTCCCGTATCCGGCGTCATCAGTGTCGGCCCGGCGGAGATGCTTCCGGCAAAGTCCCAGTCGTGAGCATCAACCGCAAGTGTGAGCGAAAGTTTCTGCAGTTTAAAAAGTGTCCGCTGAAGACGTGCGCTGTCCCAAATCGAAAGGCTGTCGAGCAAGTCGTTGAAAAAGTTTCTCTCGTACATTTTGGGATCGAGATCGCCGACCACCGGAAGCAACCCCGCATAATACCGCCAGAAAGATTTATTGATCGAAGAAATCGAAAGGTCGAGGGAAAGACCCTGGGAATTCTTGAGAGAAATGCGGAAATCAGAGCCAAATATGGCATTTGTGTATTGAATGAGATTTTGGCTGAGCGAGAAAGCGCTCCCGAATTCGAAATACCATACCAGCTTGTCGCTGATCTCCTGCGGCGGCTTCATCCTGAGTACCGGCTTCCAGGCGAGCGAGACTGCAGAAGGTCTGAAATAGAGCGTCCCGTCCTGGATCCATGAGCCATTTTTGAATATATATCCATTGGCTTTCTGTGCGGTAAAGCGGGTATTGAATGACCATGCGGTGATGTCCGCACTCACACTGAGAGGCGCATTCGCATCGAAATCCCAGGCCGCATTCGCCCCAAATCGTAATTGTTTCAATGGCTGTAACGAAATATTCCCAGCAAGCGAAGTTGACGTGAGGTCAGCCAGCGAAGATTGCCGGGAAAGGATGTATGCTGCTCCGAAGCTGACAATTCCTGCCGCGGAAGATAGAGAGAATGTGTAATTCTCGAGAAGAGGAGGCAAGGCGATTTTAAAACTCAAGCGTTCCGATGTCGAGCCAATTTTTGCTGCGAGCTCGGCGAGTATGGAGTGATCGCGTATCATGGTATCGTCCCATGAAAGCCAATTCAATGTATAGATGGGGTTTGCATTGACACCGCTGCCGTCGAGGCCCTCATAGCTCACCATGGCGATTTTGCCGGACAAAGAGTACTGCAGTTTTGAGGCGGAAAGCATATCGATATTTCGCAGAGGCGACCAAATGATACTCGTCCCGGCATCCCAGCTCGCTGTATTGTAGCCATAGTCAGCGAGCTTGAATGGATGCACAGTCGTGGGAGAAATGCGCTCGTCATACAAATAGGGACGATATTGCACCTGTCCGCTTAGGCCGCTCGAAAATTGAAAATCGAGGGCAGCTTTCTCGACAGAAAGCCTTGCATTCAAGCTGGCATTATTGCGGCTTCCCAGCAGCCAGTACCAACTTTTAAAGTCGATATCCTGCGGTTGCTGCCAGGCAAGGCTGTAGAATCGGTCTTCGACATACATTGCATTGGAAGTAGTCCATCCCAATGAAGCAGCATTGCTCCGCGCAATGACACCGGAGGCAGAGAATGTCGTATCTGCCACGCGTGCATTTTCAGGATAGAAAAAATGCCTCTGAGGATTGACTGCATTGAGACGAAGCTGTGCTGCTGTCATTCCGCTTGTCGATGCATATTTGCTCTTCCAGCTGAGCGATGAAGAGAGGTTGCTTACATTGAATGTCAGAGGTCTCTGAGTGTCTTTCGATCTCCAAGACCATGAAAGGCTTGCTTTCTCGACAAATGAAGTGCGTTCGCTCACAGTGCTGCTTGCACCACCGAATATCGAGAAGAAATCATAAGACTCCTTGCGATCCAGAAAATCCTGATCGATGAACGGATCGGAGTAGAACGGCAGACTCACCTTCCAGCTAAGCCCAGAAGTATTCTGCCTGGAAGATGCTTCAAAGCTGGTCACAAGTCTCACCGGCAGAGCAATTGAGCCAAATTTCCAGTCATTCCATACCGATTTGTAGTTTCCTGCCCAATCGTATGGCGAATAGTAGCCGGTCGATTCAAGAAAAACAGAACGCGACAGCCCTGTGCCGACAAGCCAGTTGAGATTGACGGGTGAGCCGGATGCACTTTTGCCTCGCAAGCCCGCAAAGGCGCCAAGAGAAGAATATGCATCGACAAGCACGGCAAGCGATGACGAATTGTTTTGCTCTGTGCCCATTTGCGTTCTCGAAACATATGTGCCAAATGAGCCGGTAGGCCCTTGCTGAAGAGAAAATGCAGATGACTGGCGAGCTTCCGCGCCCTGGGTTCCGGCTATATAGGTCGTTGTCTGAACAAAGCCGCCCTGACGGGACCGGAACCCGACTACGGGATGAAACATTGATGCTTTAGAAGGATAATAGAAAAATGGCAGCCACAACACCGGAAGACTGCCAACATACAGAGTTGCATTGACTACGGCCCAATCGCCAGAACCGAACAGCCATATTTTCTTCGCGCGCAGGAGGTAGTGCGGATTAATGGCATCGCAGGCGGTAAGCGATCCGTTTGCGAGCGAAACCACCTCGTCGGATCTGGAAATCAGTGTGCCAAAATGGACTATCAGTGTGCGGCTTTCTGTCCCGGTCGGTTCCATATTGAACGAGCCATCGACAAACACGCCAGAGGATTCATCGAGATTCACGGCAATCGATTGGCCTTTATACACATCGATTCTGGTTTTCGTCTCCCTTGTGTATTCGACATTGCCGGTCGCCTGTACTTCGTTTGTATCCCTGTTGAACACAAGGTACTGCGCCGCTATCCGGTGAATCGTTCCTTGCGAGTCTGCAAAGCGAATCTCTAAGGGGCCATTGACGCGTATTTCTTTGGTGCCATTTTCAATTGTAAAATACTGGACATTTCCGGCCTTTTCGATGGTCATGGAGACATCGCCCTTGAGTTTTGGAATTGGATCGAATCCGAAATGGGCAAAAAGGCGAGCTCTGAGCTCATCGGCTGTTCCGTCTGCAGAAAGCCCATATTCCGCCGCGATATCGCGAAGTTCGTAGATCGTCGCTGCCGCAATTCTAAAGCGTAAGGTCTTGCGGGCTAAATCTTCAGGGACTGGAGAAGCGGAAATCGCTGTTGGAATGGATTGTGTATCAGTTTGCTGCGCCACAGGCTCTTCAGTGGGAGCGGATTGGTTCGCAGCCTCCTGTGCCGGCAATGTTAGAATCAAAATAAACAGCAAGCCAAAAATGCAGAATATGCGGCGCATCGCTTGGTATCGTACATGGAAGAGGAATGGAAAGGCAAGAATCAGCTCAGCGAGGGCTCGACGTATCGAGCGAGCACTGGTCCCAGATATTGCCCCGTGTAGGATCCTTTGCAGCGCGCAATATCTTCGGGCGTGCCTTCCGCAACGATCTTGCCGCCTCGATCCCCACCTTCCGGCCCGAGGTCGATAACCCAGTCGGCCTGTTTGATGATATCGAGGTTATGCTCGATCATGACGACTGTGTTGCCGCTGTCCACAAGGCGATGAATCACCTGCAACAGCTGGCGGACATCAGCAAAATGCAGACCTGTCGTAGGCTCATCCAAAAAGTAGAGCGTACGACCTGTCGCGCGCTTGGCCAGCTCGAGTGAAAGCTTGACTCGCTGGGCTTCGCCGCCGGAAAGCGTCAGCGCAGACTGCCCTAGCCGAATGTATCCCAAACCGACATCGAGCATTGTTTGCAACCTGTGGGCAATCGAAGGGATGTGGGCAAAAAACTGGCTCGCCTCTTCGACAGTCATATTGAGCACATCTGCGATATTCTTCCCCTTGAAGCGCACATCGAGCGTATCGGCATTGAAACGCTTCCCATGGCAAACTTCGCAGGTGATATAGACATCCGGCAGGAAATTCATTTCGATTTTGATGGTGCCGTCGCCTTGGCAGTGTTCGCAGCGCCCGCCTTTTACATTGAAACTGAAGCGGCCGGGCTTCCATCCGCGTGCGCGCGACTCAGGCAGGCTTGCAAAGAGCTCGCGGATGGGCGTGAACACGCCGACATAGGTCGCAGGATTCGAGCGAGGTGTGCGGCCAATGGGGCTTTGGTCGATGTTGATGATTTTGTCGATATGTTCAAGCCCATGGATTGCTTCGAAAGCTCCTTCACGAAGCGAAGAGCGCATGATGCGATTGGAAATGGCAGGATACAGTACATCGGAGAGCAGCGTGCTCTTGCCCGAACCCGATACACCCGTGATACAGACGAATTTTCCTAACGGGATCTTCACATCAATATGCTTGAGATTGTGCTCGCTGGCGCCCTTTACTGTGATATAGGCCCCATTCCCCTGACGTCTGACCTTCGGCACATCGATCGTGAGCGTGCCGGCCAGATATTGGCCCGTAAGGCTCTCGGGATGAGCAATGACTTCGGGGACTGTCCCCTGGGCAACGACATAGCCGCCATGCTCGCCGGCTCCGGGGCCAAGGTCGACGAGATAATCTGCGGTGCGCAGTGTCTGCTCGTCGTGTTCGACCACTATGAGCGTGTTGCCAAGATCGCGCAGATAGGTGAGCGTATCGATGAGGCGCTGGTTATCCCGTTGGTGAAGGCCGATCGATGGCTCATCGAGGATATAGAGAACGCCAACAAGCGAGCTTCCTATCTGCGTCGCAAGGCGGATGCGCTGGGCTTCTCCACCCGACAGTGTCGCCGCCTTGCGCTCGAGCGTCAGATAATCGAGTCCGACATTGCGCAAAAAGCCGAGTCTCGCCACTATCTCTTTTAAAATGAGCCTCGAAATCTGTGCTTCAGTCGGCGTGAGCTTGAGCGACTCGAAAAATTGAACCGCTTCGCCAACAGGCATGCAGGTTATGTCGTAGATGTTTTTTCCACCTATGGTTACTGCAAGTGCCTCGGGTCTGAGCCGCTTCCCGTGACAAACCTCGCATTCCTTTTCGACCATAAAGGATTCGAGCCAGTCTTTGATCTCATCGCTTGTCGATTCCATGTAGCGGCGGCGCAAATCGGCCAAAATGCCAGGGAATTTCGACTGATATTCGAAGTGCCCTGTACGGTCTCTGTTGTCATACCGGACATGGATGTCTTCGTCGCTGCCATAGAGAATGGCATGCATCACTTTTTCAGGAAGCGATTCAAAGGGAGTATCGAGGCTGAAATGATAATGATGCGCGAGCGCTTCAAAGCGGGAACGGTTCCATGCGGATGTCGGATTGTAGGGGATGCATCCGCCTTCGTTGAAAGAAAGGCTTTTGTCGGGGATTATGAGGTCGGGGTCAAACTCCATGTTCATGCCGAGGCCAGAGCAGGCGGGGCATGCTCCCTGCGGCGCATTGAATGAAAAGAGGCGCGGTTCCATTTCGGGCAACGATATGCCGCAGACCGGGCAGGCGCCTTTCTGGCTGAAGAATTCTTCTTTGAGCTGGCCTTCTTGCGCGCCGCTCCCTTCGCGAATCACTGTAACTATGCCATCGGCAATACCAAGTGCTGTCTCGACCGCTTCGGCAACCCGCCGCCTGCTTTCTTCAGAAAGCCGAATTCTGTCGACGACTAATTCGATTGTGTGCTTTTTTTGCTTTTCAAGCGCTGGGGGAGACTCAAGATCGATGAACTGCCCATCAACCCGTGCTCGCAAGAACCCCTGCTTGAGTGCATCTTCGAGTACCTTGCGGTGCTCGCCTTTTTGGGCGCGGATAATTGGGGCCAGAATCTGCAATTTGGTCTCGCTGGGCCATGACAATATGACATCGAGAATCTGATCGACACTCTGCTCACGGATTTCCCGCCCGCAGGATGGGCAGTGCGGCACACCAATGCGCGCAAAAAGCAGGCGCAAGTAATCATAGATTTCGGTGACGGTCCCCACAGTTGACCGAGGATTCCTGGTAGTTGTCTTTTGTTCTATGGAAATAGCCGGAGAAAGGCCTTCGATATAGTCGACATCGGGCTTGTCCATGCGCCCAAGGAATTGGCGCGCATATGCCGAAAGCGATTCGACATAGCGCCGCTGGCCTTCGGCAAAAATAGTATCGAACGCCAGCGAACTCTTCCCCGAGCCGGAAAGGCCCGAGATAACTATGAGCTTGTTGCGCGGCAATTCAAGGTCGATATTTTTCAGGTTATGTTCGCGTGCGCCCTTGATAATGAGCTTGTCCATTGCGGTGAAAGGATACTGCGGCGAAGGGATTCGAGGCAAGTATGCTTGACATATGTATAGCTGTTCGGAGTGTGAAAAAATGCCGCAGAAAAGAACTTAGGCCAATCACGCGCCTAGGAATTCGAACCAGATATGCTGCTTGTCTATGCTGGACCGGAACCTGCGCGACGGCACAGGGCTGGTGGATGGCAAGTACATGATGCTGCGCGTCTGACCGCCTATTTCTATGCCGATTCTGCCGCCGGCCACGCACAGGGCTTTTCTTGCACGCGTGCGATGCTCTACCGATACTACATGGCACATAAAAAGAGAGGCAGCAAGAGCGCCGTTGAGGCCTACCCATCTTATAGAAGGGTATTGTCCAAGCAGATGCCGGATATCATTGAGCGCAACGATTTCGAGCTCGCCATCAGCGCTTGTCTGCCTTCGGCACGATTGCACCATGTCCCAAATGAGAAGCCGCAGATTGCTTGCAAGCGCAATCTTTGCAGAATAATCATCGAGGGATCCGGGAGGCAGTGCAATTCCTCTTTCTATTGCAAAGGCAGTCAGCATCGGCCAGAAATGGTTTCGCGGGTGCCCATAGTATTCGCCCTTTTCTTTGGACCGGATTGATGGGAATGAGCCAAGCACCAGCAGTCGCGGCGCACTTTTGTCACCTGCCGGAGGAAAACCCTGCTCTACACTGCCCTGCCCGACAGGCTCCATGTTCTTCAAAGGCTTAGACATTGAATTTGAAGAACATGATATCGCCATCCTGTACGACATAGTCACGCCCTTCCTGACGCATTTTCCCTGCAGCGCGGACAGCGGCTTCCGAGCCATACTGGATGAGGTCGTCGTAATGGTAGACCTCAGCTTTGATAAAGCCTTTCTCGAAATCGGTATGAATGACCCCGGCAGCTGCAGGAGCCTTGTCGCCCGCAAGAATCGTCCATGCGCGGCATTCATCCTCACCGGCGGTAAAAAAAGTACGCAAACCAAGGAGCCGATATGCAGCGTGCGCCAATGACGCAAGCCCTGGCTCTTCGAGCCCTATTCCAGCGAGGAACTCGGCGCGTTCCACAGGATCTTCTATGTCGGCAAGCTCAGCTTCGAATTTACCGCAGATGACCACTGCTTCGGAACCTTGCTTCTCTGCAATTTCTTTCACTATATCGACATATTTGTTTCCATGCACTCCCGATTCGTCGACATTGCAGACGAAGAGCTCCTTTTTCATGGTCATAAGATAGCTGCGACGCGCCAATTCGACTTCTTCAGGCTCGAGCTCAACCGTGAATGCCGGCCTCCCCTCCTGGAGGGCAGGCCTTATCTTCTGGAGTACTGCAATCTCCTTTTCGGTATCTTTTTTCAGATTGGGATCTTGTACTTTGAGCTGGCGACTCAATTTATCGAGCCTGCGATCGATGCTGTCGAGATCGGCAAGGGCCAGCTCGGTATGGATTACATCAATGTCATCGGCAGGATCCACTTTTCCCGCCACGTGGATGATATCAGGATCATCGAAGCAGCGCACGACATGGGCGATCATGCCCACTTCCCTGATATGGGAAAGAAACTGATTGCCCAGACCTTCGCCTTTCGAGGCACCGCGAACAAGCCCTGCAATATCCACAAACTCCACAACTGCAGGCACTTTTCGTCTGGGCTTGAAAATTTCGCACAACCGATCCAGGCGCTTGTCCGGCAGAGGCACAATTCCCACATTCGGATCGATGGTACAGAAAGGATAATTGGCAGCTTCCGCTTTTGCGCTCGTAAGCGCCGAGAAAATCGTCGATTTCCCTACATTTGGCAGACCAACTATTCCGCAGTTCAATGGCATGATATATACACCTTTATCATATTGCGTGCATTGTTGCAAACAGACGATAACAGTATACTACAACCCAGTATACGGCAAGAGCAAAACTTTGCGTTTCATATAATGAAACGCAAGTTCGAAATTTCGAAATTCGTGCTTTACTGACTGAGAAAACAGGGCTAAGATAACTTGAGTCATCAAATCATCAAGGAGGATCGATTGATGCAGGATTTCTCGAAGTATCTATCCGCGAATGCGAATAACATGAAAAAATCCGTTATCAGGGAACTGCTCAAACTCACGAATCAGCCTGATATTATCTCTTTCGCCGGCGGACTTCCTGCTCCCGAGACATTTCCAGTCGAAGAATTGAGAGAAGCGAGCGACCGTGTCTTCAGGAAATATGGAGACAAAATTCTGCAATACGGCACGACCGAAGGCGACAATGATCTGAAAGAACAGCTTGTTGCCTACGAATCGGCGCAAGGCGTCAAACTTGGCCCTGGAAACCTGCTTATCACCTCCGCAAGCCAGCAGGCTCTCGATATGCTGCCCAAGCTTTTCCTCGACCCGGGCGATTATGTAATTGCGGGCCGCCCGACCTATGTCGGCGCCATTCAGGCAATCCAGTCATACCAGGGCAACGTGCTCGGCATTCCATTCAGTGCCTCCAATGATGGATTCGACATGATAGAGCTCGAAAAACGCTATGAACGAGCAATCAGCGCAAAAAAACGCATTAAATATATCTATGTCATTCCCGATTTCCAGAATCCCACTGGAATATGCTGGAGTCTCGAAAAAAGGAAAGCCCTTCTCGAATTCGCCTATCGCGAGGGCCTTTTTATTGCAGAAGATGCACCATATCGTGAAATTCGTTTCATGGGAGAGCCTGTCCCCTCCATCTATCAGCTTGACCAGCAGATGCAGAATAGAGGCATTGTCATCAATCTGAAGACCTTTTCCAAAATACTCGCCCCAGGCACTCGTATTGGCTGGATCATCGCCCGCGAAGACCTTATCCAGAAAATGGTCATCGCAAAACAGGCCATGGACCTCTGCACGAGCGTCCTCACCCAGAAAATGATTGCAGAGTTCATGGCGACAGGGAAGCTCAGGGATATCATTGCTCGGACCTGCGGCATCTATCGCAGCAAGCGCAATTTCATGCTCGAAATGTTCGATAAATATATGCCCAGACGCTTCGATTTAGCATGGACAAAGCCGGAAGGGGGGCTCTTCCTCTGGCTCTCGCTGCCGCACTACATCGATACGGACAAAATGTTCTTCAAAGCCGTCGAAAAGAAAGTGGCCTATGTGGTCGGAAGTGCCTTCTATTTCGATGAGCCGGAAACAAACTCGATGCGTATCAACTTTTCGTACTCGAGCTTCGAGCAGATCGAAGAAGGAACCAAGCGGCTCGCAAGCGTGATCGCCGAAGAAATAGAAGCGCATGAAGCAGGCCCTCGCGGGCAGACTTCGCCTGAGGACTTATAAAGCCTCGTTGCAGAGACAGCGCGCTTCTCAATGGCTACCGCTTTTGCGATACATAAGCAAGCCTGAATATTAAAATTTATGAAATATCATTTTTTGTTTGCGAATTCTGTTGCCGCGCTCTGACGAAATCGCTATTTTCTCAACAAGGAAATGCAAATTTCAGTTCTGGAGCGGTATCATGCAGATTATTGAGTTGCGCAATGTAAAAAAAGATTATCTTCTTGGCAAAGTAACCGTGCCGGCAATCAAGGGAGTATCCTTTGCAATCGAGAGAGGAGATTTCGTGTCGATCGCCGGGCCTTCGGGCTCAGGCAAGACAACCATTCTCAATATGATCGGCCTTATCGATATCCCTACGTCGGGGGAAGTTATCATCGACGGCAAGAATACATCCGGGCTTTCGGATCATGAGCTTACCCGCTTTCGCCATGAAGTGCTCGGATTCATTTTCCAATCATTCAACCTTATTCCAGTGCTCAATGTATGGGAAAATATCGAGTTCCCCCTTCTCCTTGGAAAGACGCGCGTCCCAAAGAATGAATGGAAGGATTGGATCGATTTTCTCATCGGTGAAGTCGGGCTTGGCAACTGGAAAGACCATAAGCCGAACGAGCTTTCGGGAGGCCAACGCCAGCGTGTCGCCATCGCGCGTGCGCTCGTGACCAAGCCATCCATTGTGCTCGCGGACGAGCCAACAGCCAATCTCGATTCCGCTACTGGCGAACAGATCATCGACCTCATGAAAAAAATCAATCGCGAAATTCAAACCACCTTCATATTTTCGACGCATGACGCAACGATTGTCAGTATTGCCGATCATGTCATCCGGCTGAGGGATGGAACTATCATCGAGAACAGACGCAGCGGAGAAGACATAAACAGCTCGGGTGCCGTCGGCGCTCCAGCGGAGGATTGAGGTATGGCCGTCATTCTCAAAATGGCGTTCCGCAACATCAGGGAACACACATCGAAGAGCCTTATAATCGGTATACTGCTGGCACTTGGAGCCTTGATTCTCGTTGTTGGAACCGCCTTCATCGATGCGTCACAAGCTGGCATCCGTTCGACATTTTCCGATGTGTATACAGGCGATATTTTTATCTCCGGCATCAGTTCCGATGGCCCTGTATCGCTGTTCGGCGTTTCCTCTCCCGGCGGCCTCGCGGCGACACCGACAATCCCGAATTACGAAAAAGTCATTTCCATCGTAAAATCGACACCTCATATTGGCGGTTATTCTTCCCTCGCAACAGGCTTTGCCCAGCTGACACGCGACGACAGCACGCCGCAGAAAGCCAATGCACCCCAAAAAAAGATTCAGGCGCAGGATCGTTTTTTGTTTCTCTTTGGCGTCGATGCTGCTTCATACTGGAATCTCTTCAACCAGGTGGAAATCCTCCAGGGTGAGCGCCTTCAGCCAGGACAACCTGGCCTGATGATCAGCGAAAGCCAGCGGCAGAAATTTTCTGACTGGCTCGGCAAGCCGCTTTCGATTGGCGACACACTGCTCATACAAGGTTTCTCGTCTGCTGGTATGCGCCTGCGCGAACTTCCGATAGTCGGGATATTCCAGCTTAAAGAACAGGGAGCTTCTCCAGAACAGCTCGCCTACATCGATATTGAATCGCTGCGTGTGATGAGCGGAATGACAATCGGCGCAAACGAACCTATCAAGCTCAAGCCTGAAGAGACGAACATGCTGTCGACCGACAATGCCGATTCCCTGTTCGGCGAAGATGTGACGGTCTCGCAAGGATCCTCAGCGGGCATCGATGTCAACGCCATTGCTGCGCAGATTGCAAAAGAGGGCACTGCCAAGCCTCTACAGGCCGATGAAGGAGCATGGCAATTCATTGTTGCCAAGGCCGATTCTCCTCACAATGTGCAGCGTACCATTGCGGCATTGAATGCGTCCTTTGCGAAAGAAGGCATTCCTGTGGTTGCCGGGGACTGGCAGAAAGCTGCCGGACCCTACGGGCAATCCGTCGACGTAGTCCGTATTGTCTTCGCGACGGCAATCATCATCCTGTCGATTGTGGCGATTATCATTATCATGAATACATTTGTTATATCAGTCATAGAGCGCACTTCGGAAATAGGCACAATGCGCGCCATAGGAGCGGGAAAGGGCTTTGTCCGTGGTTTGTTTGCCGCCGAAGCGACAACGCTTGCGCTGGTATCCTCGATAGTTGGAGCGGGTCTCGGCATTGTAACGACTTCGATACTGAGAGCACTCCATATCGAAGCGACAAACCAGTTCTTTCTTATTCTATTTGGTGGAAAATACATGAATCCTGTTGTATCTGCTGGAAATGTGATTACCGCGATCATTGTCATGGTGTTGGTCGGTTTTATCGCTCACCTGTATCCAGTCTCGTTAGCACTCAAGATTCAGCCGGTCAGGGCGATGCAGGAAGAATAGGAGCACTGCTATGAATATGGTTTTACCGCGCATTGCGGCACGCAATCTTTTGCGGCAGAAGAAGCGGACAATACTGCTTGCGGGGGCCATTGCCTTCGGTATCATGATTGTCACGCTCATCAATGGTTTTGCCGGCTCCTTTATCCAGAATGTTTCCGAGAACTTCGCATATCTCATGGGCGGGCATGTATTCGTGAGCGGCTCGGAATATACTCCCTCAGGCAAGCGCATCTCTGTTATCCGTGATGATTCTGCCATTATGAAATCTCTTCAGGATGCTGGAGTAAAGTGGAAAAGCATAGCGAAAACAAGCCAAGCAAGTGCAACGATTATTTTTGAAGGCAGAAGCATCCGCCAGAACTTGACTGGCATCGATATTGTACATTCGGAAATGCTGAAATCGCGCCTTGCACTGGTCAAAGGGAGCTGGGAGAATGCAAGAGAGCCAGATGCGATCATTATTTCCCAGAGCGTCGCAAAAAAACTCAATGTACTGCCGGGCGACAAGGTAATCGCCCAGCTTCAGACCGTGACAGGACAAAACAATGTCGGAGAATTCAGGGTAGCTGCCATTTCTGTGGATTCCAGCATCATAGGCTCAATCATGACATATGTTCAGCTTGACTATCTCAACAGTCTCATCGGACTTGGCAAGGGCGAATACATGTCGCTTGGCATCATGCTGGACAGACTCGATCTCTCGGATGGATTCGCAACATCGCTTTACACTTCCATGAAGGGAAACGGAATCCAGCTCTTTGACAGAAATGCAAAGCAGGAAAGCACCTCGACAACGCCCTTCCAGGCAATGATCAGAGAGCAAAACAGCGAAACATGGAGCGGTACGAAATATCGTGTCTATACAATCGACGATGTGCTTTCGCAGGCGCGCCAGATCGTAATCGCTCTCGATACGGCAAGCGTGGCAATTCTCATCGTGCTGTTTGCCATTGTTATGATCGGCATTTCCAATACATTCCGCATGTCGATGTACGAACGTATCCGCGAAATAGGCACTATGCGGGCAATCGGCGTCCAGCGCGGAGAAATACGAGCAATGTTTTTATACGAAGCGCTTTTCCTTGCCCTTGCAGGGGCAATAGTGGGCATCGTGCTTGCGCTTGTCATTATGGGAATTCTCGGTCTCTTCAGCTTCGATCCGCAGTCGGCAATATTCCTTATTCTTAAGCGCGGGCATCTTTCGTTCTATCTGCCGCCGCTGCGGGCATTAGGCAATATCGCGATTATTTCAGCGCTTACCCTGGTTGCCGTGTATGCACCGGCCAATGCAGCGGCCAAGCTTGCTCCGGCCGAAGCGCTCAGAACAGTCAAATAGTACAAGGAGTCAATAGATGAATGTTTTTTTCAGGAAACGAAATCCAAAATCAATAAGAGCTTTTTCTCTGGTTGTGATGGTGCTCGCAGGGTTCCTGGCAGGAGTGCCGGCTGTCGTTGCTCAGGCAAAACCTGACCCTACCGCACTGCTCAAGGAATTGGATCAGCTCAGCGATTTTTCGGGAAAAGATTTTTCTGCCGTATTCACAATCGTTACTCAGAAGCCTGGCGAGAAGGACAGTGTGACCCAGGCGCGCATTTTCCGCCGCGACACAAAGAAGCAGTTCCTCATTCTGATCCTTCTGCCCGAGGTCAACAAGGGCCAGGGCTACCTCCGCGAGGAGGACAATGTCTGGTTTTACGACCCGACAAGCCGCAAGTTCTCGCACTCTTCAGTGAAGGAAAATCTGCAGAATACAAAAGCGAAAAACAGCGACTTCACGCTGAGTTCCTTCGCCGAGGATTATGAGGTTACCAGCATGACGGAAGGGACACTGGGCAAGTTCCCCGTCTGGATTCTCGACATGAAAGCGAAAACAAACGAAGTCTCGTATGAGCGCGTGGTTCTGTACATTCGCAAGGATCGAACAATGCTCCTCAAGCGCGAAGATTATTCGGTGAACGGCAGGCTCATGCGCACCACTGCCTATCCGAAATATGTAGAGCTCGATGGCAAGCTTCTGCCGTCGCAGATACTCATTCTCGATGAAATCAACAAGGGCGAGAAGAGCCAGATTACAATGGCAGAGCAGTCGGTTGCCCCCTTGCCGGACAAGGTCTTCACCAAGGCCTTCCTCGAGCAGGTGAGCAGATAGGGAGGCGGATATGGCAAAGCGCGTTCTCGCAATAGCAGGCATAGTTCTTTTTTTAAGCATGGCGGTTCAATTGGTTCCGGCACAGGAGGACGGCACGGATCTCAATTCGTTGTTCAATGAGGAAGTCGTAACGCCATCAAGCACACCCGACCAGACAGCGCCTGGTTCTTCCTCGGGCGCCACCGGACAAGGAACCACGACCGCAGCGTCCAACCCCTTGCAAGGGCTCTTGAAAACGGAAGCCGTCCGCATTGGCGGCTCAGTCACTGGCACGGTTGGTATTTCGGGTACCTGGAATGATCCGTGGACGAAGGGCATTGATATCACCGCTCCGGATGCGCAGCAGCTCTCGCCGGCATTGAGCAGCCTCGTCTATTTCGATGCGCGGCCCGACGAAGAGTTCAGGGTGCACGGCTCTGTCAAGACTGACTGGCCATTTTCGAGCACATACAGTGTTTTGAGCTCTGCCTCTCTTACAGGTTCAACCCTGTCAACAACAAGTACTTCAATTACCGTGCCTGATGTGCGCGTTTTCGAGCTTTTTTCGGATTTCCAGCTCGGCGACAAAGTTTATTTCCGATTCGGCAAGGCCACGGTCAAATGGGGCGTAGGCTACTTTTTCAGCCCGGCTGATATCATCAACCTCCAGCCGATTGACATCAACGATCCGACAGCTCAGCGCGAAGGACCGCTTCAATTCCGTGTGCTCATGCCCTTTGGTCCCAGCCAGAATACTGTAAGTTTCTACACAATCTTCGATGCATCAAACCCGGATTTTTCGACGACCGCGCTGGCAGGCAAGGCCGAATTCGTGCTCGGCCGCTATGAGCTCGGACTAGGCGGTTACTATCGCGACGATACCGCGGAGCGAGCGGCGCTCACCCTGACAGGCCCCTTGGGCAAATTCGACATTTTTGCAGAGGGCGTCGTTTCGCGCGGAAGCCCGAAGACATTCTATTCTTTCTCGACAAGTGCACCGTATTACAGCATATCTCAACCCAAGGACCATCGCACCACGCTTTATCCTTCCGCAACCGCAGGCTTTCTCTACAATGACCAGGACAACAACATTACCGCCGTCGCTCAATACTACTATAATGGAGAAGGTTACGCCGACAGCGAAAAAAGCAGTTCAATTGCAGTGCTTAACACCCTGCTCTCCACGCCCCTTTCAGCTGCAACCAAAACCACACTGACAGGCCTCAGCAAGCTCTTTGCGTATGGTTCAGGCCGGCATTATGCTGCAGCAAGCCTCTCCTTCTCGGAAATCGGCGGCAGCGATTTTTCAGCCTCACTGCTGGGGCTTGCGAATTTTTCCGATTTGTCCGGCCTTGTCCAGCCAAGCGTAAGCTGGCAGATTGCCGACAGACTCAAGTTGACCGGCTCCGTTCTTTTCTTCTTTGGCGCAAGTGATACAGAGTATGGCATTCTCAGGCCGAATAGCCCGATGACGCTCAGCGTGTCGCTTTCCGCAGGTACGGGCAATTTCTGATTCCCTGTGGAATTCCGCGTACGTTGTTGATATAGTAGTGCGAAAGGTAATAGTCAATTTCCGTACCGGCGCGGCCGTGCTGTTGGGCTTTGCCCTCCAGCGGCCCAGCTGGCACAAAAGAGAGGATATGCCATGAAAGTACATTCCATAACGCCTCGCATCTATGCAATCCATGCGGATATCAGAAGCGATGATCTCTTTGAAGGCATCTGGCCCATACCATATGGAGTATCACTCAATTCGTATCTTGTGAAAGGCGAGAAAATCGCGCTCATCGATCTCGTGCGCGACTGGGTTGGAGCTCCTGGGGAGCTTGCCGGTCAGCTTGCGGCTGCCGGAACCAGCCTCAGCGACATCGATTATCTCATTCTCAATCACCTCGAGCCTGACCATACCGGCTGGCTCGGCGAATTCCTCGAAATCAACAAAAAAGCCATTATTCTCGCCACAGCCAAAGGCATCGAACTTGTAGACAACTTCTATTTCGAACATGAGCGGGTACAGGCTGTCAAAAATGGAGAAACCCTGGATTTGGGTGCTGGTCAAGTGCTTCAATTCTTCGAAACGCCCAATGTGCACTGGCCCGAAACCATGATGACATGGGCACAGGATGGCGGCGTTCTGTTTTCCTGCGATGGATTTGGCAGCTTCGGCGCGCTCGGAGACCGTGTTTTCGACGATGAGTTCTCTGCAGAAGAGCACGAGTTTTTCGAAGCCGAATCGCTTCGCTATTATGCCAATATCGTTGCGAGTTTCGGCCTCTTTGTGAAACGCGCCGTCGACAAGATTTCGAATCTTCAAATAAAGGTAGTTGCTCCCAGCCATGGTCCTATCTGGAGAGAACACCCCCAGACAATTATCGAGCGATACCTCCGCTATGCCGATTACCTCGAGGGGCCGAGAGAAAAAGAAATCGCCATTGTGTGGGGCTCAATGTACGGCAACACGGAAAGCGGCCTCCGGTACGTCATCGAAGGAATTGAAGAAGAACAGGTTCCCTATACAATCCATCGCGTGCCGAATGATAATGTCTCATGGGTTTTGGCAGATGCGTACAAAAGCGAAGGCATCGTAATCGCCATGCCCACGTACGAGTATAAAATGTTCCCGCCGATGGCCTATGTGCTCGATATTTTCGAACGAAAGCATGTATGGTACCGCAAAGCCCTGCGCATCGGAAGTTTTGGCTGGGTCGGTGGCGCAAAAAAAGAATACGAAGCGAAAATTGCGCCGCTCAAATGGGATTCTCTCGAGCCCGTCGAATGGGCCGGCGCCCCCGATGAAGAGACTGCTGAGCTCTTGCGCGAACGCGGTCGAGAACTTGCCCGACTTGTCAAAGGAGCATAAAAGGGCGCTCATGCAGATGGCCTAGCGCCCCCCAGAATCCACGGCACGCGCTGCTCAGTGTTTCCCAAAACGATCGGCGGCCACTATCAGCACAAAGAAGAAGGCGATAGTCGCAAAAACGCCTAAAAGGCCGCCCACCGACACCCCAATTGCCTGAATTGCGGGGTCTGCATTCCTAAGTGCCTCTATGAGGTTTTCCATATTCTCCCCTACTTTACCAGAAGCGGCACAAGCGCCAAAACCAGACCGCCTGCAATAATCGATCCGAGCTGACCTGAAACATTCGCGCCTATGGCCTGCATAAGGATAATGTTGCCCCGCTCCTCGTCGTTTGCCATTTTCTGGATGACGCGCGCGGACATTGGAAAAGCGGAAATACCACAGGCTCCAATCATCGGGTTGATCTTGCGCTCATGCGGCAGGAACAGATTGACGAACTTGGCGAACAGGACACCACCTGCCGTGTCGAATACAAACGCCACAAGCCCCATCGCGAGAATAAGAAGCGTCTGCCAATTCAAAAACTTTTCAGCCAACATGCTGCCGCCGATTGTGATTCCCAAAAGGAGCGTCACCAGATAGGCAAGCTCATTCTGGGCGAACTGAGAAAGCCGCTCCAAAACCCCTGATTCACGGATAAGATTGCCAAACATGAGCGAACCGACGAGCGGCACTGAAATCGGCGCGACAATGCCCGCCGTCATCGTGACAACGATCGGAAACAAAATCCTGAGCCAGTGGGGCGCCGGCTTTTCATGCAGTGCCATGTGGATGCGCCGCTCCTGCTTTGATGTAAGAAGCCTGATGACTGGCGGCTGGATGATGGGCACGAGCGACATATAGGAATATGCCGCAACCGAAATCGGTGCAAGATAATCGCGGGCAAACTTGCTCGCCACGTAGATGGCTGTAGGCCCGTCCGCCGCTCCGATGATGCCGATGGATGCCGCAGTTTTCAGATCGAAACCAAGCAACGTCGCGATGATCATTGTCGCAAAGATGCCGAACTGCGCGGCTGCCCCGAAAAAAATCATGAGGGGATTGCGGAACAACGGCCCAAAGTCGATCATCGCCCCTACCGCAATGAAAATCAGCAAAGGAAAGAGCTCATTTGCAATGCCTGCATCATACAGAATGTGCAGGAATCCTGGCACGCCCTCATGTTCCCATGCAATTGCAAGCGGCAGATTGACGAGAATCGAGCCAAATCCAATCGGCAGAAGGAGCATGGGCTCATACTGCTTTTTAATTGCGAGCCATATGAGCAGACCACCGATTCCATACATGACCAGCATCTTCCAGGTAATCGAAGTAAAGCCTATGAATACGTCCTGCATGAGTTGACTGTACTCTACCACGGCCATCCTGGACAAGAATGTAACAGCAATGGACAAGAGCTGCAAATCGGAACAAGAACAGGAAAAGTCGCCCGCGGGTCAGCCTACAGGTCAGCCTATCAGAAGCAGAGTGCGCTGGATTAATTCCTGCCTTTATAGTAAAGTGGCCGCGCTATGGAAGCTATCAAAGCCATGAACACTGCAATTGTTGCCGTTGGCCTTTCAGGCGGAGTTGATTCTTCGCTTGCCGCATATCTCCTTAAAGAGCAAGGATATACAGTCATAGGCCTTACGATGAAAATATGGAAAGGCGCATATAAAATTCAAGAAGACCTCAAACATGCGTGCTTTGGACCTGGTGAGGAAGAAGACATCGCCGCATGCGAGCGGTTGTGCGACCAGCTCGATATCCCATACCATGTTATCGATTTGTCCGAAGAATATGAGCGCTTTGTCATCGAATACTTCAGAAAAGAATATCTTGTCGGAAGAACTCCGAATCCCTGCATTATCTGTAATCGCGAGATCAAATTTGGCTTTCTCATTGAACGCGCTCACCAGGCGGGCATCGACTTCGACTATTTTGCAACAGGTCATTATGTTCGGAAAGCGTCCATCGATGGCATCACCTACCTCAAGACAGCGCGCGATGCAGGCAAAGACCAGAGCTACTTCCTTTATGGGCTTGATTCAGAGCGGCTAAAGCGCATTATGTTTCCGCTTGGCGAAATGACAAAAGAGCAGACTCGTGCAGCTGCGCGCATCCACGGGCTCGAAGTCGCCGAAAAACCAGAAAGCCAGGATTTTGTCGGAGGCGGCGATTACGCACCGCTTTTCGAAAATGACAAGCCCGAACCTGGCGATATTGTCGACACAAAAGGCAATGTTCTGGGGCGGCACCGCGGACTGCCCTTCTACACAATTGGCCAGCGGCGCGGCCTTGGGATCTCCATAGGGACAGAACCGCTCTACGTCCTCGCCCTCGATGCAAAATTGAACCACGTCATTGTTGGCCACGGAAAAGGCCTTTTCTCTTCAGGCCTTATTTCGAATTCATTCAGGCTGCAGGATCCCCGAGCCTATGGCCAGCCTCTCACCTGCAAGGTCAAAATTCGCCAGAACCACAAACCCGCGCCAGCGACCGCCCTCGTGCAATCCAACGGAAAAGCGCGCATCGAATTCGAAATCCCCCAGAGAGCCGTTGCGCCCGGGCAATCCGCAGTGCTCTATTCGGATGAAGGGCTTGTGCTTGGCGGCGGAATTATCGATGAGGCAATTCCCGACGAGAACATAGAAGAAAACAGGCCTGCCGCTTCAGGCTGAGCGCTGCCGTACTGCAGAAAAAAACAGCGCGCTGCCTTCGGCATTCAAAATTTCAGCCTTGATTTTTCGAATGAATTCAAGTACTTTATATTTTTGAGCATCATGGGGGTGCACTGGTTTCGACCCGTGCGGTTCGTGGTGTGCGCTGCAGGTGGAGTGGCTACTCTCCTCAAAGTGGCAAAACCTTTAAGTGCCAACAACAACGGCGCTCTCGCTCTCGCTGCGTAAGTAGCAGGCGACGGACACCATGGCGGGCTGTCTCCGACGCCGTGGAGGTCTGTGACATTCGGGGGCTTACCTTGGGACTGGTCCGGAAGTTCCGAGGGACATCAATCCGGAATACGGAGCCGGATGCGCGCCAATCCGCTCGCCGGATCCCGACAATATACCGATTGGCTAAACCTGTAGAGGTGTGCACTGCACGCCCGGGGACGGGGGTTCAATTCCCCCCACCTCCAG
>Ga0207433_10004011_pt1 | contig 27476 bp, 20 predicted proteins | sample YelNatPaOPGAMG01_FD_187559 | JGI IMG/M metagenome (GOLD analysis project Ga0207433, IMG submission 187559) | Hot spring thermophilic microbial communities from Obsidian Pool, Yellowstone National Park, USA - OP-RAMG-01 (SPAdes) (version 3) | ecosystem: Environmental > Aquatic > Thermal springs... | reverse complement strand
GGACATTGAAGTTGCGAATGGATTCCGAAAAAAGCCCAGTTTTGTTGAGGTCTGAAGCTTATCATGGAGTTCGGCACAGCCGCAATTGGACAGTCTCAGCGCGGCGCGACAGAGCGCCGAGCTTGCAACGAACGCCTTTGCCTCGACGGGATCAGTCGGTTGCGGCTGCGCCGACCTGGGAAATACGCGGGCTGGGAATCGGATTTGGACGAGACGATTGAGCTTGATCTGTTGGGCTTTCATGAGCATCAGGGTTGTGTCTTTTTTGCATGCGCACGGGAATTTGCATGGATGCAGACAAGTCAATGACGAAGATACTGCCAACAGACACGCCCGAACTGATGGCCCAAGCGGTTCGCGAAGCCGTGGCACGCCTTAGGGCGGGCGAGCTGGTGGCCGTGCCCACTGAAACAGTTTATGGTCTTGCGGCAAACGCACTCGACGGGCGCGCAGTAGCGCGAATTTTCGAGGTCAAGAATCGGCCCCCGCGAAATCCGATAATTGTGCACGTGGCGTCGATTCGCATGGCGCAAGAATGTGTTGCGGAGTGGCCAAAAACTGCGGATCTGCTCGCAAAGGCGTTTTGGCCGGGGCCCCTGACGCTCGTTCTGCCAAAGGCGAAGTGCATCCCCGAGGTTGTCACTGCCGGTGGCGATACAGTGGGAGTGCGGTGGCCGGACCATCCGGTGATCCATGCGGTCATCAATGCGTGCGGGTTTCCACTTGCTGCACCGAGCGCCAATGTCTCGAGTCAGCTTTCGGCCACAACAGCGCAACACGTCCGAAGATGCCTTGGCGACAAATTGCCGCTGATCCTCGACGGCGGGCCGTGTCCGATTGGGATTGAATCAACAGTGCTTGATCTGACGTGCGACCCACCACGTGTGTTGCGACCCGGGTTGATTCATGAATCTGCCATTTCTGCCGTGCTTGGCCGAGCGGTTGCGCCGGCCCAAGCCGGGAAACATGACGAGCCTCTGCGAAGCCCGGGCCAGATGCTTCGACATTACGCGCCCCGGGCGCGGTTGTTCGTGTGGCGGTGGGAGGACGAAACGACTCTGCAGGTTTTGTTGAACAAGCACAATCTGGCGGCTGCTGTATGCCATTTGATCACTCACCTGCGTCCGCCAACGCAGATCAAATTCGGCAGCGTTGTGGTCCTGCCACGAGATGTTCGGGCTTACGCAAGGGTGCTTTACGCCGCTCTGCACGAGTGCGACGACGCCGGAGCCTCTGCGATCATTGTGCGTGCGCCTCCGGAAAATCCCGAGTGGTCTGCCATAGCAGACCGGCTCGCGCGGGCGTCTGCGGGCGAAGTTCCTTCTTGAGCGGCATTTCGAGGCCGGAAACGTTGCATTTCTTGCGGGTTTGTGATTTGCCTGCGATTCTTTGTGGCGTTCAATGACACGAAATGGCAGATCGGAGACATCGCCCGGCACCAGCCGGACCCCATTCCCGCGGGTGTTTTGGGTGGCGAATGCAATAGAAATCCTCGAGCGGTTCGCCTATTACGGCATCTATTTCGGGTTCGGCATATATCTGACTCATCTGGGCTATTCCCGGGATCAGTTGGGGTACATCCAAAGTTTGTTTTTGTTGCTCTCGTACGCGGTTCCCGTGGTTTCGGGCACATTCGCGGACCTGTATGGATTCAAGCCAGTGCTGATTGTGTCGTATCTGGCCTACTTGCCGTCGATCCTGCTGCTGATGTTGACCAAATCGTTTTCGGGCATTGCATTGACGATGCTGAGCATTGGGCTTGCGGCCGGTATATTCAAGCCGCTGATTGCCGGAACAGTCCGCGTCACAACAGATACAACCAACAAAACACTCGGATTCGGCATTTTTTACGCGATGGTGAACGTGGGAGGGTCGTTCGGCCCAATTGTTGCGGGCCGCTTGAGAGCGATTTCGTGGAACTACGCGTTTCTCGCCGCCGCAATAGCAGTGGCACTGATGCTGGTGATCACGCTTTTGTTTTACAAGGAACCGCCACGACAACGCCAAACGCAAACGCTCGGACAACGGATTGGCGAGATTGGACGTGCATTGGCAGATGTGAAATTCACCGCGTTTTTGATTCTGTTGGGCCTGTTTTTCTGGCTGCCGTTTTGGGCGTTTTTCAACCTTTGCGCGCTGTACGTGGACAGCAATCTTGACACGGCAAGACTGTATCAGGACATGCGGTCGGTGTTGGGCGCAAGCGTTGCCGGGTTTTTTGCGCGCAAAGGCGAGGATGGCTCGCTGCGGGTCATTGGCGAAACGATCTCGCACACGGGCTACATCATCATGATTCTGCAGCTTGGGATTTCGCGCGTATTCGAGAGATTCCGCCCAATGCCATCTTTTCTTTTCGGGCTTGGCGTTGCGGCTGCCGGGCTCAGTGTAATTGGCGCGGCGCGCATGCATGGAGTGTCGCTGGTGTTCGTGGGCATTTTGCTTTTCGCGGTAGGCGAGATGATTACCTCGCCCCGGATTCAGGAGTACATTACGTGGATTGCACCGAAGGAAAAAGCGGGGTTGTACATGGGCTCGAATTTCCTTGGGGTGATGATTGGTGGGTTTTTGAGCGGGATTGTTTACACGAAACTCTACGCGTGGTTTACCGCAGGCGAACGGCCCGAGCTTGTTTGGTATGCCATGGCGGCGCACGTTGCCGTGGCAATTGGCGTGTTTGCGCTTTTCGTCAGGATCGGAGGCGAGTTTCGTGAACAGTCGGCTTAGCCCGGGCATCTCACCGACCAACCAAGCGCACCCAACCGTTATTTCGACGAGATTTCCGGGTTGGCGCAGCACCGCGTCGGCCCCGGCACACGCGAGCAGTGTAGGTCAGATGTCAACGGCTTTGCTCAGCTCCAATTTGGCAGGTAATCCCTGGGGAATTTCCAAGGCGCTCTGTATTCGGGGATCGAGCGGCGGGTGGCTTCAGGGTCGCCGACGATTTGTTCTTTTGCCGGGTCGAACTGAATGGAACGGCCCAGCCGGTAAGAAAGCACGCTGAGCACGATTGGGACATCGACTTTGACGTGATAAAACACGCTGCAACTGGGCTGCTGCCTTGACTTGATTGAATCAAGCCATTCGCGTTCGTGGCCCGGGGAAGGAGGAATGCTCGGTTGCGGCGGTTGCTTGTCTTGCATCCGTTTACCCTCGGCCATGACTCTGAACATGCCGTAATTGGCATAGAGGGTGCCGTTGACGCCATGGAAGTAGATTCCGAGTCGTCTTTCGGGTTCGGCGTCGCCGCGCATGACGAAATCGAAGCTGTTGGTCAGCGAGAGCATCCATGTCATTGTGAGCTTGGGATACTGCCAGAGCACCTCGTGATGGTCATAGGCGTCGCCGTCGTCCTTGACGATGTACCTGCCACCGGCGGAGCTTATGCGTGTTGGGTAACCCAGATCGAGCGCCCATATCGGAAGGTCTATGATGTGCGGTGCCATTCCGGGGGTCCAGCCACCGCTGTACTCGAGCCATGAACAATGGTTGTACGATTCCCGGGCCAGAATCGGGTTGAAATCGCATTTTGGCGCCGGCCCACACCAGAGGTCCCAGTCAAGCCCCTGCGGCGGAGTGCGCACGTCGCTTTTGCCGACTCCTTCGACACCCTGATTCATGACGTTGAATGTGCGAACGACGCCAATCGGGCCGAGAAGACCCGCGCGAACATACTCGACAACCCGGCGATAATTCTCGCCAGCGTGTATCTGGGTGCCGATCTGGCTGATGCGGTTGTGTTTTTTGACGGCGTTTCGGACTGCGAGGCTCTCAGCGAGATACAGGGTCATCGGTTTCTGTATGTAAATATCTTTTCCTGCTTCGCAAGCTGCGATTGCAATCAACGCGTGCCAATGCGGCGGGGTTGCGATTATCACTGCGTCGAGGTCGGGCTGCTGAAGCATTTCACGGAAATCGCGATACCCTTTGCATGTGTCCTTGAATTGCGCGACGACCGAATCACAGCGTTCCTTCCACACGTCGCAAGCGGCCGTAACTACGACGTCCTGGTGTTTGGCGCATTCGTTCAGATTGACCCGCCCCATACCGCCGCATCCGATCAACCCGAGGTGAATTCGACTGTTTGGTCCGGTGCGGGGTCCAGATTGTTCCTCAGCGGTTATCAGAGGCCGCGCTGCGAAACCGATGGCGGTGACCGTGGCGGCCTTTTCAATGAACTTGCGTCGGCTGACTTCGTTGTTCTTGTTCATATTCGTGTGGAATGAGTTTGGTGATGCAGTCAATCTCTCAGCATTTCAAAGTCGGTGTGAACGGGGTACAAAGTTGACACGCAGTAGCTGTCTCTTGCCATCGCGAAACCAAGGCCAACATATTTCTCAGCGCGGCGCAGCCGCAACCGAAGGACCGCGGCGAGATAAACGCGTTCGTTCCAGGCTTGGCACTCCGTCGCGCCGCGCTGAAGGGGGCGACTTCGTCGCCCACGGGGGGAGATGGGAGTGGGATCAATTGCCACACAGCTTGGAGACAAAAGTTTCGAACGGTCCGCTAATCTGCGATTTTTGTGCAGATTTTCCAATACATGTACCACGGTGGCAAATTGGTTGGTGCTGCGCCGCGCTGCGGGGGGCGCGCTCAATTCCGCCGAACGACTTGTCCGGAGTGCTGCGATGTTAAGGTGCATAACAAGGACAGTCGGAACGGATTCTGAGTGACGCGGTGTGGAAGTCAAGCGCGCTGGTAGGCATCTCAGATTTGTAGATGTGAACACCGTGGCCAATTTGCGACTGCTGCGCAAATTCTACGAGGCAGTACTCTGGTATGACGATAATTGTGAAGCGATGGAAAACGCGAGCCTCGCACTTTCTCTTGAGTTGTTGTTGGCTGCGGCTGAGTTGCAGCGGGCGTATGCTGAATGATTTCGTTTGCCAACGCGTAATTTGGCCGGGGACCAAATCGACCGCGGAACCTCGCCGATCAACAACTTTGTCTTGCAATTCTCAAAGCAAGATCAACATGTTGGTGTTGGTATTGGCAATTGCATGAAAGCGATATTCATCTTACTGGCACTGGTCACAACCCGAATTGCTCTGTCAGCCGAACCCGCGGCAGTTGCCGGTCCCACACCATATCCGGCACGCATGCGTTGGTGGGGCGAAGCAAGGTTTGGTCTGTTCATCCATTGGGGACCGGTCTCGCTCAAGGGTACCGAGATCGGCTGGTCACGCGGCGGTGAACGCCGCGGCTACGGGTCTAGCGGGACAGAAATACCTGTTGAGACGTACGATAACTTGTACCGACAGTTTAACCCGACAAACTTCAACGCGCGCGAATGGGTTGACATCGCGAAGCAGGCGGGAATGAAGTATCTGGTTTTCACCAGCCGACATCACGACGGTTTCAGCATGTTCGACACCAAAGCCAGCGATTACAAAATCACCTCACCGAACAGCCCTTTCCGGCGGGACGTGGTCAAGGAGCTGGCCGATGCCTGTCACGAAGGCGGATTGAGGTTCGGGCTCTATTATTCGCAGCCGGACTGGCATCACCCGGACGCTTTCACACCGGACCGGCACGGCAATTATCTTGCCTACCTCAAACAACAGGTAACCGAGCTGTGCTCGAATTACGGGCAGTTGGACATATTGTGGTTTGATGGACTGGGCAAGTCGGCACGCGATTACGACGGCGAAGGTCTGGTGAGGATTGCACGGGCCTTGCAACCAAACATCATCATTAACAACCGCACCGGCCTGCCCGAAGACCATGACACCCCGGAACAACGCATCGGCAATTATCAGGACAACCGCCCGTGGGAGTCGTGCATAACGATTTGCCAGCAGTGGGCATGGAAACCCAATGACACGTTGAAATCGCTCGCTCAATGCGTTCGCACGCTGGTTTTTTGCGCCGGCGGTGACGGCAATTTGCTGCTCAATGTCGGGCCGATGCCAGACGGGCGGATCGAGCCGCGTCAGGTCGAACGTCTCAAGGAAATAGGCGCGTGGCTCGGCAAGCACGGCGAAAGCATTTACGGTACGCGCGGCGGTCCATGGAAACCCACCAGCAACCTCGCAAGCACAAGAAAGGGCAACACCGTATTCGTTCACATTCTCAAATGGGACTCGGACAAGATCACGTTGCCGGCCATTCCGAGAAAAGTCTTGAGAGCTTCTGTGTTGGGACATGGGAACGCAAACTTCGAGCAGCAACAAGACACCCTGGTCATAAGTGTCGCGGAATCCGACCGTGACCCGCTGGATACTGTGGTGCGGCTTGAACTGGACGGCTCGGCAATGGACATACCGGCCTTGTCCACGTCAACCGTCAAGGCAACAGCATCGAATGTTTATCAGAACATGACGAACGAGTACGGACCTGAAATGGTTTTGGATAACGACCTCGAGACGCGCTGGGCCACGGATGCCGGCACAAAACAGGCGTGGATCGCCATTGACCTTGGAAAACCTGTGCCCGTGTCGCGCGTCGTTATCCGCGAAGCTGTTCCGTACGACGGGCGTGTGAAACAATTCGAGTTTCAGTACAGAGCTGAAAGCGGATGGAAAACAATTTTCACCGGCAACGGGTTGGGCAGATCATTCGACCGGCGTTTCGATCGGGTCACCGCCCGCGAGTTCAGACTCAACATTCTCGATGCCACCGAAGGCCCGACCATTTCCGAAATCCAGCTTTACCCAGCCGGGGGAAAAGCCTGACAGGTCCGGTTGGTGGGAACTGTAAGTTGATTCGAAACCATAGTTCATTCGCTGTTGGCATATGAACTCCCTGCAAATCCGCGCGCTGGTGCTGTCTTTGTGCGGTCTGCTTTGGCATGTCGTGCCTGCGACCGCTGCACAGGCCGAATCCGATTCCTCTTCACCGGTGGTTCTTCAAGCTGGTGCGGAGTGGATTCCGTTGCGGGTCGAGCTGGATATTGAGCCCGGATCGGCCCTCGATTTTTCTTCGATGGGCCTCACGGAAGCTCCGGCGGGCAAGCACGGGCGAGTAATTGCAAGGCCTGACGGCCAGTTTGCGTTTGCCGATTCGCCGGATATGCCGCGCAGGTTTTATGGGGTGAACCTTTGCTTTGGTGCGCAGTACATCGACCGTGCCGAGGCAGATCGCCTCGCAGAAAGGCTTGTGCGGCTCGGATACAATGCGCTTCGGATACACCACTATGAACGCGACTTGACCGACGGCCAGTCCCCAACAACCCGGCTCAATTCCGAGAAGCTCGACCAATTCGACTACCTGATCGCGGCGTTGATCAAGCGCGGAATCTATCTGACAACCGACCTCTATGTCTCGCGCAGCGTGCCATGGCGTGAGATCGGTGTTGACCGCGATGGTCGAATCCCCATGGACACGTTCAAGATTCTGGTGCCGGTTCATGATGGCGCATGGGAAAACTGGAAACAATTCACCCGGTCGCTGCTGGGTCATGTCAATCCATACACCGGCCGGCGCTATGCTGAAGAACCTGCGTTAGCGTGGCTCTCCATGATAAACGAAGGAAACTTCGGCAATTTCTATCGCGAGCTGCGCACGATTCCGGAGTGGACGCGTGCATGGAACCGCTGGCTGAACGCCAAATACGGCGGTCGTGAGGCGCTTTCAATGGCATGGGGCGCAGAACTCAAGAATTCAGAAAACCCCGCCGCAGGCACGGTCGCGTTGCCCGAAAACCTTCGAGGCGAAGGCCCGCGCCCGCGCGATTGCATCAGGTTTTTGTCGGACACCGAGCGCGACATGATCGAGCGGATGCGGCAGTTCCTGCGTGACGAGCTTGGCTGTCAGGCTTTGATCAGCAATGCAAATTCGTGGACATATTTTGTGACCGACCAGGCTGCACGTTCTGCGTACGATTACGTGGACGATCATTTCTACGTCGATCATCCCCAGTTTTTGGAGAATCCGTGGCGGCTCCCGAGCAAGTGCCCCAACACCAGCCCGCTTGCCGAGGGCGCAACAGGCGGTCGAAGCAAAGCTTTCACCCGCTTGAGCAACAAGCCGTTTACAATCACCGAATACAACTACTCGGGGCCGGGCAGATTCCGCGGTGTCGGCGGCATTTTGACCGGTGCTCTCGGAGCTTTGCAGGGGTGGGGCGGCATTTGGCGCTTCGCGTACAGCCACAGCAGACAGGCGATGTTTACACAGTCCCAGATGGGTTATTTCGATCTTGCGAGTGATCCGCTGGGCCAGGCCTCAGAACGCGCGTCGCTGTGTCTGTTTCTGCGCGGTGATATGCGCCCCGCTCCGCATTTGATCTCGATTGTTATGAGCCAGAGCGACCTTGCTGAACCGGCGTCGCGTATCCCGAACCTGCATCCGCAGTGGCACTGGGCTGCGTGGGTTTCAAGGGTGGGCACCCGGCTCGTCGGCTCACCTGCTGAGCCATTGCCAGACGACATCATTTTCCCGTTGGGTTGGCAAACGCCGGCATCCGCATGGAAAGCTGCGCACGTTGCGGACATTAATCCGTACAGTCTGACCGACGGGCGGTTGGTTGACCTGCTGCGGTCACGTGGAATCCTGACGTCCGACAACCCGACTGATCCGGCGCGCCGGGTCCTGCAAAGTGAGACTGGCGAAATCTGCATCAACGGTCCCGAGAACACTCTTGCCATCGACACTCCACGCACGGCCGGCGGTTATGCGCCTGCCGGCAAAACGGTCAACTCACCAACCGGTGGAGTCAGAGTAACGACCAATGGCAGCGACGCCACAGTATGGGTTAGCGCGCTTGACACTGCGCCAATCCGCAACAGCCGCCGCTTGCTGGTGACGCATCTGACAGACCTGCAGAACACCGGCATCAGGTACCTCGAGAAAGCAAGACAAACTCTCCTCGCATGGGGCACACTGCCGCACCTGGTGAGAGCGGGGCAGGCAGAGGTCGCCATCAAGATTGACAATGCCGCCCGATTAAAAGTCTGGGCATTGTCAACCGGAGGCAAAAGGATTGCACAGGTCCCGGCACAGGCGGAGAATGACACGTTAACATTCACGGCCGATGTTGCGGGAGACGTGCAGGCCGGGGCGCGCATGTTGTACGAGATCGCCGAACGCTGACAAGACGCGCACCGATCAGAGCGGCTGGCCGCTCGCCAACGTGACCGGGTGTTTGCAAACTTGTCCGGGATCCGAAAGCGCTTGACACATCCGTTTGCTGCTGTGACTCTTCCGAGTGTTTGTCGTAAAGTTTAATCAGCCGGTGCATTGCACAGGTCGGTTTGAATCAAGGATCAGGCATATGGCTACAACACTTCGAGAAACTCGCTGGGCAAATCAAATCCGGAAAGCACTTGCGACTGCAGGCATTGCCGCTCTCGTTTCAACTGCGTTGCCCCGGGCAGTTGGTGCGGATTCATACAACTTCAACTCGGGCAACGACAATGGCTGGCAACGGTACTCGCTTCCGGCCATGTGGGCGGCCACGTTCGCGTTCCCGGACGACGGCATGGGCGGAAAGGCCTACCGGATTTATGCTCCGCCCACAGGCGACGATCCGTTCGGATTGGGAAACGCTCGGGCGGGCAGTTTTCTTCCGACGGTGTACACAGGCCGGTTTTACATGGGCGCAGACTTTCTGGCATGGAATGCAAACTGGGAACAGGAAGCCGGCCTTTTGTTTTACCTGCAGGACGTCGGACTTGGCACTTCGGACGGCTACGCGGCAACGTACTCGTCTGGTTACAAACGGCTTTACATCAGCGCTGTGAACGATGAGCGGCCAACAACGGTGGCCGAAGTGGGCAATGGCAATCTCGTCCTTGACCCTTCGCGTCGTTACCGGTTGGTTGCAAGCAGCCACGACGGCTACACACTCGTGTTTCAGTTGTTTGATCTGGCTGAACCTGACAGCCCGGTGATGTCCGCGGTTGGCATGGATGGGTCATATTACAGCGGTTATTGCGGGTTTCTCGTCTTCGAGCAGAGGTACCCGTCAGCCACCGACGGCGCTGAAGCAACATTCGACAATTACATTGCCAAAGTGCCTGCCGATGGTGAAATGCCTGCAATTGTCACAGATTTGCTGCCACCGCCAGCGGGGAAAGCCAGAGAGTTTTATCCGAGAATCAGCGTTTCAATACTGGACCGCGACACAACTGTTGACCCGGCATCGATCAAATTCTTCCTTGATGGCCAACTGATACCAAACAGTTCCCTGACAATTGAGCCGGCGGTCGTGAAAGCGAGCAACCCGGCCAATATGGCAAGGGATTTCAGCGGGGCGACTGCAAGTTATGACATCACTACTTTGTTGCCGTGGGGAAGCAAGCACACAAACGCCGTTGTTTTCACAGACAACACCGGAAAGTCCTACACAAACACATGGACGTGGACATCCGAGTATCCGCTGCTTCCCGCCACGAAGAGTCTTCCAATAGGCAGCCTCGGCGTCAGAGGGTTCGATTTCCGCACGGTCCAAAGTGACAACGGCGGTGTCAACCTCGCAAACAGCCTTGCGCGCGCAAGACTGCAGTTGGCTGTTCCACCTCAGGTCCCGATTGACCGCAGTGCAACAGGGATCGTTCAGGTTTTGGACTGGGACAAGAAAAACGAGCCGCCGAACAATGTTCCGGGTTTGTGCGCCGGCTCTTACATCAACATCGCAGTCGAATGCAGTGCGTATCTTGAATTGAAAGCGGGGACCTATCGTTTCCACATCATCAGCGATGACAGGTCCGGATTGTATTCAGGGCTGGCGGACACTGCCGACATGCTCGTTTTGTGGGAAAACCCGGATTCAACTGCAAACGCAACTTTCGAGTTTGCAGTCGAAGCGGACGGGCTTTACCCGGTACATCTGATTTGGGAAGAAACCGGGGGGGCAGCAAAACTGCAACTGTTTTCTGTGAATCCGGGTGACCAGTCGGAAATCCTGGTCAATGACCCGTCCAATCCTCCCGGCGTGATCAAGGCATGGTATCCGTTGGTCTGTTATTCGGCAGAATCAATTACCGGGCCATGGACCGTCGAGCGCACCGCTTCAAACGCGATTAACACCGTTAATATCGCCGGCTCTGATTGTGCATCAGCGGTGGTGGGATCGATGGTGACCGGCGGACGATTCACCACGCCCGTGTCAACAGCGACGCGTTTTTATCGCATCGAAGCTCCACGGAAAGTCAGGATCACCAAATTTGAAAAAGGCAGCACCACGGTGCAGATAGACTACGTCCTTGAGTAGTCCATTGAACTGCGATCCCGGGCAATCCACGCAGCAATCGCAGATTAACGGATCGTTCGAAACTTTTGTCATCGAACTGTTCAGCCATCGAGCCCCAAATTCATTGCCCCGTGGATGACGAAGTCGCCCCGGTCAGCGCGGCGCGACAGAGCGGTGTTTCTGTACCGGGCGCAGTTGTCCCGGCCGGAGCGTTTGGTTGCGGCTGCGCCGCGCTGAGGCTAACTCTGCTCAGAGTGTTCTCGGTGGTATGCTCTGGGTATTTTTACCACAGAGGGCACCGAGCACACAGAGGGTAGTGAGAAACCCCGACAAGTTCTGAATGGCGCGGGGTGCAGATTCAATTCACGGACAGGTCGTCAGGAGATTCCGCCAGCAGCCTGTGTCTCCATCCTTTCTGCCGGAGGATCGTTCGCCAGAGTTGATTTGGGTCAACATCAAATACGAGTTCCAATGTCGCCGGATGAGTCAACCATGCCTGCCGTCTCATTTCGTCCTCGAGCTGGCCCGGGCTCCAGCCGGCGTAACCGGCAAAGAGCTTCAACTTTTTGCTTGTGGAAAATGACTCGCCGATTTCTATCAGGTCATCCAGAGAATGTCCGACGCTGAGATTGGGCATGACATTTGCGTCGGGCAGAAAAGTGTCGGAGTGTAAAAAACTCATCGCGGCGGGTTGGACCGGGCCGCCGACAAAAAGTGGCAGGTTCTTGATTTGATCTGGCAGATCGGCGATAAGCACATCGCCAACCTTCGTGCCACTGTCGCGGTTAAGGACCAAGCCAAACGCACCATCAGCGTCGTGCTGGCATATCAGCACAACTGTCCTGTGGAAGAAAGACCCGTACAACCTTCCTCCATCCAGCAGTAACTGGCCTTTCAAGTATTTTGGCTGCTTGCCCATCTGTTTGGCGCCTTGTTCGGTTTGGCGCCCGGCACCGGCGTCACCTGTTTTCAAGCAAGCGCCGTGCCGCAATCGCCATTGCGTCGGACGTCAAACCATAGCTCTTGTACAGGTGCGCTGCAACATAAGCCGATCTCCCAAATTGACCTCGGATGCCAATCGACTCGATTTTGTGCGGCACACCCGCGCCCGAAAGGGCGTGGGACAGTAGCGATCCCATCCCGCCAATGAGCTGGTGGTCTTCGATCGTCACAAGCCGTCCTCCGCAACGCCGAACGATGGGGCTGATGGTCTCGATGTCCGGTCGGTTGATGAAAGGGTTGTTGATGACCGCCGCTTTTACTCCGTCGCGAGCCAACAGGTCCGCAGCTTCGAGTGCCTGTCCAACAAGCACGCCGCACCCCACCAGCACAACGTCGTTTCCTTCTCGCAATACCTGCGCGCGCCCCCACTCGTATCGCACCCCGGCCTGCCAACTGAGGGGATAATTTTCACGTCCGACGAAAAACACCACAGATTCTCCGTCCTCGCCACGAGACCGGGCCGAAGCCAGACGTTCCACAGCCTGAAACATGAAAGCCTCAGCTTCATCGGGACACGATGGTGCCACGACAATCGTGTGAGGAATTGCACAAGTAGCAGCAAAATAGGTTGTGGCCTGGTGCGAAGCGCCGTCAGCAGCGTCCTGCAAACCCACATGGGAGAAAACTGCTATCACCGGCGCCTGCGACAAAGCCGCCATCGTCAGAGGCAGATTCCCCTTGGTTACACCGAACTGCGCAAAGGTATCAACAATCGGTATAAACCCCATCTTGGAAAGGCCTGCGCCAACACTGATCATGTTGGCCTCAGCCACTCCGACTTCGACAAAACGACCGGGAAAACTTTTCTGGAAAATTCCCATCCCGGTCGAGCCCTGGACATCGGAGGAAACAGAAAATACCGGGTACCCGGCCAACGCAGCCTTGACTGCGCCTTTGCCCAGACCGGATTGGACCTTGTCTTTCTTAACAGCCTGCACCGACACAGCCGCGCCTTGCACAGCCGCTTTCTTGGCTGCTTCTTTCGATTCCCATTCGGCGCGCAACGATCTGGCCCACTCGACAAACTCTGCCGGCGGATTGCCCTGGTAAATCTCGGTGACGAACTCGACTATTTTTTCCCCGTTTGACAGCGGGAAACCGTGCCCGCCAGAAGGACTTTGTTCGGTAGCCTTGACTCCGTAACCTTTGATGGTTTTGACATGAAGGCAGACCGGCACGAGCGGATTTGCCCGCGCGCATTCGACACCCTCTTCAACAGCTTGATAGACTGCCTGCAGATCGTGCCCGTTGGGAACATGAATGACCTTCCAGCCCAAAACGCTCATCGCGGCAAAGGTCGGCGCCATGCTGAAAGCGTCCTGGGAAATCCGACCCGACAGTTTGGCGTCGTTGTCCGAAATCACCAAGACGAACGGATTCAATCGGCCCTTGGCGGCAAGGCCGGGTATCGAGGCGAAAGCCTCTTTTGCCTCGCCTTCCATGGCGGCTCCGTCCGAAGCCACGGTGATGGTGACGCGATCGTTCCCGATCAGCTTGTCCGCAAGCGCCAATCCCTCCGACTGAACGAGCGCTGATCCGAGTGGGCCATTGCTGAGCAGAATTTGCTCCGGGTTGACGTGAGACTCGCCGTGCCCGGTGAGCTTGCTGGTCAAACTGCGAAATCCCTTGAGATCATCGAATGTCAGACCGTCAAAACCGTAGTTTGCCCGCAGCGCATACAGGCCGTTCTCAGCGTGGCCGGCGTCATTGACGAAATTGAATGCCTCGTACCACTGACGACCGCGCACGCTGAACATCAGGCCGTGGATGGCGGACATGATCTCCGCAAACGCCGCCGGACCGCCCCAATGGCACGCCGCTCCGCCATGGACCGCGTGAACATCCATCAACGCAACCAACGCACGCGTCGCACGCGGGTCCGCCAGCACAACTTCATTGCCGCGCCGGTCCTTGACAGTGACGCTGTATTTTGGCTGGCGCATTGGCGTTTGCGCCAGACGTACAGGTCTGGGAACCGGTCGCAAAGGCGGAGCATCCAGAGCTTTGACTGTTGACTTGTCCTCGCCCATAAACCGCTGATCTGTCTAACACAGGATTTGGCGGCCGCCAGCCTCGAGACTCAGCAGCCACCCAAATCCGCGTTTAATCCTGTTCGGATGATTCTTGTCTGGGTGATTCCTGTTTTGGTGATTCCTGTTTGTGAGCCCCGTGTTTGGGTGGCTCTTGCCTGGGTGACGAACTCCGGTCAGCCCGATTTGGAGAGGCTTGTTTTTCAGGAGCGCGTTTTTCGCGTTCCTGTTTGTCCCGCTCTTCCATCGCTGCGCGCCGGGAAAGTCGGACCCGGCCTTTTTCGTCCACCCCGAGGCACTTGACCCAGATTTCATCTCCCACCTTGACGATGTCTTCGGTTTGTTTGACTCGGAAGTTCGCAAGCTCGCTTATATGAACCAACCCGTCTTTGCCGGGGAACACCTCGACGAAACAGCCGAAATCCTTGATTGTGACGACCTTGCCACGGTAAACCTTCCCGACCTCGATTTCGGCTGTCATGCCTTCGATTTCGCGTTTTGCGACTTCCAATCCTTCAGGGTTGGTGCTGTAAATCTGGACCGTGCCGTCGTTTTCGATGTTTATTTCGCACCCCGATTCATCGCAAATCCGCTTTATGTTCTTTCCGCCGGGCCCGATCAACGCGCCTATCTTTTCCGGATTGATCTTGACGGTCACAATCCGAGGCGCGTGCTTGCTGAGCTCAGGCCGCGGCGCAGCCAGCGTCTCTGACATGATCTTCAGGATTTTGAGACGGGCAGCGCGGGCCTTTTCCACTGCTTCACCGATTATGGCATGAGGCAACCCCCTGAGCTTCAAATCCAGTTGAAACCCGGTGATCCCCTTCTCAGTGCCCGCGATCTTGCAGTCCATGTCACCAAACGCATCTTCGGCGCCGAGTATGTCCGTAAGAAGCTTGTATCGCAGAATCTGCCCTTGTTCATTTGGCTCGCTGCACAAGCCGATGCTGATTCCTGCAACGGGCCTGATCAGCGGCACGCCTGCGTCCATCAGCGCCAGACTGCCACCACACACTGTCGCCATCGAAGTCGAACCGTTCGATTCCATGATTTCGCTCGTGACACGCACGGCGTAGGGGAAATTCTCGAGCGGCAACATTGGTTCAAGGGACCGCTCCGCCAGAGCGCCATGGCCAATCTCTCGCCGACCCGGGCCTGCAATGCGCCCGGTCTCGCCCACTGAGAAATTTGGAAAGTTGTAGTGAAGAATGAATTGTTTTTCTGTCTCGCCTCCTGCGTAGGCGTCGATCTCCTGCATGTCCTCGGTCGTGCCCAACGTCGCAAGAACAAGTGCCTGAGTCTCGCCCCGGGTAAACAGAGCCGACCCGTGCGCGCGCGGCAACAGCCCGACTTCACATGAGATGGGCCGCAAATCGTCCATTCCGCGCCCGTCCAAACGCCGGCCTTTGTCCATGATCAACCCTCGGACTACCCGGTGCTGGATCTCGTACGCGGCTTCCTTGATAACGAACGGCGTAACCTGTTCCTCGCCAAACTTGGCGACAAGTTTGGCACCCATCTCTTCAACCAACAACCGCCATGCTTCCTCCCGTGCCTGTTTGCTCGGAGCCAGCAAGGTGGACTCGGCTCTGTCACCGATTATTGCCAAAGCCTCGTCCAGGACCGGTTGTGGGAGAACAAACGGGGTGATTTGGCGTTTTGGTTTTCCGACTTTGGCAGCAAGCTCTTTCTGTGCTGCGATGATCGGCTGGCAACAGGTGTGAGCAAAAGCGAGAGCCGCCATGAAATCAACTTCGCTGATCTCTTTGGCCGAGCCCTCGAACATCAGCAGCTCCGTCTCACTTCCCACGTACACAAGGTCAAGATCACTCTGTTCGAGCTGACTGTGAGTGGGGTTGGCGATCAATTGACCGCGAACACGGCCCACGCGCACCGCTCCGATGGGGCCGCTCCATGGGATGTCGCTCACCGCCAGGGCCGCCGACGCACCAATCACACTGAGTATGTCCGGGTCGTTCTCACCGTCGGCGCTCAGCAGAATGCTTTGCACCTGCACCTCGTTGAACCATCCCTTGGGAAACAACGGGCGTATGGGACGGTCTATCATCCGGCTGGTCAGAATCTCTTTTTCGGTCGGACGTCCTTCGCGTTTGAAATAACCGCCGGGGAATTTGCCGGCCGCTGCGGCTTTCTCTCTGTAATCAACCGTGAGCGGGAAGAACTCTTGCCCTTCACGTGAAGTCATTGAGGCCACAGCGGCCACAATGACCACGGTTTCACCAAGCTGGACTGATACGGCGCCGTCGGCCTGCTTGGCCATTCGGCCGGTTTCAATGACGATTTTTCCTGCGCCAACTTCTGCAACAACACTTTCTGGCATGGTATGTTCAATAATTCCATGCCCGTCAGCTTCGAGGAACTTCATTCAGCCCTCCAACCATGGGGGGCTGAATGAAATTACCCTAAGCCAACAGGCATGCATAACGCGCGGTCTGGTTCTACTCTCTGCCAACACAAGCCGCCCGCGCACTTTGGTCAGCTTTTTCAGCTTCGCAGCCTGCGTCGGCATTTCCGATGGCCACCAACGCTCTGATTATCTCCGCAACTTCAGCCTTTTGGTCACTGCTTCGTATTGTTTGAAATCAGTGGCCTCGAGGTAGCTCAACAGTCGGCGTCTCTGGCCCACCATCATGAGCAGGCCACGTCTCGAGCTGTGATCTTTTCTGTGTTTCTGAAGGTGCTCGGTAAGATGATTAATCCGCTGGGTCAACAGTGCAATCTGCACGGCTGCCGACCCGGTATCGCGTTCGTGCAACCTAAATTCAGCTATTGTTTTGTTTTTCGCTTCCATTCGGTCTAACATCGGCCTCAGAACAAAGCCCGGAAGATAGTTGCAATAAGCCGGGGTGTAAAGCAGAAGTTTTAAACTTCACACTGCCCCGAAGCGGCGGTGGCGCCGCGCATACTCTTCAAGCGCAGCGAAAAACTGCGCTTTCCTGAAATCCGGCCAGAGCGTCGGCGTCACCACGAACTCCGCATAGGAAATCTGCCACAACAAGAAATTGCTCACCCGCAACTCCCCGCTTGTCCTGATAAGCAGGTCCGGGTCCGGATAATGTCTTGTGTACAAATGCTGCGAAATCACCTGCTCGTTGATTTCTTCCGGTTCGATCTCGCCGGCTTTGGCTTTCGCGGCAATCTGCCGAACTGCTTCAACTATTTCGGTCCGTCCTCCGTAACTCAATGCAAGAATCAACGTCAATCCGTTGTTGCGAGCGAGCGCCTGCCGTGTGTTGGCGAGCTGTTCCTGGACAAACTCGGGCAGCCGATACACCTGGCCGATCACCTCCAACCGCACGTTGTTCCGCTGGAGTTCGTCAATCTCGGTCTTCAAGTACCGCGCCAAATAGCGCATCAGTGTGTCAACCTCGTCCTTCGGTCGGTTCCAATTCTCGACCGAAAAAGCGTAGAGCGTGAGATACTTTATCCCCAGTTCACCTGCCGCCCGGACGACCGCTCGCACAGATTCAACGCCGTGTCTGTGTCCTTCGACACGCGGCAGGTGGCGCTGCTTCGCCCAACGCCCGTTCCCATCCATGATAATTGCCACGTGCGTCGGCAACGCCGCACGCGCCTCGGCGCTCAACTGAATGCCGCTGGCGCTCATTTGTATAAAACAAATTCGGGTTGGCCCGCCATGGTGTTACAGAAAAATCGTTTCCACACGGTCCGGGCCAACCGAAACAATGCTCAGTTTCGCCCCTGATAATTCTGCTATCGCCTTCAAATACCGTCTTGCACGTACGGGCAAATCTTCCCACGAACGCGCCCCGCTGGTCGGACATTGCCAACCCTGGAACTCCTCATAGACCGGCTGGCATTCTTTCAGCACACGACCGTCATTCGGCACGTGAGTGTACAGCCGCGAACCATGGCGGTACCCCACGCACACCTTGATTTGTTCCAGCGTGTCAAGCCCGTCCAGATTCGTAACAGCCAGCTCATCAATGCCATTGATCATCACCGCCTGCCGCGTCACCACCGAATCAAACCACCCGCAACGTCTCGGGCGACCAGTTGTGGCCCCGAACTCGCGCCCCAACGCATGCAACATGTCGCCAATCTCGGCACTTTCAGTCGGAAACGGCCCTTCCCCAACCCGCGTTGTGTACGCTTTCATGACGCCGACGACCTTGTGCATCCGGTTGGGAGGAACGCCCGAGCCGGTGCATGCGCCGCCCGCAGTTGTATTGGACGATGTTACAAACGGGTATGTCCCATGATCGATGTCAAGGAACGTGCCCTGCGCGCCTTCGAACAGGATGTCTTTTCCCTGCTGCACAGCCTCGTTCAACATGACCACGGTGTTGGTTACGAAACAGCGCAATTTGTCACCGGCTTCGCGGTAGGCTGCCTGTACCTTTGAAAACGATAGCGGCTTTGCGCCAAAAGCTTTCAGCACCTCGTTGTTCTCACGAATTCGATCCCGCAACAACTCAGCAAAACGGTCCGCATCAACAAGGTCGATCATCCGCAACCCGGTCCGCGCCGCCTTGTCTGCATAAGCCGGGCCTATGCCGCGTTTGGTGGTGCCTATCTTGTTCTTCCCTTTTCTGGCCTCGCGCTGTTCGTCAAGCAACCGATGGTATGGCAACACAATGTGCGCGGTCTCGCTGATGAACAGATTTCCGTCCACCCGAACGCCCAACCGTTTCAGTCCTTCGATTTCCTCGACCAACGCGGGCGGATCAATCACGACGCCGTTGCCAATGACGCATTTTTTCCCGTGCCTGAGAATGCCCGACGGCACCAAATGGAGCACGTATTTCTGTTTGTCAATCAACACGGTGTGCCCGGCATTGTTGCCGCCCTGAGTCCGCACAACAATGTCCGCACGCTCGGTCAGCACATCAATTATCTTGCCTTTGCCTTCGTCGCCCCACTGGGCTCCTACAAGGATCGTGTTTGCCATGATGATCTCAGCGACACACAACTGAAAAAGCGCCCTAACCAAACCCGCTTCCAGACGCGCAGTCGCCGCATTAACCTTATGAGCCTGCCACGGTAACGTCAACGAGAGAAAAAAAATCCTGATAAATATCGGTTGACATTCAGGCGTAAAATCATAAACTGAAGCCGGTTCTGAATTTAAGTTGCAGCCTAACTAGGAGAAATCTATGAAGAACGTTGGACGTATTTCAATCCGGGTGGTTGGTCAGGGTTTGGCTGTTGCAGCTTGCTCGCTGTGGCTTGCAGCACAAGCCGCCGAAGGAAGTGCACGCGTAACGGCAGTCAGAGTCGGAAGTGCAGATTACAGCACCGATGGCGTTACATGGACGGCACTTGGAGGAGGTGAAGTCCTCGGCCCCGGCACCACCTTGCGCACCGATGCAATGGGAATTGTGGATTTGAATCTCGGAAAATGTGGTGATTATGTCCGCCTTACCCCGGGAACAACTCTGCGCCTCAGCACAATGAGTTATGACCAGGGCGCCGGCGAAACCGTCATTAACACGGAGATGTACCTGAGCACGGGCCGAATTCAGGGTATCATCCGAAAATTGAGCGCGGCTTCGCGCTTTGAAGTCAAGACACCAGTCGCAACTTACCAGATTCGCGGCACCCGATACGAAATCAGCGCCACCGGTCGCGCAACCGTCAGCGAGGGCTTGGTCGAGGTTCTCTACACTCCCGCTGGAGCAACTGCAGCGGTCAGGTTCGAAGTTCCCGCCGGTTACACCTTCGAGCCGAGCGAAAACAGCGGTCGTGGCGGAACGATGCCAACCCCTGGCATCGTTCAAGACCAACTGACCGAAGACCTCAAAGATTTGCGCGGTGGCGGTGTCGAGGGCGAAAAAGTCCAGGTTTGGATTCCGATGCCGACATGGGAGATTGTCGATCGCCCATTTGATCCGGCCCCGGGCACAATGGATTCAAAACCGTTCAGAGTGCCGCCAATTTACAATCCAACCACCGAAGTAGCTCCGCGCCCCTGAAGCACGTCCAACGTAATCAATAATCAAATAAAGCGCGGAATTTGTTTCGGACACCCAGGGCAACACCAGTTGCCCTGGGTTTTTTTGATGCCGACAGCTTGCAATCTCGCACAAATCGAGCAATAGTTCTGCCATGCTGGCCAAGGTGTGTTCGGCCGCGGTCAACGGCATAGAAGCATACGCGGTCGAAGTGGAGGTTAATTCCGGTTGGGGCGATACGGTGATCGTCATCGTTGGACTCCCCGATACTGCAGTCAAAGAATCGCGCGACAGAGTCACCACTGCGCTCTCGAACTCGGGTTTCAATTTCCTTCTGGGGCGAACAACCATCAATCTCGCTCCGGCTCATGTCAAAAAGGAAGGGCCAAGTTTCGATCTCCCGATTGCAATCGGCATGCTCGCTGCCAGTGAACAATTGGTCACCGATCAGTTGGAGAACTACTTGATCGTCGGGGAACTCGCCCTGAACGGCGCCGTCAGGCCGGTCAAGGGCGTTCTGCCAATCGCACTTCGCGCAAGAGCCGACGGTAAGACCGGGATGCTCGTGCCTGCCGACAATGCCGCTGAAGCAGCGGTTGTCACCGGGCTCAACGTCATCCCAATCCAAAACTTGCGCGAGGCAGTGAGCTTCCTGCATGGCGAAATCTCGATACCCTCCATGCACGTTGACATTGACAGACTCTTCGAGCAAACAGCCGATGACGAGGTTGATTTCGCCGATGTGAAAGGCCAGGAATCGGTCAAGCGCGCACTCGAAATCGCAGCAGCAGGCGGCCATAATGTTCTGTTGATCGGGCCGCCGGGCACCGGCAAGTCAATGCTCGCAAAACGAATCCCAACAATTCTCCCTCCCATGACCCTCGAGGAAGCGCTCGAAACAACCAAGATCCACAGCATCGTTGGCCTGCTCAAGCCGGGCCAGGCTCTCATCACCAAACGGCCATTCAGAGCGCCTCATCACACCGCCAGTGACGCCGGACTCCTCGGCGGTAGCATGAATCCAACCCCTGGTGAAATCTCGCTTGCGCACAACGGCGTCTTGTTCCTCGACGAGCTGCCGGAGTTCAAGCGAAGCGTGCTGGAAACCATGCGCCAGCCACTCGAAGATGGCACAGTGACAATCTCCCGCGCAGCCGGCACGGTAACTTTTCCGTCCGAATTCATGCTCGTCGCCGCCATGAACCCAAGCCCCGACGGCAGAATGCCGGGCGAGTCGCGGTGTTCACCGCGTGAGATTCAAAATTACCTCGGAAAAATCTCCGGTCCGCTGCTGGACCGCATCGACCTCCATGTCGAAGTGCCCGCCGTCAAGTTCAGGGAAATGACCGCCAGCAGAACAGGCGAAAGTTCATCCCAAATCCGCGCCCGGGTAATCGCAGCCCGCAAAAAACAGCAACAGCGATTCCGAAACAGCAGCCGCTGCACCTGCAACGCCAGAATGTCACCGCGCGACCTGCGAATCCATTGCGCCCTTGACGAGCAAACCCTTGAAATGCTCAGGCTCGCAATGAACGACCTCAAATTGAGCGCCCGCGCATACGACCGTATCCTGAAGGTGGCCCGGACAATTGCAGACCTCGCCGACTCGGAACGCATCACCTCAGATCACCTGTTCGAGGCCGTCCAGTTCCGGACTCTGGACCGCCAACTCTGGGGCTGACCCGGCACTCTCAGCGCAGCGCAGCCGCAGCCGAACGCTCATGTCGTGACCGCACTGCTCCCGGCCGGGGCAGATACTGACAAATCGAGCAAACTCCCAGCCTGAAAATCTTCGCAAATATGATCGATTTTTCAATATAGCCATACAGTGACCTGCTTGTTGATTCGGCTTGCGCGGCCATGCCGTCCGCCAAAGAATCGCCCCGAACAGTCAAGACGGCGTGAATGCGCAATCGCATCCCTGCCTTCGCAAACCGGAAAGGTCCATCATGCAAAAATTCAATCGTCGCCAATTCCTCAAAGGTTCTCTCGGTGCCGCGACTGCAATTTCCCTCTCGCAACGCGGATTGTCCGTATCAGCAAATGATCAAATCGTCATCGGCGTCATGGGGCTGGGCGGACGTGGCACCGGGCTTGCCGGAATGTTCGCCGAACGGCTCGATGTCCGGATCAAGTACTTGTGCGATCCCGACCAACGGCGGCACGCGCAAGCCCGGAGAGTTGTCGAGGCACATGCGCATAAGGCCGAGTGCGTTCAGGATTTTCGGCGGATGTTGGAAGACCGTGAAGTCGATGCAGTGGTCAACGCAACGCCTGATCATTGGCATGGATTGGGCACGGTACTGGCGTGTCAGGCCGGCAAGCACGTGTACGTTGAAAAACCAATCGCACACAACGTGTGGGAAGGCCGTAAAATGATCGACGCCGCCCGCAAGTACAATCGCGTCGTAACCGTCGGCACCCAAACGCGCAGCGCGCCGTATGTTCAACCTGCACGCGAATTGGTCAGGTCCGGCAAACTGGGTGAGGTGCGGCTCGTTCGAGTTTACAATCTGATGCAACACTCGCCCCAGCGGATTGGACCGGAAGAGCCTGTGCCACAAGGATTCGATTATGACATGTGGTGCGGGCCGGCAGCGCGGTTGCCGTACGTCCCGGGACGATACTGGCTTAACATGGCCGAGTTTAGCTGCGGTCCGATCCCCGGCGACGCAGTGCATCAACTCGACCTTGCACGGTTCGTCATGGGCGACCCGCCTGCGCCCCGCAGCGTCAGTCATTGCGGTGGCATTTTCGTCCTGCGCGACGGACGTGATACTCCGGACACACAGTTTGCCATGTTCGAGTACGAAAGTTTCACCATGATGTTCCAGGGAGCACTCTGGACACCGTACATGAAAAAAATCCCAATCCCTATTCGCGAAGGCGACCAATTCCCCGACTGGCCGTTCTGCGCCACCAAAATAGAAATCCTCGGCACAAAAGGTTACATGTACCTCGGAAGACACGGCGGCGGTTGGCAGGTCTATGACGAAAACAACAAGGTCATCGCGGAATCCCCTGGCAGGCCCGGCGACCGCCCGCATTTGGAGGATTTCCTCCAGTGCATCAGAAGCGGCAAACTGCCCAACGCAGACGTCGAGCAGGGCCATCAGTCAACTCTGCTGTGTCATTTGGCGAACATTTCATGGCGCATGGAGAATGCGAAATTGATTTTCGATCCGGCAACCGAGTCGTTCCCGAAGACACCGGAGGCAAATCGTTTTCTGAAACGCGCTGCATATCGGGCACCGTGGGTCATGCCGGATCAAGTTTGAAAACCGGCTCGTGTGGCGATGCGACTGATCATCGCTACCCACAGTGCCGAACAAGGCAGTGTTGAGAATCAGCGCAGCACCTGATCGAATGCAAATCTGGGATGTGCATCGCCATTTGTCCGGAGTCCCGGGCAACTCTCCGGAGGAACGGCTCGTCACGGAAATATCGACGGATAGCGTGTGGTTCGGGACTCTTGTCTTCAAGTTGGTCGGCCATTGATCTCAATCTCATCTCTCCCTTGGGCGATGAACTCGGCCCGTTCAGCGCGGCGCGACACAGCGGTATTCCTGCAACCAACGCAATGGTTACGCCTCGAGCGTTTGTTTGCGGCTGCGCCGCGCTCAGCGGCTTATGACGCGCGGAGTTGGTCGCGGTTCTCGTACACCTTGAGTATGGCGTCGGCGATGTCGTCCATGTCCTCTTTTGTGCCGAGGAGGGGGCCCGAGGCCCAAATCATCACCATTTCCTGGCAGACCCTGTCGCAGTTCGGGCATTGCATTTCTTCGCGGTATTGTTTGAGCCGTTTTTCGCCAAACATCTTTTGGTAAACCTTGCTCTCAACCACGAAATCCACCCATGGTTCGCGGTGCAACCCGCGCTCGATGTAGGGACTCAGACTGACGCCTTCGGCCTCGACAGCCTTGAGAAACCGGCTTCGGTCAACACCGCCAAAGTGCTCTTTCCGATAGGACATTGCGTAAAGATAGAACGACCCGCTGGCTGTTCCCGGATAAAGCTTTTGCGGCGCAATTCCCGGGCAGCCTTTCAACCGCGATGTGAGGTGGGCGGCGTTTTCGTTGCGCCGCTGGAACCGCTCGAGAACACCGGACATTTGGCCGAGCAACACCGCCGCTTCGAATTCGTTCATTCTATATTTTGGCCCGATGACCTCTGTTCGGCCACGCCGGTTTGTTCCGTGGTTGTGAACAGTATAACAACGGTCCATCAACGCTTCGTCGTCGCCAACAATCGCGCCGCCTTCGCCGCATGCGATGGTCTTGCTGCTTTGGAAGCTGAAACAACCAATGGTACCGATTGTGCCGAGCTTTTTGCCGCGGTACTCGGCAAGGTGTGCCTGAGCAGCATCTTCAATCACGAACAGGTTATGTTTCCGTGCGATGGCCATGATTGCATCCATGTTCGCCGGCTGGCCCATCATGTGCACAGGCATTATTGCCCTGGTGTTTTCAGTAATGCGGCGTTCAACGTCCGCCGGGTCCAACTGGTATGACTCCGGATCAAGATCAGCCAGCACGGGCAACGCCCGCGCTGACAGTATCGAAGCTATGGTTCCAGGATCAGTATATGGCGACGTTATAACTTCGTCGCCAGCACCAATGCCGAGTGCTTCAACACACGTGTGCAGTGCCTGCGTGCCAGACCCGGTTGCAACGCAGTACTTGGCCCCTATCAGAGCGGCAAATTCCTTTTCGAACGTCGGGACTGTGCCCGAGGTGGACTGGATGCGGCACCAAATTCCGCTCTTGGTTGTTTTGATAACTGCGTCAAGCACCTTGTCGTCCCAATACGGCCACGACGGCCACGATTTGCCCTTGCGGATCGGTTCGCCTCCCAATAGCGCGAGTTTGCCGGTCCACCTCGGTTTGCCGGCGGCATGCGCCGGCAACACGGTTGCCGGAACGGCTGCGGTGGTGGCTGCGATTGCGGCTGTCGTCAGAAACTGGCGCCGATTCAATTCATTTGCGTTCATGGTGATCAAATCATTCGGTCAGGCGTGGGCCCGCGGATGCGTTGGCATATCCAAGCCGCCTGCAAAAACCGATCACGCAATTTTTCCCACAAACACAAAAAGCGGCAATCCGAAAATCATGTCCGAAAAGGAAACCCTTGGGTGGCGAACGCAGGTTGGCCGCGTCCGCTCCCAAGGGTTTCGTGTTTATCTTGTAAGGCTGTCAAAGCCCGGCGCATGTGCAGGGCTGCGCCTCTGCCGACCGGGCTCGCGAAAACTACTCTTTATCCTTCGGCTCGTCAGACTGGCGCGATTCCTCAGCCTGCCGCGCTTCGTCTGCAGCATCAAAAGCGTGTTGCAGTGCCACAAGGTCTTCGCCGGGCTTGAGCTGATCGAGCAGCGCCTGTTCGGCCTTGAGCTGCTCAGGAGTATAATTGGCAGCCTTGATCGACAGCCCGATCCGCCGTTCGCTACGGTCAATCTTGATGACGCGCGCCGTGACTTCCTGGCCAACCGAGAGAACGTTCTTGATCTTGTCAACACGTTCTTCGCTGACCTGAGAGATGTGTACAAGACCGTCGATGTCATGCTGCAACCCGACAAACGCGCCGAAACTGGCCAGTTTGGTCACTTTGCCGGTCACAAGATCCCCGACACGATAATACTTGTCGATGTTCTCCCATGGGTCCTCGGTGAGTTGCTTGATGCCAAGGGAAATGCGCTGATTGATCTTGTCCACTTCGAGAACGACGGCCTCGACCTCGTCCCCTTTCTTCAGGACTTCGGATGGATGATTGATCTTGCGCGTCCACGAAAGGTCGGACACATGGATCATTCCGTCCAAGCCCTCCTCCAGTTCGAGGAATGCACCGTAACTGGTAAGATTCCGGATCTTGCCCTTGACCCGCGTACCCTTCGGGTACTTGACTTCCGCCTCTTCCCATGGATTCGGCGTAAGCTGCCGGACACCCAGCGAAATCTTTTGTTCTTCGCGGTTGATACCGAGAACGACGGCTTCGATTTCTTCGCCTTGCTTTAGCACATCGCTCGGTTTTGCAATGCGCTTCGTCCACGACAGTTCAGTGACGTGAACAAGACCTTCGACACCCGGTTCCAATTCGACAAATGCACCGTAAGGAACCAGATTGACCACCCGGCCTTTGACACGCGCTCCGACAGGGTATTTCTGTTCGATGCTGTCCCACGGATTGGGCATCTTCTGTTTCAGACCCAGACTGACCCGTTCCTTTTCGCGATTGATGTCGAGCACGACGACATCTATTTCCTGGCCGACCTTGAGCATTTCTGACGGATGGCTGATCCGCCCCCAGCTCATGTCGGTGATGTGCAACAGACCGTCCAAACCGTTCAGATCTATAAACGCGCCGAAATCGGTGATGTTCTTGACCGTGCCCTTCCGGATGTCGCCCGGCATCATTTCGGCCAACAGCTTCGTACGCCGCTCGTTGCGTTCCTGCTCGATGAGCTCGCGCCTCGAAAGCACAATGTTCTGTCGTTCCTGATTAATCTTTACCACCTTGAACCTGTAGGTGTTCCCCACGTAAACGGAAAGATTGCGCGGCGGCGTAATATCGACTTGTGAAGACGGAAGGAACGCCTCGACGCCTATGTTTACAAGAAGCCCGCCTTTGACAACCGCTTTGACTTTACCTTCGATGGTCCCGCCTTCGTTGCAAATGGTGAGAATACGCTGCCAGTTCTTCTTGAACTCGGCTTTCTCACGCGACAGAACAACCATCCCCTCGCTGTCCTCCAGCCGTTCTATGAGGACGTCCACGACATCCCCAACCTTGAGGTTTGGCAAATCCTCAAACTCGGTTATGGGGATCACTCCTTCGCTCTTATACCCGATATCCACCAGAACTTCTTTCGGGCGGATTTCGATAACAGTTCCAGGCACTATCTCGCCCACAGCAAAGCGCTTCTCGCTTTGCTTCAGGGCTTCTTCCATTGTCAGCATAAATGTTGGTTAATTCGCCTCGCGGCGTGGCGTTGTGGGAAGCCAGGTCCGGGAAACGCACCCGGCAAAGCCTCCGTTGCCCACCCCGACTGTCACGTCACCGGACACAGCGACACTTTCATCGGCCGGGTTACACGTTGCACAGGCAACGGAGATTGACGTCAGGTTAATTGTTAAACTACCACTTTTTCAGCCTCAACGGACAGCCGCACCCGCGACGTCCAGGCAAAGCGACACTCTAGCCGAGACAGAAAAAGATGCAAGCGCCTTTTTTACGCCCATGATTTCCATCTGTAAGCGATCGTTCGGTTGCGACTGCGCCGCGCTGCGGCATCTTGCGCCCAAACATGGTGACAGGCTCGATACTTGCCCGACCATGGTGACGGGCTCACCATTTGAGCAACCGGGCTTTTCACTTTTGCCCATC
>Ga0207433_10003974_pt1 | contig 27610 bp, 24 predicted proteins | sample YelNatPaOPGAMG01_FD_187559 | JGI IMG/M metagenome (GOLD analysis project Ga0207433, IMG submission 187559) | Hot spring thermophilic microbial communities from Obsidian Pool, Yellowstone National Park, USA - OP-RAMG-01 (SPAdes) (version 3) | ecosystem: Environmental > Aquatic > Thermal springs... | reverse complement strand
TCGCCCCATTTGCACCAACGCCCGAGGGGGCGCCTCCGCCAGCTATGAGAGAGCGCTCCGGCGCCCCCTCGGGCTTGATCCCTGCATCATAAGCCATTTCCAAACCTCCAGTTGCGGTCAAGTTTACCGCAGCCGGATGTCTCAGTTAACCGTGCCGCACCCCAGAATCGGCTGCTACTTTTCCACTCCCGTGCTATTTTTTGGGTATCCGATGTGGACCAAGGAGAACCGGGGCCGCTACGACCGCAGCGGTCTGCGATATGAAAGCGACCTGACAGATGAAGAGTGGGCGGAGATCGCGCCCTTGATCCCGCCGGCCAAGCCAGGCGGCAACAAGCGATCGGTCAACCTCCGCGCGGTGGTGAATGGCCGGATGTCCATCCTCAGCACCGGCTGTCAGTGGCGCGATCCCGAAGGACCTGGCGGCGCGCAGCACGATGTATGACTACTTCGAGCGCTGGATCTGGGACGGAACGCTGGAGCGCATCCACCATGCGCGCTACGTCAAATGCCGCGAGCAGGCCTTGCGGGAGGCCAGTCCAACGGCGGCGATCATCGACGCCCAGAGCGTCAAAACTGCGGAAAAGAGCGGCGCCCAAATCGATCCGCGCGGGTATGATGCGGGCCAGAAGGTCAAGGGCAAGAAGCGGCACATTCCGGTCGATACGCCGGGCTTGGTGCTCCATGCCATCGTCACGGCCGCTGATATTTAGGATCGCGACGGTGGCGCGTGGCTGCTGAGCACGCTGTTCGGCCGGTATCCTTTCCTGCTGAAGCTTTACGCCGACGGTGGCCACCAGGGGCCGGAGTTCCGCAAGTCCGTCAAAGCCGTGCTGTCACAGGTGACGGTGGAAATCGTCAAACGCTCTGATCAAGTCAAAGTTTTATTACGAGAAACAAACGTTTTGGGGGAAATTGCGCTTGTTTTTTTGCCTCCCTACGCGCCGGACCGCAACCCCTGCGAGTTGGTGTGGAAGCATCTGAAGACCGACACCGTTCGCCGCATGGCCGTGACCAGCACGGGCGATTTCGCCGGGAGGGTCCGTCGTGCGATGCGTGATCTGCAAAATGACACGCGAAAGATCAGATCTTTCTTTCAAAAGCCGTCGCTCAAATACGCCGCGTGGATATGAATATACTTATGGACTGATTAATAATTCCAACCCATTGCAGCCGAATACGCCCGACGGAAAAACCCGCAACCAGTAGATTGGTTGAGCGGTTTGCACAGGCACTGGCTTTGTCTGAGAAGCGTTCCCGGCATCTTGCCTATGCCGCCAGCACCGGCTGGCAGAGCAGCTCGAACACCGCGCCGGGATCGCCGTCCGCGATGGTCAAGCGGAAGCCGTGCAGCTCGACAATCGCGGCGACCAGGCTGAGGCCAAGACCGCTGCCCTCGATATGGCGGCTTTTATCGGAGCGGTAGAAGCGCTTCAGAACCTCCGCGCGCTCTTCCGCCGGGATGCCCGGCCCGGTATCATGCACCCGAAGCGCCGGGCCCCGCGGCGTCATCGCCAGCGTGAGGCGCACTGCGCCGCCGGGCGGGGTGAATTTGATGGCATTGCCGACGAGATTGGCGACGGCCTCGACCAGCAGGTCGCGGTCGCCGATCACCGGCGGCACCTTGCTCAGGGAGAGCGTGAACGCGATCCCCTGCTCCTCGGCGATCGGGGTATAAAGTTCCTCGATCTCACGGCCGATATCGGCGAGATCGACGGCGGCAAAACCGCTGCGGCGCCGCCGGGCCTCGATCTCGCCGATGCGCAACAGCGCGGTGATGATGCCGAGCGTCTGGTCGAGGCCGAGCACGGCGCGGTCGATCGCTTCCTGGAGCGCCTCGGCCCCACCACCAGCATCGCGCGCCCGCTCCAGCCGCGCCCGCACCCGGGTGAGCGGTGTGCGGAGATCGTGCGCGATATCGTTGCCGATGCCCTTGAGCTGATCGAGCAGGCGGCCGATCTCATCGAGCATGCGGTTGACGCCGGCGCTGAGCCGGTCGAAATCATCGCCGGTGCCGCGCAATGGCAGCCTCTCATGGAGATCGCCCGAAAGGATGCGCGCCATCGTCTCATGCACGTCCTTGACCTGGCGGAGCGCGCGCAGGCTGAGGAAGACGCCGGCGGCGAGCGCCAGGAGGGTTGCCGGGATCACGCTCAGGCCGAGTGCCCGTAGCACGGTTCGGCGCAGCCGGTCGAGATCATTGACGCTGCGGGCGATCACCAGTGTGCCGCCATCGGCCAGCCTGCGGGCGACGGCGCGCGCCGTCTCGGCTTGCGCCCCCGCGCCCTCGCCCACCATCAGAGAAGCGGTATGGGGTTTGCCGTCACGCGGCAGATCGGGTGGCAGGGAAGCGAGATTGCCGGCGAGCGCGTGGCCCGCCTTGTCGAACAGCGCGACGAAAGTGAGGCGATGGACATCGCGCGACAGACGGGGGCCGAGAATGCCGACCAGCTGGTCGGGCGGGGCGGCGGTCAATGCCGCGAGATCCTGCAGGACAAAACGGTCGATCCGGCGGGTCTCGAACACCGCGGTCTGCCAATAGATGAAGGCGAAGAGCAGCAGCGTCGAGGCGGCGAAGGCGCCGATGAAGCCGAGCGCCAGACGAAACGCGGCGGTGCGGACGATCTCGGGCAGCATGGTTTGGCCTTTCCTCGGGCATTGCGGGCGGCGCCGGGCGGGCCGGCGAGGCGTTATAAATCACGTTTTAATGGAGTGCGGCCCCGTGATGCGCGATCTATGGAACGGTGGATCAGTCCCGTGCGCGGGGTGGGGAGCAGACGGATGGCTGAGATAGGAACGACCGCGCCGGCGACGAGGCACGCGGAACCTCTGGGCACCGCGCCCGCCATCCTGCTGGTCGAGGATGACACCGAACTCGCCGGCGAGATCATCGCCGATCTGGAAGCGCGCGGCTATCAGGTGCGGCATGTGGTGACCGGCCCGCAAGGTCTCGCCGAGGCGCGCGGCCGGCGCTTCGATCTGCTGATCCTCGACCGCTTGCTGCCCGAGCGTGATGGGCTCGCGGTGCTGGCCGAATTGCGCGCCGAGGGCATCTCGACCCCGGTTTTGGTGATGAGCGCGCTCGGCGCGGTCGATGAACGGGTCGCGGGCTTGAAGGCCGGCGGCGATGACTATCTCGTCAAGCCTTTCGCCTTCGTTGAGTTCGCCGCCCGCATCGAGGCGCTGCTGCGCCGCCCGGCGATCTCCGCGCCAGCAACCGCGCTTCGCGTCGGCCCGCTCGTGCTCGATCTCATTACCCGCGCCGCCAGGCGCGATGATCGTGCCATCGAGCTGCTGCCAACCGAGTTCAAACTGCTGGAATATCTCATGCACCGCGCCCGCCAGGTGGTGACGCGCGGCATGCTGCTGGAAGACGTCTGGCACTACCGCTTCCTGCCGCACACCAACGTCGTCGATGTCCATATCGGCAAGCTCCGCCGCAAGATCGATGCGCCACAGGAGCCGCCGATGCTGCATAGCATCCGCGGCGCTGGGTTTATGCTGCGCCCGCCGGATTGATCCCGCGCAAAGAGATCATCCGAGGGCACTGCCCTCGACCCGCCAAGGGCCGGGGGCCCTTGGATCCCATGCCGTTATTGGATCCCATGCCGTTATTCGGCGGCGTCGCTGAGGACGGGGGTCTCCTTTTCGCCGTGCAACCGCGTCAGCGCCTTCTCGACATGGTCGCGGAAAACATATTCCGCCGGACGTTGACGGTCGAGCGGGATTTCCGGCGCCATTGGCCCCTCGGTGCGCGGCCCGCGGAGCGCAACGGCGGCAACTTTCAGCGGATGGCGCACGGCATCCATCACCGCCGTCGCCTCATAGCCGGAATGCACCATGCAATCGGCGCATTTCTCGTAACTGCCGGTGCCGTAGAGATCCCAGTCGGTGGTCTCCATCAGCTCCTTGAAGGTCTTGGTGTAGCCTTCGCCGAGCAGATAGCACGGGCGCTGCCAGCCGAACACGTTGCGCGTCGGCTTGCCCCAGGGGGTGCAGCGATAGGTCTGATTGCCGGCAAGGAAGTCGAGGAACAGCGAGGACTGGTTGAACTTCCAGCCCTTGCCCTTGCCACGGCGGAAAATGCCGCGGAACAGCTCCTTGGATTTCTGGCGATTGAGGAAATGCTGCTGATCAGGGGCCCGTTCATAGGCATAGCCGGGAGATATCATCACGCCGTCAATGCCAATGGCTGTGACATCATCAAGAAAATTCGCCACTTTCTGGGGATCGGCGCCGTCGAACAGGGTGGTGTTGATGCAGACGCGAAAGCCGCGCGCCTTGGCCCGGCGGATCGCCGCGACGGCGCGGTCGAACACGCCTTCCTGGCTCACCGCGTGGTCGTGCATGTCGCGATCGCCGTCGAGATGGACATCCCACGAGAAATTGCGGTGCGGCTTGAAGAGGTCGAGCTTTTTTTCCAAGAGCAGGGCGTTGGTGCAGAGATAGACGAATTTGCCGCGCGCCAGGATCGCCGCCGTGATCTCGGGCATCTCCTTGTGCAAAAGCGGCTCGCCGCCGGCGATCGCGACCACCGGGGCGCCGCATTCATCGACCGCGCCCAGGCACTCGGCGACCGAAAGCCGCTGGTTGAGGATCGGCGCTGGGTAGTCGATCTTGCCACAGCCGGCACAGGCGAGGTTGCAGCGGAACAAGGGCTCCAGCATCAGCACCAGCGGATAGCGCTTGCGGCCCAGGAGGTGCTGCTTCACCACATAGGCGCCGACACCCAGCATCTGGTTTAGAGGAACGGGCATTCTTTCGTCCTTGACGTGGCTTTTAGGGTTTTCAGGCTTCGGCGAGTTCGCTGTCGGCGAGTTCGGGGGGGAAGCGGAAACGCACGTTCTCGGCAGCCCCCTCAAGGGCGGAGACCGTGATCGGCCCGAAGCGCCGCAGCCCCTCGATCACCCCCTGGACCAGCATCTCGGGCGCCGAGGCGCCGGCGGTGACGCCGACCGAGGCGATGCCCGCGAACCATTCCGGACGCAGCGCCTCGGCATCGTCGATCAGATAGGCGGGCTTGCCCAGTTCCGCGCCGATTTCGCGCAACCGATTGGAGTTCGAGCTGTTCTGGCTGCCGACGACGAGGATCATATCGACCGCCCTGGCAAGCTCGTGGACGGCGGTTTGGCGATTCTGCGTCGCATAACAGATATCGCGCACATCCGGCCCGCGGATGGCGGGAAAGCGCGCGGTGAGCGCGGCGATGATCTGACGGGTGTCATCGACCGAAAGCGTGGTCTGGGTGACGTAGGCGAGTTTTTCCGGATCCGCGACCTCCAGGGCGGCGACATCCGCGACGGTCTGCACGAGATAGACTTTCCCCGGGATCTGGCCGATCGTGCCCTCCACCTCGGCATGGCCGGCATGCCCCACGAGCACGATCTCACGCCCCGAGGCGGCATAGCGGCGCCCTTCGGCGTGCACCTTGGCAACCAACGGACAAGTCGCGTCGATCACCGCGAGCGCGCGCCGCGCGGCGGTCTCCTCGACCACGCGGGCGACGCCGTGGGCGCTGAAAATGGTCGTGGCCCCAGGTGGGATCTCGTCGAGTTCATCGACGAAAATCGCGCCCCTGGTGCGCAAATCCTCGACAACGTGGCGGTTATGCACGATCTCGTGGCGCACATAGATCGGCGGGCCGTATTTGGCGAGCGCCCGCTCAACGATCTCGATCGCTCGCTCGACGCCGGCGCAGAAGCCACGAGGTTGAGCGAGGATGACACGCAACATGCTGCTGCTCCTGCGAAATCCATCGGGAGACGGGCGTTTCATAGACACCAAAACACCCGCGCGCGCCAAACCCGGCGGGCGGCGCCGTCAAGGTGATATCGTCTCCTATAGGACATTATCAACCTTCCCGGCAATGGCTTGGCGGCCAGCGCGGCAAATCGGCAACACCTCTGACAATTCCGAACCCAGGGTTGACTTCGCGCCGGGGAAGGAAAATGTCTGTTCGGATGAAGACTCGATTTAGGCTCGGCAGCAAGCGTCGGGTCAGGTGGCAACCCGAACTGGGGTCGGCCGCCGCACTCAAGATGAGGTGGAATGATGCCTAGGCTCCAGACGCCGGTTCTGGATCGCGCGAACGAACCGCGCGATTTGCGTAATTTTTCCGCCGAGCAGCTCCGCCAGCTCGCCGCCGAGTTGCGCGCCGAGCTGGTGGACGCGGTTTCGGTCACAGGGGGCCATCTCGGCGCCTCGCTCGGTGTCGTGGAACTCACGGTGGCGCTGCACGCGGTGTTCGAGACCCCGCATGACCGGCTGATCTGGGATGTCGGCCACCAGGCCTATCCGCACAAGATTTTGACCGGCAGACGCGATCGCATCCGCACGCTGCGCCAGGGCGGCGGGCTTTCGGGCTTCACCCGGCGCGCCGAGAGCGAATACGACCCGTTCGGCGCCGCCCATTCCTCGACCTCGATCTCGGCCGGCCTCGGCATGGCGGTGGCGCGCGATCTCAAGGGCGAGAGCCGCCATGTCATTTGCGTCATTGGCGATGGCGCGATGAGCGCCGGGATGGCCTATGAGGCAATGAACAATGCCGGGGCGCGGCACTCGCGCCTGATCGTCATCCTCAACGACAACGACATGTCGATCGCCCCCCCCGTGGGGGCGATGAGCGCCTATCTCTCGCGCCTGATCTCGTCCCGCAGCTTTCTCTCGCTCCGCGAACTCGCCGCCCGCATGGCGCGCCATTTTCCCCGCGGTATCGAGCGCACGGCGCGGCGGGCGGAGGAATTCGCCCGCGGCATCCTGACCGGCGGCACCTTGTTCGAGGAGATGGGGTTCTATTACGTCGGCCCGGTCGATGGCCATAATCTCGATCATCTGCTGCCGGTGCTGCGCAATGTCCGCGAGGCCGAGGATCGCGGCCCGATCCTGCTGCACGTCGTGACGCAGAAGGGCAAGGGCTACGCCCCGGCCGAGGCGGCGCCGGACAAATATCACGGCGTCTCAAAATTCAACGTCATCACCGGCGAGCAGGCGAAGGCACCGCCCGGCCCGCCTTCCTACACCCGGGTCTTCGCCGATGCCCTGATCCAGGAGGCGGAGAAAAATCCCCGCATCGTCGCGATCACCGCGGCGATGCCGTCCGGCACCGGGCTCGACCGCTTCGCCAAACGCTTTCCCGAGCGCTGCTTCGATGTCGGCATCGCCGAGCAGCACGCCGTGACCTTCGCCGCCGGCCTCGCTGCTGAGGGGATGGCGCCGTTCTGCGCGATCTATTCAACCTTCCTGCAACGCGCCTATGACCAGGTGGTGCATGACGTCGCCATCCAGTCGCTGCCGGTGCGCTTTGCCATCGACCGTGCCGGCCTGGTCGGCGCCGATGGCGCGACCCATGCCGGGAGCTTCGATCTCACCTATCTCGGCTGCCTGCCGGGCATGGTGCTGATGGCGCCCTCCGACGAAGCCGAGCTGGTGCATATGGTCGCGACGGCCACGGCGATCGGCGATCGCCCCTCGGCGGTGCGTTACCCGCGCGGGGAAGGTTTCGGCGTGGCGCTGCCCGAGATCGGCGAGGTATTGCCGCTCGGGCGCGGGCGCGTTCTGCGCGAGGGTGGCAAGATCGCCCTCCTGGCGCTCGGCACCCGGCTCGCCGAGGCGCTAAAGGCGGCCGACGAACTGGCCGCGCGCGGCCTGCCGGCGACCGTCGTCGATGCCCGCTTCGCCAAGCCGATCGACACCGCGCTGATCGAGCAGCTGGCGCGCCACCATGAAGTTATCGTGGTGATCGAGGAAGGTGCGATCGGCGGGTTCGCCGCCCAGGTCATGCAACACCTGGCGCAGCGCGGCCTGCTTGATGGCGGGCTCAAGCTGCGGCCGATGACCTTGCCCGATCGCTTCCTTGATCACGACGCCCCGCGCGCCCAGATGGAAGCGGCGGGTCTGACCGCCAGTTCCATTGTCCAAACCGTGCTCGGCGCACTCGGCGCCGCGCGGGCCAAGATCGTCCCACTTCGCTGAAAAGTTGCCCAACATGACACATCGTCTCGCGCGCCGCGCCGCGCTGCGCCTTTCGCTGGCCGCACTGGCTGGTCTCACCGCCTGGCCGGGCTTGGCCCAAGCGGCCGACGCCGCGGTGCTGGCGCCCATCCACGCCCTCAATGAGGCGCTCGCCGCCGTTATCAAATCGGGCAAGGCGACGCCGTTTCCCGAGCGTTTCGCGACCCTGTCGCCGGTCGTGCGGCAGAGCTTCGACCTTCCCACCATCCTCCGCCTGGTGGTCGGGACGCGCTTCGCCGGGTTTCCGCCCGAGCTGCAGATGGCCCTGCTGGAGGAGTTCCACCGCTTCACGGTGGCCAGCTATGTCGCCAATTTCGATGGCAGCTCCAGCGAGAAACTCGAAGTGTTGCCGGAAACCCGGCCGGTCGGCGCCGATCAGGTGGTGCGCACCCGGATCATCTTTTCCAAGGACGATCCGGTGCGCGTCGATTACGTGATGCATAACGAGGATGGCACCTGGCGGGCGGTGGACGTGCTGCTCGATGGCTCGATCAGCCGGGTCGCCGTACAGCGCTCGGATTTCCGCCGCCTCCTCGAAACCGGCGGGGCGCCGGCGCTGATCGTGAGCCTCAGGAAGAAAGTCGCCGATCTCTCGGGCGGCACGATGCAATAGTCGACCATGCTCGGGGCGGCGGCGATCGCGGCGATTTTTTCGGGCCTTGGCCTGGCCCAGGGCGCGGCCGGGCTCGTCGCGCTCGAGCGTTTCGTTGACGCACCCACGATCACGGCGCCGGATCTGCCCCCGATCAGCGTGCTCAAGCCACTGCACGGCGAGGAGCCGGCGCTGGAGGCCGCGCTCACCTCGTTCCTGGCGCAGGACTATCCCGATTTCCAGGTGGTATTCGGCATCCAGAACCCCGCTGATCCGGCGCTCGCCGTGGTCGAGCGGCTGCGCCGGCGTTTTCCGGAGCGCGATATCGCCCTGGTGGTGGACGCAACCCAGCACGGCCGCAACCGCAAGGTCGGCAATCTCATCAACATGCAGCGCGCGGCGCGCCACGACACCTTGGTGATCGCCGACGCCGATATCCATGTCGCCCCGGATTATCTGCGCAGCCTGGCCGCCGCTCTCGCTGAGCCCGGAACCGGGATGGTGACGACGCTCTATACCGGTCTGCCGGTGACGGACACGCTGGCCTCGCGTATCGGGGCGATGCAGATCAGCCAGGTCTTCCTGCCCGGCGTGCTGCTGGCGCGCGCGCTCGGGCGCGAGGACGGGCTGGGCGCGACCATGGCGCTTCGCCGCGCGACCCTCGATGCCGCTGGCGGTTTTGCGGCACTCGCCGATCTCATTGCCGATGACGCGGCGCTGGGCGCGCGAGTGCGTGCGCTCGGGCTGCATGTGCGGCTGGCCCGCACCGTGCCCGCGACCACCGTCGCGGAAAGCGGCTTTCGCGCGCTCTGCCGCCATGAGCTGCGCTGGGCGCGGGTCAACCGCTCGATCGCGCCGCTCGGCTTCGCCGCCTCGTTGGTGCAGTATCCCCTGGCTTTCGCGCTGATGGCGCTGGCGCTGGCTCCGGCGGCGGGTTGGGCCGCTTCATGGTTGGTGTTCTGCTGGTTCTGCCGCGCCGCGATCATGCGCGGTGTGGATCGCCGGCTTGGCCTCGCCCCGCCCACGCCGCTCGGCCCGGCGGTGCTGCTGCTGCGCGATCTGCTCTCGGTCGCCGCCGTGGTCGCGAGCTTCACCGGCAACAAGGTGGTCTGGCGCGGCGAGATCGTCGAGGTTGATCACGCGTCCACTCTTCTGTTGACGAAGACCTGAAAAGGGATCCCCGGCCGCAATGAAAAAAACCCTGTTCCTGCATCCCCCCTCCTTCGATGGCTTCGATGGCGGCGCGGGTTCGCGCTATCAGGCGCGGCGCGAAATCCGCTCCTTCTGGTTCCCGACCTGGCTCGCCCAGCCCGCCGCGCTGGTGCCGGGAAGCCGCCTGATCGATGCACCACCCGCCGGTATCGGGCTGGACGCGGTGCTGCGCGAGGCGGGGAATTACGAGCTTGCGGTGATCCACACCTCGACCCCTTCTTTCGCTTCCGATGCCAAGGTCGCGGCCGCGCTCAAGGAAAAAAACCCTCGGCTCGAAATCGGCTTCGTCGGCGCCAAGGTCGCGGTGCAGCCCGAGGAGAGCCTGCGTGATGCCCCGGCGATCGACTGGGTGGCACGCAACGAGTTCGATTTCACCGTCAAGGAAATCGCCGAGGGCCGCGCGCGCGCCGCGATCGATGGGATTTCCTATCGCGATGGCGCCGGGCGCATCACGCATAACCGCGACCGTGCCATCCTCGAAGACATGGATCAGCTTCCCTTCGTGACCGAGGTCTATCACCGCGATCTCAGGATCGCGGATTATTTCATCGGCTATCTCAAACACCCCTATATCTCGCTCTACACCGGGCGCGGCTGCAAATCGCGCTGTACGTTCTGCCTCTGGCCGCAGACCGTGGGCGGGCATCGCTACCGGGTGCGCAGCGTCGGCCACGTCATCGAGGAAATCCGCCTCGCGAAATCGCTGTTCCCCGAGGTCCGGGAATTCTTCTTCGACGACGATACTTTTACCGACAACCTGCCGCGCGCCGAGGCGATCGCGCGCGAGCTCGGCAAACTCGGCGTCACTTGGTCATGCAACGCCAAGGCCAATGTGCCGCGCGAGACCTTGAAGGTTTTGAAGGATAACGGGCTGCGCCTGCTGCTCGTCGGCTACGAGAGCGGCAATCAGCGGATTTTGCACAATATCAAGAAGGGCATGCTGATCGAGGTCGCGAAGAAATTCTCCCGCGATTGCCGCGAGCTTGGGATCACCATCCACGGCACCTTCATCATCGGGCTGCCCGGCGAAACCCGCGAAACCATCGAGGAGACCATCCGCTTCGCCATCGAGGTCAATCCGCACACGCTCCAGGTTTCCCTTGCCGCGCCCTATCCGGGCACGGAGCTTTATACCCAGGCGATGGCAAACGGCTGGCTCGATACCGCGCACGCCGAGCTGGTGGACGCGCACGGCCTCCAGATAGCACCCCTCCATTATCCGCATCTCTCGCATACCGAAATGTTCGACAATCTCGAAACCTTTTACCGCCGCTTCTATTTCCGCGCGCCGAAAATCGCGTCAATCCTGGGCGAGATGCTGACCAGCCCGCAAATGATGGCGCGGCGGCTGCGCGAGGGGCGCGAGTTTTTCCAGTTCCTGCGCGAGCGCCAGGCCCAGAAAGCCGCCTGAAGAAGCGGCGCCCGCCAGCCGCCTCGGCCAGCTCACTACCTGTTGATTTGTCGGGCGTGTTCAAGGCACCCTCCGGCATAGAGGGTTATCGCCGCGGTGGCCCGCCGATATGTCATAATGGCGGCAACGACAGAGCCCGAGGAGGAAGAAATGGCAAAAATGCGCGCGGTCGAGGCGGCGGTGCTGGTGCTGGAGGCGGAAGGCGTGAAGGTCGCCTTCGGCGTGCCGGGAGCGGCGATCAACCCGTTCTACGCGGCGCTGCGCAAACGCGCGACGATCCGTCACATCCTCGCCCGCCATGTCGAGGGCGCCTCGCACATGGCGGATGGCTACACGCGCGCCGAGCTCGGCAATATCGGCGTCTGCATCGGCACCTCGGGGCCGGCCGGCACCGACATGATCACCGGGCTCTACACCGCCGCCGCCGATTCGGTGCCGATCCTCTGCATCACCGGCCAGGCGCCGCGCGCCAAGCTCTACAAGGAGGATTTCCAGGCGGTCGATATCGAAACCATCGCCAAGCCGGTGACGAAATGGGCGGTGACGGTGCGCGAGCCGGCCTTGGTGCCCTCGGTGTTCCAGCAGGCCTTTCATCTCATGCGCTCCGGCCGGCCCGGTCCGGTGCTGATCGATCTGCCGATCGATGTGCAGATGGCCGAGATCGAATTCGACGTCGAGACCTATGAGGCATTGCCGGTCTACAAGCCCGCCGCCTCGCGGCGCCAGGCGGAGCGGGCGCTGGCAATGCTGAACGAGGCCGAACGGCCGGTGATCGTCGCCGGTGGCGGCATCATCAACGCCGACGCCGCCGATCTGCTCGTCGAATTCGCCGAAGTCACCGGGGTGCCGGTGATCCCGACGCTGATGGGCTGGGGCGCCATCCCCGATGATCACCCGCTGATGGCTGGCATGGTCGGGTTGCAGACCAGCCATCGCTACGGCAACGCCAGTTTCCTGGAGTCGGATTTCGTCTTCGGCATCGGCAATCGCTGGGCCAATCGCCATACCGGCTCGATCGAGGTCTATACCAAGGGGCGGCGCTTCATCCATGTCGATATCGAGCCGACCCAGATCGGCCGCGTCTTCGGACCCGATCTCGGCATCGTCTCCGACGCCAAGGCCGCGCTCGCGCGTTTCATCGAGGTGGCGCGCGCCATGGCGGCTGCGGGCCAGCTCCGCGAGCGGGGCAACTGGGCCGCGAGATGCCTGCATCGCAAACGCAATATGCTGCGCAAGAGCCATTTCGATGCGGTGCCGCTGAAGCCGCAGCGGGTCTATCAGGAGATGAACGAAACTTTTCCGCGCGATACCTGCTATGTCACCACCATCGGGCTTTCGCAGATCGCCGGCGCGCAGTTTCTCCACGTCTATAAGCCGCGCAACTGGATCAATTGCGGCCAGGCCGGCCCGCTCGGCTGGACGCTTCCCGCCGCCCTCGGCGTCCGCGCCGCCGATCCCAAGCGCCACATCGTGGCGCTTTCCGGCGATTATGATTTTCAGTTCCTGATCGAGGAGCTTGCCGTCGGCGCGCAGCACAAACTGCCCTATCTCCATGTCGTCGTGAACAATTCCTATCTCGGGCTGATCCGCCAGGCGCAGCGCGGCTTCGAGATGGATTTCGAGGTCAGCCTCGCTTTTGACAACATCAACGCCGCCGGCGATGGCGATGCCGTGCCGGGTTATGGCGTCGATCACGTGGCCGTCGCCGAGGGCCTCGGCTGCAAGGCGATCCGCGTGAAAAGCCCCAATGAATTCAAGGAGGCATTCGCCCGCGCCGAGGCCCTGATGCGCGAGCATCAGGTGCCGGTGGTGCTCGAATTCATCCTCGAGCGCGTCACCAACATCGCCATGGGCACCGAGGTTGATAGCGTCAATGAGTTCGAGGAGATCCTCTGCCTCGATCCCTCGCTCTCGATCCGCAAGAGCCAGGACATGAGCCCAAGCGAGGCGCCGGCAAAAGAACCGGCGAGGGCACGTTAGGCTGAGGATCTGTGGGGAATTTATCGCGTTACAACAAGGCCAGGGCGCTGTCCTGGACAAGCTGGGGCCAGCTTCCCGGGATCCGCATCAAGGGGACCCCGCGTCATGTTGACGCGAAGCTGCGGCAGGCCGCCCCAAAAGCCTCGAACAGGCGCCGGCTCGCGGGGTTTTCGCCGGCGCGCCATTCGGGGTGCCACTGCACGCCGAGGGCGAAGCCGGGCGCCGCGGCGACCCGCACGCCCTCGATCGTGCCATCCGGGGCGAGCGCCTCGACGAGAAGCCCCGGCGCTGGCTGATCGATCGCCTGCTGATGCACCGAATTCACCGCAATCTCGTCGGCGCCGATCAATGCTGCGAGCTGGCCGCTGAGCCGCACGGAATGGCGGGGGGCGTATTGTGCCTCGACGCTCTCCTCAAGCGCGCGATGATCGCATCGGCCCGGCAAATCCTGGACTTTCTGGCTGAGCGTGCCGCCAAGCGCCACATTCAGCTCCTGAATGCCGCGACAGATGGCGAAAACCGGCAGGCCGCGCGCCAGCGCCGCCAGGATCAGCGGCATAACCGTCGCATCGCGCGCCGGATCGTGCGCCGCGGGCGTCAGATCCTCGGCCACGCCATAGCGCCAGGGCGCGATATTGCTCGGGCTGCCATCGAGCAGCAGCCCGTCGAGCCGATCGAGTAACGCCAGCGCCGCCGCGCCGATCGGCGGAATGAGCACCGGCACGCAGCCCGCCACGTCGAGCAGCGCCGCGCCATAGCGCGCCGGCGTGGTGTGCTGGATCTGGCCCTTGATGGCGCGGGCACAGGCGGGAATGCCGACAATGGCGGTCATGACAGGAAAAAACCTTTCGCGGTCTCGTTGCGGGGCGATTATCCACCGATCGTCGATTTCTGGCTATTCCCCGGGGGCCTCGAGGATGATGCGGTTTAATTATCGCCAAAATTCCGACTTTTGATTTTCCGCGCGGGCGGCACACCACGCCGGCGCGACTTTCGCCCAGGGCGCGCAGATTTTCTTTGCCCACATACCCCGATGTGCGGTATTTTCTCCGTTGTTCAACCCTGGATACTGTGTCCCAGGCACGACACCGATTGGAATTTTGTCCCCATGACCACCCAGACCATCAGCAGCTACACGGCGATCAGCTCTCCCATCGTTCTCAGCGTCGCCGAAACGCTGGAGATCACGGCGCATGGGACCGTGGCGAGCACGGGTGCGGCTGCCGTTTATGAGAAAGTCAGTGGCGTGGTTCTGACGAATGCCGGCACGATCACTGATAGCTCCGGCGTTGGCCACGACGTAAATATCTCTGGAGGCGGCACGGTCATCAATTCGGGCGTGATCGCGGGTAACGCGTTCTATGGCGTACACTCTTTTTACGGCGCGACCATTATCAACAATGCCGGCGGGACGATCGCGGCCGGAGCAAACTACGGTGCCGGTGTCTCGCTGGGATATAACAAGAGCGGCCAGGTTAACAGCATCACCAATGCCGGCACGATCAAGGTGCCCACCGCGAAAGGGTTTGGCATCGCGGTCAACGATGGCGGCTCTGGCGTCGGCGGCGTCATCACCAATGCCGCAGGTGGCGATATCGCTGGCGGCAATTCATCCGGCGGCGGCCATGTCGGCACCGGCATTACCATCATGGCTGGCGCGGTGACGATCACCAATGACGGCACGATCTCGGGCTATGCCGGCGTGACCGTCAAATCGACCGACACGCTCGCGCAAACCATCGCCAATGCCGGCAGCATCGAAAGCCCTTATGCAAGTGTCGCCGCCATCCAGTTCGGCGGCGGCAATGCCGACCTGATCCTCGATCCCGGCGCGAAATTCATCGGCTATGTCAGCGCCAGCACGGCCACGCAAAACACGCTCGATCTCGCCTCGGGCGCCAGCGCCGGCACGATCAGCGGCGTGATCGGGGGCAGCAGCGCCGAATATCGCAATTTCGCGACCCTCACCGAGGCCACCGGCGCGGATTGGACACTGGGCAGCACCGTCGCCGCCGGCGAAAACCTTATCCTCGGCGCCTCGGGCACGCTCGGCCTCGCCGATCCCACCGCTTTCGCCGGCACCATCGATCACCTCGTGGGCGGCGACACCCTCGTCCTCACCAATGACGCCTACAGCTCCAGCGACCAGGTCACGCTCGCCAGCGGCAATGTTCTCGATGTCACGAATGGCGGCACCACGCTTGCCAGCCTGCAGCTCAACCCGGCGTCGAATTTTTCCAGCGCGAATTTTTCCTTGGCCGCCCTCGGCACGGGCACCGAAATCACCAATGCCATTCCCTGTTTCGTGCGCGGCACCCGCATCCGCACGACGCGCGGCGAGGTCCGCGTCGAGGCGCTGCGGCTGGGCGATGAGGTGATCACGCTTGATGGCTCGCGCCGGCCGATCCGCTGGATCGGCCGGCGGCGCATCGATCTCACCCGCCATCCCCGGCCCGAACTGGCGCAGCCGGTGCGCATCCTCGCCAGCGCCTTCGCCCCCGGTCTGCCGGCGCGGGATCTGCATGTCTCGCCCGGCCATTCCATTTATCTCGATGGCGCGCTGATCGCCGCCGAATATCTCGTCAATGGCGCGACCATCCTCCGCGAGCGGGTCAACGCGGTCGAGTATTTTCATGTCGAGCTTGACCAGCATGCGGTGCTGTTTTCCGAAAACTTGCCCTCCGAGAGCTATCTCGACACCGGCAACCGCGATGGCTTCGAGAATGGCGGCGAGGTCGCGACGCTGCATCCCGATTTCTCGCCACGCCACTGGAGCGAGACCTGCGTGCCGCTGATCCAGAGTGGCCCGCTGGTGGTCGCGGCGCGGGAGAAGCTGCTGGCGCGCATCGGCGATCTCGGTTTCGCCCGCATCACCGATCCCGATCTGCATATCATGGCTGGTGGCCAGTGCATCGAGCCGATCGCCATCGAGCGGGCGGGAAGCATCATCAGCTATAGCTTCGTTCTGCCCAAGGCGCCGCTGCTTGCGCTCTGCTCGCGGAGCAGCGTGCCGGCGGAAATTTTTGCCGATTCCGGCGATCCGCGTTGCCTTGGCGTGGCCGTCCATCGCCTCCGCCAGCGCCATCGCGAGGGCATCGCCGAGATCGCGCTCGACGATGCTGCGCTGCGTGCCGGTTGGCACCCGATCGAACAGGCGGGCGCCACAACCTGGCGCTGGACCACGGGCGAGGCAACGCTCGCGCCACCGGGTCCCGGCCTGCTCGAAGTGAGCCTTTGGAGCGGCGATTTCTTCTACTACGCCGCCGCCCCACCCCTTGCCGCGACCGAGGCGCTGGCATAGGCAAGGCCAAGGCGAGGGGCTCCGCCCCTCGACCCCGCCAGGGACAGAAGTCCCTGGACCCTTTCCCGTAGAGGGTTGCCAGGATGGGGGTTTGGGGCCGCTGGCCCCAGCCGGTTCCAATGGAAAGATGGGGGCAGCGCCCTCGCCTGGCTTTTTCTCCGACGGCGCCGTTTTGGCGCCGGGCCGTTTTGGCTCAGAAGGGCAGCAGGACGTCGAGCATTTGCTGTCCCCAGCGCGGCTCGTTGACCTCGGTGAGCTGCCCGCGGCCGGAATAGGTGATCCGTGCTTCCGCGATGCGGTCGTGGGGCACGGTGTTGTCGCTGGCGATATCCTCGGGGCGGATCACGCCAGTGACCTTCACCTGGCGGAGTTCGGCGTTCACCAGCATTTCCTGGCGTGCCGTGACAACGAGGTTGCCGTTCGGCAAAACCTGCGTGACCTCGGCGGCGAGACGCACGGTGACAACCTCGTTGCGCTGGATCTGGCCGATGGTGTTGAGGTTGGTGCCGCTGTTCATGTTGACGAGATTGGCGGGGTTCGAGGATTTCAGGAAGCTCGGCAGGACCGCGCCGAGGCCGAAAAATCCAGGCAGGCCCATGGTCTCGTTATCGGTGCGCATTTCCATGGTGTTATCGTTCATGGTCGCGCCGTCGTTCATGCTGACGACGATGGTGACGAGGTCGCCGACCTTGGAGGCGCGTTCGTCCTTGAAGAAGGCGCGCGAGCCGGGGCGCCAGAGGCTGTTCGCGACCGGCGGTGGCGGCTGCGGCGCGGGCGTCGGCATGGTCATCGGCCGCCAGTTCGGATCAAGAGTGGGGTCGGTGGAGGCCGAGACCGGCGGTGGTTTGCCGACCTCGGCCAGGTTGGCGAGCACGCCGCAGCCGGGCAGCAGCGCCGCCAGCGCCAGGGGCAGGAGCCGGCTTTTCACGGCGCGGCTCCTCATGGCGCGGCTCCGGCGGCCATCATGCTGGGCGGCTGCGGGCCGGTCTCGGGCAGGCTGCCTGGCGTCACGCGGACGGTTTGCGGCCCGGTCACCTCGGCGTCGAGCACGGCGCTCGAACTTGGGTTCAGCACCCGTACCACCGCGCCCATGCCACCGTCCTGCAAGGCCTGGCCCTGGAGCGTGAGCGAGATCCCCGGCTGATCAAGCGTCATGCGCACCGGCGCCCCGCGCGCCACCAGCGGCGGGCGGATCAGGTCGGAGCGGAGCAGGGGCTGGCCACCGAGCACGGTGTGGTGGAGCATCATCCCGTCGGCTTCGGCGGGATCACGCACGACATCGCCGTGGAGCTGATCGGCGCGCATGCGCTGGATGCGGAGATCGCTCGCGTGGATCGGGGCGCCGGGGGTGATGCGCGCGGCCGCGACCGGGACATCGACCATTGGCCAGGCATGGCCCGAGACGCGCACGTGCTGCGGCGCCTGGCCCGCTGCGGCGAGGCCGATGGTCGCGGTGAAATGGCTGGTCGCGGCGTCGAAATCGATCTGCTCGACCACCGGGTGGATGTTGGTATCGGTGGCGACCGCGGGGGTGACGAAATTGTTGAGCGCCACCGCGCAATCCGCGCCGGCCCCGGCCTCAATGAGAGCACCGCGCAGGGCATCGATGATTTCGGTGCGGGCCAGCGAGCGCGCCGGGCGTTCGAGCACCACCTCGTCGTCGGCGGAGAGGGGCTGCCACGCCACGCCATATTGGCGGGCGATGGCCGCGAGCTGCCGGGCGGGCACGGTGATCCGCCCCCCCGGTGGCGGCGCCGGGCCGAGCACACGCTCGGCATTTGGCCCGGCGTCGTCGAACAGGTCCGCCAGTCGCACCACCCCGTCGCTGAGCGAAACCATGCCGCGCAGCGTCGCGGCCGCGGCGAGGGATGGGAGCAAGCTTGTCGCGAGCAGCAGGGAGGCGAGACGGGGCGCGCGCATCATCAACCTCAGCGCAGATTGGTAAGGGTGGAGAGCATCTGGTCGGACGTGGTGATCACCCGGCTATTCATCTCATAGGCGCGCTGGGCGGTGATCAGATCAGTGATTTCGGAGACGACGTTGACGTTGGAAACCTCGAGAAACCCCTGCTGGACGGTGGCGTAGCCGGGCGAGCCCGGCACGCCGGGGATGGGATTGCCCGAGGCCGCGGTCTGGACAAAGAGATTCCCCCCCTGCGCGTCGAGGCCCTCGGGGTTGGGAAACAGCACGATCTGCAACTGGCCCACGGTCTGCGGTTGGGTCTGGCCGGGCAGCATCACCTGCACCTGCCCGACATTGTTGATGGTGACGTTGGTCGCGTTATTGGGAATGGTGATGCCGGGCATCACCACATAGCCATCGGCCGAGACGATTTCCCCCGTCGGCGAGAGGCTGAACGTGCCGTCCCGGGTATAGGAGATCTGGCCCGTGGGGAGCTGGATCTGAAAATAGCCGTTGCCTTGCAGGGCGAGATCGAAAGTGTTGTTGGTCTGTTGCAGATTGCCCTGTTCGTTGTTGCGCCCGATCGCCGAGGTCTGCACGCCGAGCCCGACCTGGATGCCGGCGGGCAGGATGGTGCCGGTATCGGAGGTGTAGGAGCCGACGCGGCGCAGATCCTGATAGATCAGATCCTGGAACTGGGCGCGCTGGCGCTTGTAGCCGGTCGTCGTCATGTTGGCGATGTTGTTGGAAATAACTTCGACATTGGTCTGTTGCGCCTGCATGCCGGTGGCGGCGATGTCGAGCGAACGCATCATGGAAGGGGGGCTCCTTTATATCCGGTCGGGTAAATCCGGTCGGGCGGATCAGACGGGGGTCATGATCTTGTCGATCGCATTCATCTGCCGGTTGTCTTCCTCCTGGATGAATTGCGTGGCGAACTCGAACTCGCGTGACTGGTCCATCATGGCGGTGAGTTCGAGGACGGGTTGAACATTGCTCTGCTCGATCATGCCCTGGATGACCGCGGGTGCGGCGACCGGGCTGGTGACGCCGGTTGAGCGGAAGAGCTGATTGCCCTCGGCGAGTAGGGCTGTTGGATCATTGGGCGTAACGATACCGATCTGGCCGATCTGGCCATTCTCGCTGCTCATCGTGCCGTCCCCGGCGACCGTGATGGTGGCGTCGGTCGGCGAAAGCTGGAGCGGCTGGCCGCCATTGTCGAGCAGCGGATTGCCCTCGGCATCGACAATGTTGCCGGTGGCATTGAGGCTGAAATGCCCGCCACGGGTGAGGCGGGGGCCGTTCGCGGTGTTCACCGTGAAATAGCCGTCGCCCTTGATCGCGAGATCGAGCGGGTTGTTGGTGCGCGAGAGCGCACCCTCGCGGTTGTCGCGATAGACCGCCTTGTCCTCGGTATAGGTGATGCTCTGGCCGCCACGCGGGGCGGCGGTGTGGGTCTGGCGGCTCAGCCAGTCGCCGAACATCATGCGCTCGGCCTTGTAGCCGGCGGTGCCGCTATTGGCGATGTTGTTGGCGGTGATATCGATCAGCCGCTGCTGCGCGACCACACGGGATAGCGCGATGGTGGTGGGATTCTGCATATTCGCTCGTCCGCCTCGTGTCTAGCGCGTTGTCATGGCCGGATGGTCCGGGGCTCCCGATCTCCCCGGGCACCCCGATGCCAAGTTCAGCAAACCCCGTGCCAGTCCCCCTGCCCCGCGCCGGGGGCGGAAATCCGCCGTTTTTAGCCGCGCCTGGCGGCCCGCCGCGGGCGCCGCCGGCACGCCCTGCCGCTACGACATCGGCCCTCGGCAGAAGCTGCCGGGTCGATCTTGGCAAGGCTTCGTTAATCGCTTCGCGGCACAATCCTCCGCGGGGCGCGGGAAACGCGCCGCGCGGGAGATTGAGGGGTCGATGAGCAAGGCGGTTGCCACCACTGCGGAAGACATGCCCGCCGCGCCAGAAGCGGGCGGTGGGCGCAAGAAGCTGATCCTGCTCGCGGTGCCGCTGCTGCTGGCCGGCACCGGCGCGGGGTTGTGGTTCACCGGCATCCTGCCGCGCCTGCTCGGCCTGCATCACGAGGCACCGGGGGGCGAAGCCGCGGCGCCGGTCATCGCCCCGCCGATCTATGCCGATATCCCGGAAATCATCACCAACCTCGATACCGGCGGGCGGCGGCAGAGCTTTGTCAAGCTCAAGATGCGGCTGGAACTCGCCAAGGCCTCCGATCAGCCGATCGTCGCGGCGGCGATGCCGCGCCTGCTCGATCTTTTCCAGACCTATCTGCGCGAGATGCACCCCGAGGAGTTGCGCGGCGCGACCGGCACCTATCGCCTGCGCGAGGAGCTGATCGCGCGCGCCAACATCGCCGCCCAGCCGGCGCGGGTGGTCGATATCCTGTTCGTCGAGATGCTGGTGCAATGAGCGGCTCAGACCCGAGCGAGGACGAACTCGCCGCCGCCTGGGGTGCCGCCACCGAAAGCGGGGTGGAGGGCACCCGCGTTCTCAACCAGGCGGAAATCGACAGTCTGCTCGGCTTCGACGACGGTAGCGGCACTGGCGATGAGGCGCGCTCGGGCATCCAGCGCATCATCAGTTCGGGGCTGGTCTCCTACGAGCGCCTGCCGATGCTCGAGATCGTTTTCGATCGCCTCGTGCGCATCATGTCAACCTCGCTCCGCAACTTCACCAGCGACAATGTCGAGGTCAGCATCGACAACATCCTTTCGCTGCGCTTCGGTGACTATCTCAACTCGATCCCGCTGCCGGCGATGCTCGCCGTGTTCAAGGCGGATGAATGGGATAATTACGGGCTGATGGTGATCGATTCGGCGATGATCTATTCGATCGTCGATGTTTTGCTCGGCGGCCGGCGCGGCACCGCAGCGATGCGCATCGAGGGGCGGCCCTATACCACCATCGAGCGCACCCTGGTCGAGCGGCTGATCCATGTCGTGCTCACCGATCTCTCGGCGAGCTTCGATCCGCTCTGCCCGGTGACCTTCCGCTTCGAGCGGCTCGAGGTCAATCCGCGCTTCGCCACCATCAGCCGGCTGTCGAACGCGACCGTGCTGGCGCGGCTGCGCGTAGATATGGAGGATCGCGGCGGCCGCATGGAGCTATTGTTGCCCTATGCCACGCTGGAACCTGTGCGGGAATTGCTGCTGCAGCAATTCATGGGCGAGAAATTCGGCCGCGACTCGATTTGGGAAACCCACCTCGCCGAGGAGCTGTGGAACACCGAGGTCGAACTCGAGGCGGTGCTCGACGAGCAGGTCATGCAGCTCTCCGACGTGCTGGCCCTGCAGCCGGGCAGCAAGATGACGCTTAATGTCCTGCCCGGCGCGCCGGTGCAGTTGCGCTGCGGCGGCCGGGCGTTGTTCGAGGGCCGGGTCGGGCGACGCAAGAACCGCGTCGCAGTGCGGATCGAGAACGATCTGCCGCACGGCCCGCCGGGGGCACGATGAACGGCATGGAATGGCTGCTTGAAATCGCCCTCGTCGTGCTGCTGGCCGCGACGCTGTTCCACGCGCTCCGCCTCGAGCGGGCGCTCGGCGTTCTGAAGCGCGACCGCGCCGCGTTGGAAGCACTGATTAGCGGCTTCAATGACAGCACCCGGCTTGCCGAGGCCGGGATCGAGCGGCTGCGCGAGATGTCGGATGGCGCTGGCCGTCAGATCGCGCGTCATCTCGAGAGTGGGCAGGAATTGCGCGAGGATCTCCGCTATCTGATCGAGCGCGGCGAAAAACTCGCCGACCGGCTCGACCGCGGCACGCGAAGCGGGCGCATGGCCGGCGCCGAAACCGCGTCGGGCCCGACGGTGTTCGCCCCTCAGCCGGAGGCCGGCGAGGCCCCACGGGCGCGCAGCCAGGCGGAACGCGATCTGATGAAAGCGCTGCGGATGGTGCGATGATGAAACGCCCGGATTTGCGCATTCCCGCACCACGGCTGCTGCCGCTGACGATCGCGGCGATGCTGCTGTTATTGTTGGTCAAGACCACCGGCCTGGTCCGCGCGGCGCTGCTGCCGAGCGCCGAGCGGCGGGCGCTGAGCGCGGTCGAGCAGAGCGTCGTCACCGCCGCCCACGCCGCCACACCGCCCGGCCCGGCCGGCGCGCCGAGCGCCACCACGCCCGTCGCGCCGCAGGCCGTGGAAAGTGATGGCGTGACCAAGGTGACGGTCCCCGCCGAGCCGCCGGTGAGTGCCGCCGAGCGCGCGCTGTTGCTCGATCTTCGCCAGCGCAAGAAAACCCTCGACCAGCGCGAGGCGGCGCTGGCGGCGCGCGAAGCCGCGCTCGATGCGGCGGAGCGGCGCATCGCCGGGCGCGTCGATGAGCTGAAGACGCTGGAACAACGGCTGATCGCGCTCGACGCCGAACGCAAGCAGCACCAGGAATCGAGCTGGGCCGGCCTCGTCAAGCTCTACGAGACCATGCGCCCGCGTGACGCCGCGACGATCTTTAATGATCTCGACATGAATGTTGTGCTCCCGGTGGTGGACCGCATGAAGGAGGCCAAGGCCGCGGCCATTCTGGCTGCCATGCAGCCGGAAAAGGCACGCCAGATCACCACCCAGCTCGCGGCGATGCGCACCCATGAAACCGGCGGCGGCTGACCTCGTGATCTTCGCAGGACGGGTTTTTCGTGAAAGGGACCAGGGATGGCGATCGACAAGGCGATGAATGTGTTGATCGTGGATGACTACAAAACGATGCTGCGTATCATCCGCAATCTGCTGAAACAGATCGATTTCAACAATGTCGATGAGGCGACGGATGGCGCCGAGGCCCTGGCCAAACTGCGCACCGGCAATTTTGGTCTGGTGATCAGCGACTGGAACATGGAGCCGATGACCGGCTTGCAGCTTTTGCAGGAGGTGCGCGCCGATGCCCGGCTCAAGGCGACGCCCTTCATCATGATCACCGCTGAGAGCAAGGCGGAAAACGTCGTGGCGGCGCGCCAGGCCGGGGTGTCGAACTACATCGTCAAGCCGTTCAACGCGGAAACCCTCAAGGAAAAAATCGAGAAGGTACTTGGGCATGCCTAAGCTCGCCCGCGACAGCGCCAGTCTTAGCGCGAAACTCGCGGCCATCTGCGCCCACTATCGCACCAGCCCGCCCGGCATGGTGGCGGATATCGCGCAAGCGGTGCTTGGCGCCGTGCCGAACGATCTTCTGATGCGCGAGGTCTCGCTACTGCGCGAGATCGAGGCGCTGGCCGGGGTGATCGCCGCGGCCAAGACGGAAATCGAGGCGCTGCGGGTCGATGATATCAACGCCAGCCACATCCCGTCGGCGACCGACGAACTCGACGCCATTGTCGCCCATACCGCGCTCGCAACCGAGGTCATCCTCGAGACCTGCGAGGCCCTCGATCAGGTCGCGGCGGGCGTCGGCGCGCCCTATGCCGGCCATATCCAGGAGGCGACCACGCGCATCTACGAGGCCTGCGGTTTCCAGGACATCACCGGGCAGCGGATCACCAAGGTGGTGCAGACGCTGAAGCGGATCGAGGCCAAGGTGGCGCAGATCATCTCGACATTTGCCCCGGCCCCGCAGGCCCAGCGCTGTCCGCCTGCCGCCATGGCGCCCGCTGCCGCCGGCGAGGCCGATTTGCTGAACGGCCCGCAATTGCCGGGTCTCGCCATGGCGCAATCCGAGATCGACCGCCTTCTCGCGGAGTTGGAATGATGCGTCTTTCCCTCGCCGCCGGTCTCGCCGTTCTCGCCTGGCATGGCACCGCGGCTGCGGAGAGCGCGGTTGATGTGCCGGTGCGGGTCGGCGAGCATGCCGGCTTTGGCCGTCTCGTGCTCGATTTCCCGGAAACCCCGGTCTGGCGCCTGGAACGCCAGGGCGATCAGTTGATCCTGCATCTGCCCCCGACCGATCGCGTGAATTTTTCCGGCACGCCGCCACGCAATGTGCGCGCCATCGAGGGCGGGCTGGGCGAGGCGCGGATCGCGTTGGCACCGGGAGCGGCGATCCGGGTGACACGGCTTGGCACGCGGCTCGCCGTCGATGTCACCGACCCGCCGGACGCCAAACACCCCGCGACGATCGCCATTCCCGCCGCCGCGACCACCGCCGCTCTGCCCGCGCCGCAGGCCCAGCGGCGGGCCGCGGCACATTCACGATCGGCGCATCGAGGCCGGGCGATAAAATTCAAATCCGAGCCAGCGCAGGTGCCGCAAGCCCCGCTTCTGGCCGCGACGGCGCCGCCGTCACCGCTCAGCGTGGCGCCCGCGCCGCCGCCGCTGCTGACCCGCACCGATGCCACGCCCGCCGATCTCCTCGGCGATCTCGCCAAGCCCCGCGACACGCAGGCGAGCGAATCTCCCGCCGGATCCCCCGTCGGGCCAGCGGCGGACGGCCGCGAGGCCGCCCGGGAGCCGCAATCCTTCGCGGCCCTGCCCGCGGCTCAGGCCATGGCGCCGCCCGGCGGCGAGGCGCCGCTCAATCTGGCCGCCAAGCGGATCACGCCTCCGGCCGAATGGGGTGGCGCCGGCATTCTCCTGCCGTTTGGCCCCGTCACCGGGGCGGCGGCGTTCCGTCGGGGCAACGAGGCGCTGGTGGTCTTCGATGAGGTCCGGCCTATCGATCTTGCCGCCTTGCAGGGTGACGCGTTTTTTGGTCATGCGGTGGTCAGGGAATTACCGACCGGCACCTTGCTGCGCCTGCCGCTCGCGCCCGAGGCGGCGCTCGCCTTGCAGCACACGGGCGCGGGCTGGGTGGTGGTGGAGACCGTGCGGCCGCCAGCGCTCGCCCCGATCAACCCGGTGACCCGCGACGCGGCGACAGGGGACGGCGTCACCGTCGTTCTGCCGGCGCAGGCGGCAGCAAAAATCGTGCCGCTGACCGATCCCGAGACTGGCAGCACGCTTCTGGTCGGCACGCAGCATGTGTTTGGCCAGGGCGTGGCGGTCGCCCGGCATGCGCCGGAATTCACCTTGCTGCCAAGCTGGATGGGCGTTGCGGTCGAGGCGCTGTCCGATCGGCCGGTGCTGCAAGCGGACATGAAAGGCTTCATCCTCGGCGTTGATGGCGGGCGGCCCGGCCTCGCGGTCTCACCGATCCTGCCGGGCGCGACGGCGATGGCGAATGCCGACGCCCTGACCCGGCGCTTCGATTTTCCCGACCTGCCACGCGCCGCGCTGTTTCAGCGCCTGCAGGCGGCAACCGATGCCGCGGCCTCGGTACCCGAGCGGCAGCGCGCCGCGCCGCGGCGTGATGTCGCGGCAACAATGATCGCACTCGGCCTCGGGGTCGAGGCCCAGGCGGTCATGAACCTCACCATCGCCGAGGATCCCCGCGCGGCGGAGGAACCAACGACGATCGGGCTTGCCGCCATCGCCGCCCTGGTCGCCGACCGCCCCGCCGAGGCGGCGGGGATCGATGATCCGCGGCTTGCGGGCAGCGACGAGGTGACACTGTGGCGCGCCGTGCGCCGCGCGATGCTCGGCGAGGGCGACCCGACCGCGGCCGCGAGCCTCGCCACCGTCGCGCCGCTGATCCTTTCCTACCCCACGGCACTGCGGCGGAAATTGCTGCCGCTGGCGGCCGAAACCATGGTGCTCGGTGGCCAGACGACAGCGGCGGCGGCGCTGCTCGCGCACGCCGGGGATGACGACGGGGTTGCGCTCGCCCGCGGCATGCTCGCGGAGAAGCAGGGCGACGCCAAGGCGGCGCTGGCCATCTACGACCAGTTGACCGGGGCGCGCGATCGCCGGGTGCATGCCCGCGCGGCCATGCTGGCGGTCGAATTGCGGCGCGCGACCGGTGTGTTGAGCGCGGCCCAGGCCGCCGCTGCCGAGGACAAGCTGCTCTATGCCTGGCGCGGCGATGAGCACGAGGTGGCGGCGCGCCTGCGCCTCGCCGATCTCCGCCAGCAGGCCGGGGAATGGCGTCAGGCGCTCGCCCTTCTGCGCGAAAGCGAGACCATTTTCCCTGCCGACAAACCCCGCATTCACGCCCATCTCGCTGCTATTTTCGCTGCCCTGTTGCGCGATGATGCCGGCGCGGCGCTCTCGCCCCTCGATCTGGTGACGCTGGTCGAGGAAAATACTGACCTGCTGCCCGAGGGCCCGGCCGGCGAAGCGCTGATCGCCCATTTTGCCGATCAGTTGAGCGCGCTTGATCTGCCTGCCCAGGCGGAACCGGTCTTCAACAAGCTGATGCTGAACGCCCCCACCCCGACGGCGCGGGCGGAGTTTGGCGCTCGCCTCGCCGCGCTCCGGCTCGACGAGCACGACTTCACCGGGGGCCAGGCGGCGCTCGACGCCTCCGCTGGCGAGGGTCTTTCTTCCACTTTGATCGCCGCGCGCGCCCAATTGGCGGCGCGAGCGGCGGCCGGCACGGGGGATCTCGCGCGGGCCATGGCGCTGCTCGCCGATCAGCACGGCGCCACGGCCGACGAAACCCGCGCCGCCCTGCTGGAGGCCGCGCATGACTGGCCCGCGGCGGAGAAGGCGCTCACCGCCTATGTCGATGAAACCTTGCCGAGCGATGGCCCGCTTACCGAAGGCCAGAGCCGCCTCGTGCTGCGTCTCGCGAGCGCCGCCGCGGAAGCCGGCGACGAGGCGACGCTTGGCGATCTCGCCCGCGGCTTTATGCCGCGCTTTCCTGCCGGGCCGCTGGCCGAGATGTTTCGTGTGCTGACCGAAAAACCGGTGCGCGGGGTCGCCGATCTGCCGCAAATCTCGAAGGAAATCGCGGCCGCACACGCCCTGCCCGTGGCTCTGCAGGCCATCGGCGGCGGCGCCTCGCGCGCGAATTAGTCCCTTACCACCTGACTCTTGACAGTTTCTGCACTGAAAAATCCCATCGGGCACCTCGGCGGAGGGCTCTGTGGGCGTGGTGGTGGTGGTCGAGCGCACCTCCGTGGCGGACGGGTCCCGATCGGCATCGGGCTCGATGGTGGCCGGCTCCGCGGCATGATCGGGATCGTCGGGCGCAGCGACCGGCGGCTCATCCTCGGGCCGCACGTAACCGCGCTCAACGCGCAGCGCGCCGTCTCGGTCGATGCTGACAAAGCGCGGGTGTCAATTCGCGTGCAAAAGTGACCCCCTTTTGCGCCCAAATTTGTTGGGGTGGACGGCCCGACGGCATCGGATGTGCCAATATTGGGGTCGTAAACCAACCAATGAAAGGGCCGCCCGGATGGATTATAAGCGCATTGCGATCGACACGTCCAAGCATGTTTTCACA
>Ga0207433_10003959_pt1 | contig 27665 bp, 16 predicted proteins | sample YelNatPaOPGAMG01_FD_187559 | JGI IMG/M metagenome (GOLD analysis project Ga0207433, IMG submission 187559) | Hot spring thermophilic microbial communities from Obsidian Pool, Yellowstone National Park, USA - OP-RAMG-01 (SPAdes) (version 3) | ecosystem: Environmental > Aquatic > Thermal springs... | reverse complement strand
CCCCTTCACCAAGCAGCCGCAAATGTTCAAGGCCAAGCCGGCCCGCAACGTCGTCCGCATTCGGCCGCTTAAGGCGCTCAACGAAAAGGTCAAGTAAGCTCGTCTGGGTTAGGTGGTTGGGGGGGGGCTAACTACCTAACCACCTAACCACCTCTGCAAGGGGCTGGTAGAGAACATGCCGAGGAGGTATGCTGGAAGATGCCCAAAGGACTGGGGGTCGATGCCAGCGTGAGCAAGCAGAAGAGCAAGACCGACCGTGCTGTGCGGAGGAAGACAGCCGTGCCTCCCAGCGAATTTCCGACGGGATCTGTGCCGCCGCCTCCGGTTGCGGCCGTCTCCCCCTCAATGGCTCCGTCTCTTCCCCCTATCAACGGCGATGAAGAAGCCGCTTTGGCAGGCCCGGCGAATGCGGATGGTCCGGCCACTCCGACCGAGGAGGCGCCGGTCCCCCCTATGCCGGGGCCACTAGCCGCGCTCTCTCTGGAACAGCGCATCCGGCATTTGGAGGAAGCGGTGAAGTTGCTTCAACAACGCCATGCTGCGGGGCCGTCCCCCACTGCTGCGTCGGACGCCCCCGCGCCGCCTCCTCCGACAGCGATACGGCTCGACCCGGCTCAATCACCGTCGCTCCCGGCTGCTCCCGTTGCCGTCCGCGTTCCTGACCCGCCCTCTCTGGCCGCTCCCTCCGTTGCCCGCGGGAGTGTGCTGTGGCTCTGGTGGGACACTTGGGCGGAAGCACGCGCCATTGTCCGCATGTTTGTCGATCCTCGCTATCGCATGGCCCGCTCAGCACGGCTGCTGCCTCTTGTCCTGGTGGCTGCCATCCTCACCTCATCCTACTGGGTGCCGTTTGCCTCACTCCCTGTCCTGGGTGGATGGCTGGTCAAGGCGAGTGATTTGTTCTTGGCGTTTTTGTTGTTCAAGTGGCTGGGTCATGAGGCGCGGCGCTATCGGCAGACCTCGCCCGACTTGCCAGCGAACTTGCGGCTTTGAGGGCCCCGAAAGGGAAGAAACGGTATGATTCGACTCGGTGTCAATATCGATCACGTGGCCACGTTGCGGCAGGTCCGCCGCGCCCTCGAACCGGATCCGGTAGCGGCGGCGGTGCTGGCCCTGCTTGGCGGCGCTGACGGCATCACCGTCCATCTGCGCGAGGATCGCCGCCACATTCAAGAACGCGACCTGCGCTTGCTGCGGCCCGTTGTGACCAATCGCCTCAACCTGGAGATGGCGGCGGTGCCGTCGATCGCCGACCTCGCCTGCGAGATCAAGCCCGATGAGGCCACGCTGGTGCCGGAGCGACGCGAGGAACTGACCACCGAAGGCGGACTCGACGCGATCGCCAACGAGAAAACCATCGAACGCATCATCAAGCAGCTGCACGCCGCCGGCATTGAAGTCTCGTTGTTCCTGGATCCCGATCCGCGCCAGATCGAAGTGGCCCACCTCCTCCGCGTTCACGCAGTAGAGATCCAGACAGCGCGTTATGCGGAGGCGCGGACGCCGGCAGATCGCCGCCGCGAGCTGGACGCGCTGCACCAGGCCGCCGTATTTGCAATGGAGCGCGGTTTGCACATTCACATGGGGCACGGCTTGAATTATCACAATGTGCAGGCCGTGGCGGCGATTCGCGGCGTCGAAGAGCTGAACATCGGCCATAGCATCGTCTCACGGGCCGTGCTGGTAGGTATGCAGCAAGCGGTACGCGACATGAAAGAGGCCATCCGCCGCGGACAACGCTCCGCTTAGCGTCGCCTCGCAAGAGGGATGCGGAGCCAAGAAGGGAGTTGGCGTCGGATGCAACCAAGGGCGGAATATCTTCCTCCCTAATCCAGAAGCGATTCAGCGCGTGCAACGAGATTGCCTGCAACGATTGTTGCGCGCATCCGAAGCGATTGCCCCGGTTGCCAGTCGAAAAGGACAAGATCGGCTGCCGCACCGACTTGCAGCGGCCGCGCTTCTAGGCCGAGCAGTTGCCGCGGCCGCGCTGCCGCCATGTCCAGTGCCTCAGTCAGAGAAACTTCGCCCAGCGCGAGAAGATGACCGAGGCAAGCATCCGTGAAGACCCCGGAACCAGCCAGAAAAGGCGTGCCAGGAACGACGATACGGCCGGTCGGCAGTACTTCTAATTCCTGGTCCCATTCGCGGTAGCGACCGGGCGGCAGACCGGCAAGGCTGCTGGCATCGCAAGTGAGGATGGTTCGTGCCGGTGTTTTCACACGCAGGATACAACGCAACAGGGCGGGCGGCAAATGATGGCCGTCGCTGATGACGCTGGCCCATAGTTGGTCGGCGGCCAGCTGTTCCCATAGATAGTTGTCGTGTCGGGGAAGCAAAGCATGGCAACCGTTGCCCAGGTGCGTCGCCAGGCGCGCGCCGGCAGCGATGGCGGCGCGGATGCAGGCGCTCGACGCCGCCGTGTGGCCCAGGGCGACAACCACGCCAGAAGCGGTGAGTTTTTCGATGAACGGCAAAGCGCCGTCGTGTTCCGGAGCGAGCGTGATCAGACGAATGCGCCCGCCGGCGGCATCCTGAAAGCGGCGAAATTCATCCCAAGCGGGCGGGCGAACGTGGCGCAGCGGATGGGCGCCGCGTGGGCCATCCTCAGCGCTGATGTATGGCCCTTCCAGATGCAATCCCGGCAGGGCGCGGGCCAACTCGGCATCGGCTGTGCAAGCGCGGTCAATGACAGCGCAGCTGTGCAGCAGGGCTTCGCGGGAATTGGTGATGAGGGTGGGACAAAAGGCTGCAATGCCGTGGCGGTAGCAGACGGCGACGACGCGACGAATGTCGTCCTCATTCAGGTGCGGCGAATTGAAGCTGATGCCGTCGCAACCATTGATTTGCAAATCGAACAAGGCCGGTGCGATCCAGCCTGCTTCGACATCTACGCGGCCCTGTCCCGCCGGAGTCAGGCGCGCGATGCGGCCCTGCTCGCAGATAAGATCCACGGGTTCGCCGCTGGCATAGTGCCGGGCGCGGAGGCGCAGGAGGTTCATTTTCATACTCACTTTGTTGCCTCACTCGCGGCGCCTGAAGGCGAGCCAAGCGCCAAAGAAAGTCACCAAGGCGCCGGCCAGGGCCCCAATGCCGAAGAGTAGCACATCTCGGCGGTCCAGACGCCATCCCCAGACAGGCCGGGCTTCAAGGACGGAAGGACTTATGGATACAAGTTCCACGTCCACTTGCTCGATCGACTCGGCACTTGTCTGCGGAGTGTTTGCGCTGAGAGGACATTCCAAGTTGCGGGGCGGCTCAGCTGCGGGCTTCGGGCGAAGTTTTTTCTTGGTGTGCTTGCCTGTCCGTGCCGGCCCTTCTGAGGCAGTCCGTACTTTGTCAGCCGGCTTGATTGGCACAACGGACGGTATATTACCGGAGGGCGGTTTGGGCGACTTGGCAGCCGGCAACGCCGAGCCGGAGGGCGGTTTGGGGGGCTTGGCGGCCGGCAACACCGAGCCGGAGGGCGGTTTCGTCGCCGGGGCGGTCTGGGCCGTTGCTCCCGGCGATTGCTTGCCGGTGTCCATTTCCAACCAGGTCAAATAAGGTCGCATACGCGGGTCGGCTTCCGGAACGGCCAGCGGTTCGTTGCCGGCAACGAGGAAGACTTGTAAGGCTTGGGCGGCGCGCTCCGGCGTGGGATAACGCTGGGCGGCATCTTTGGCCATCATCCAGTTGACGATCTGCTGCAAACCATCGGGCACTGCCGGATTGAATGCTTTGAGCGGCTTGGGCGCCTCGGTGGCGTGCCGAATCATCTGACTGATGATGTTGGTATCCGGGAAAGGCGGCTGTCCGGCCAGCAAATGATAAAGTACGCAACCCAAGCTGTAGATGTCGGCACGGATGTCGATGGTGCGGGGATCGTGGGCCTGCTCCGGAGACATATAATCCGGCGTGCCCAAAAGGACGCCCTCACTGGTCAGGTTCTCCTCTCCTGCCGTCTCGTCGAACAGAGTACGGCCCAAGCCGATATCGAGGAGCTTCAACGTGGCCCGGAGCGTGCTGTCGGGGGTCGAGCCAACCAGCATCATGTTGGCCGGCTTCAGATCACGGTGGACCAGTCCTTGGGCATGGATGTGTTGCAAGCCCTGGAGTGCCTGGTAGACGAGGCGGACGGCCTCGCCGGGCGGCAGTTTGCCGCGGCGCGTGAGCACTTCTTCGAGCGTCTCGCCTTCCAGATACTCCATGACGATGTAGTGCAAGCCGTCGGCGGTCCCTGTCTGGAAAGTGCGGACGATGTTCGGATGTTTGAGGCGCAGGGCCAGGCGGGCCTCGCGCTGGAAGCGTCCGAGCAGATTGGCGTCGAGGGCCTTGGAGGGCGGCAACACCTTGATGGCGACAATCTGGCCCAGCTGATGTTGGGCCTTGTAGACGCCGGCCATACGCCCCTTGCCGAGGCGCTCGAGGATCTTGTACTCGTTGAGGAAGAACCCCTCCGCATGGCCGCGCGCCAGGAGTTGGGCTTGATATTCGGTGAGATATTTATTCGCCACCATCCACGAGGCGAAATGGCTCAAATTGCCGGCGTCCTTGGCCTCTTGTTGCCAGCGGGCGAACATGGCCTTGGCTTCGTCGATCGACAGCAGCTTGCTGCGCAGCAGCAAACCGTAGACATTTTGGACGGTCAGTTCCATGTTCCTCTCCGCGGCCCAGACACACCCTATATTATCAGCGCCGACGGAAAGGTGGAATTGACTATTTTCTTATCGTTTCGGTCGCTTTTTCGGGGCCGGTCCCTCCGCCAACGGAGCGAACACTTCACGCAGGGGCAGGTTTAATCCCGGCAGCATATCGCCGCCGTCGAGGCTTTGGCCTTGCCAACCGTATGCCGCTGTGAAAGTGTTCGTGGAGCTTGCGAGCGATCTCCGCTTTGGTGTTCTTTCGACGGAGGACTTCCACGGCCAGATCGGGATAAAGGTCCGGGATAGGTTTTTTTCGGTATCTTGCGATTGGGGAACCGGTCCCAGGAGATGAGAGAAATATCCGGAATGCGAACTATACTGGGCACGGGGAGATGGGACATTTTTCCCTTTCCCCCCCACCCCAGCCCTCCCCCACAAGGGGGGAGGGAGCCTTGGTTCTCCCTCCCCCCTGGTGGGGGAGGGCTGGGGTGGGGGGGGGGAATTGTGCCAAATTCAACCATGCCTAGTATAATGACCTCAAAAGGAGCAAATGATGTCATCGTTGTCCTCCATCAGCAGTTCTTCATCTGTCAATACTCTGAACAATTCAACAACCAACAATGCTTCAAATAGCCCCGGCCTGATCGGTCTCAATGACAGCGGCGTGTCGTTCCAAGGTCTAGTCAGCGGACTTAATACCGATCAAATCGTGCAGGCCCTGCTCGCTCCGGAGCAGCAAGAGATCACCAATCTGCAAAATCAACAAAGTGCGCTTGTTCAGCGCGAAACAATCTACAAAACTCTCCAGGCCGACCTCACTGCCTTGCAATCAGCTGTCAGCAGTTTGTCCAGCACGACCAACAGTATTTTCGACGGCCGCACGGCCACCTCCAGCAACACCAACTTGGCCACAGCCGCGGCATCCAGCGGCGCTCAACCGGGAGTGTACAGCTTCAAGATCAACAGCCTGGCCCAAGCCCAAGAGATCTCTTCGCAAGGGTTCGATTCGGCCAACAGTCCAATCACGCAAGGGACCTTTCAGTTCCAGGTTGGGTCCGGCGCTGTCAATACCATCACCATCGACAGTACCAACGACACCCTGCAAGGTCTGGCCAACGCCATCAACAACGCCCATGCCGACGTTACCGCTTCCATCGTCAATGACGGCAGTCCCTTTCAGGGCTATCACCTGTTGCTGACATCAGCCGAGAGCGGTACGGCCAACGCCATCACCATCACCAACAATCTTGCCGCCACCAACAGCGGAGCGATGCGGCCGGAATTCAACAACACCTACATCGGCGCCGCTGTCACGAGTAGTAACTGGAGCGGCACTTCGACCCCCACTTCCAACAGCGGCAGCGGCAACTATACTGGTTCCAGCAACGATACCTATACCTTCACCGTCACTAACGGCGGCGTCGTCGGCACAGACAACGGTATTACCCTGTCCTACACCGATAGCACCGGCGCCAACACCGGCACGATCACTCTTAACTCCGGCGATGCCGGCGTCCTGAAGAACGTCGCCCAAGGTATCCAAGTCCAGTTCAGCGCCGGCACCCTTGTCACGGGAGATACCTTCACCATCAAGGGGTTCAATCCCCATGTGCAAGCCGCCGCGGACGCCTCGATCACCCTTGGCTCGGGCAGCGGCGCCATGGCCATCACTAGCTCGACCAACCAGATCCAAAACGTTTTCCCTGGCGTCACTCTCAACCTCGTTGGTGCAGATCCGTCGCAGACCGTCACCGTCACGGTCGCCAATAATACGCAAGCGGAGGCGACGGCCCTGACCAATTTCGTCAGCGCCTACAATTCGGTCATCAGCTTCATCAACCAGAACAGCACTTACAATGCGCAAACGCAGCAGGGCGGCATTTTATTGGGGGATTATCAAGCGCTCAGCATCCTCACCCGTCTGGGGGAAACGGCGACTGCGGCGGTGGCCGGCGTCAATAGCCTGGCCAACAATCTTGCCGAAGTTGGCATCACCGTCAACGCGGATGGCACCTTAGCCGTCAACACCGACACGCTCAACCAGGCGCTGAGCGGCCAACTGCCCGGCGTCTCGGCCGAAGACGTGCGCCGCCTGTTCGTGCAAGACGGCCAATGGAGCAACAACGCTCTTCAGTTCGTCTACGCCCCCGATACCCTCAAGGCCGTTGGCACACCGATTCAAGTGCAGATCACCCAAGCCGCCACTCCGGGCAGCGCCACGGCCAGCAACGCCTTGGCCTCGTCAACGACGATCACCAGCGGCAGCAATGACACCTTCACCCTCACTGTGAACGGCCATGCCTCCGGCCCGATCGTCTTGGCGGCCGGCACGTACACACCGCAGCAATTGGCCCAACAGGTGCAGTCGGCCATCAATGCCGATGCCCAACTCGACGGTCAGCAAGTGACGGTCGGCGTCAATAGCAGCGGCCAATTGGTATTAACGTCCCAGGCTTACGGCTCTAACTCTAATGTGGCCATCGGCAGCGGCGATGCCCTGGCGTCTTTAGGGTTCACCGGCAGCGAGTCGGGAACAGGACAAGACGTGGCGGGCTATTTCCTCGTCAACGGTATCCGCGAACCGGCCACCGGCAAGGGCCAGATCTTGACCGGCGACGCGACCAACACCTATACGGCCGGCCTGGTGGTGAGTTCCTCACTAACTCCGGCCCAGATTACCAGCACCCCCGAAGGCAGTATTACCGTCACCCAAGGCATCGCGGCTCAACTTAATAACGTGCTCAACCAGATGCTCGACCCGGTAAGCGGTCAATTGACCGTTCTCCAACAATCTCTGCAAACCCAAGCGAGCAACATCGGACAGTCCATCACGCGGTTGCAGCAAAGCATGCAGTTGCAGCAGACGCAGCTCCTCCAAGAATTCGTGCAAATGGAGAGCAATTTGGCGGCCATCCAGAGCGCCAGCAACGCTCTGGGTGCCTCGCTGACGGGTTTCACTTCGACAAGCAGCGGCAGCAGTGGGTCAGGCAGTAACGGGACCACGCTCGGTTAAAAAGGAGGACAAACGTCGTGAATCCTTACACTCTCTACCAACAGCAGCCCGTTCCTTCGTGGACACGCATTGACATGCTCCTGGCCCTCTTCGACGGCGGCATCGCGCGTTGTGAACAGGCCTTGGCGGCGATGGAGCGGCAAGATCGGCGCACCGCTCGAAATCTCTTGGTCAAGGCGCGCCTGATCGTGCTGGGCCTGGCTTCCGGTGTGGTCCCCGACGGGGACCGCGTGACGACGACCCTTTTGCAGCTTTACGAATATGCTCAGCATGCCCTGGGACAAGGAAGTGTCGAGGATGTGCGCGGGGCGCTGAACGTACTGCGCATTCTGCGTGAGGGCTTCCAAAAAATCCGCGATGAAGCGGTTGACCTGGAGCGCCGCGGCCTGATTCCGCCGATCAGTAGTACAGCGACGCTCCAGACGCTCGCCTGATACGTTGCCGCAAGAGGGTCAAGGGATGGTCACGATTGGCGGTTGTCTTGTCGTCCTCATCGCGGTGTTGGTTGGCTTTACCATGTCCGGCGGGCATGTGGGTGCGCTGCTGCATCCCTCGGAATTAGTGACCATCGGCGGCGCTTCTCTCGGCGCCCTGATTATTATGTCGCCCAAGCGCGTCCTGCTAGACCTGATCCGCTGCGTTGTCCAGGTCATTAAGGGGACGCCTTACAACCGAGCCGCTTACGTCGAGCTGTTTGACTTGCTTTATAGTGCCGCCCGGATAACCCGACGGGACGGTTTGCTCGCCTTGGAATCGCAGCTAGGCGAGCCTAAAGACAGCCCCCTTTTTCAGAAATATCCGAAGCTCCTGAAAAACCCTCACGCCCTGCATTTCCTGAACAATGCCCTGACTTTGCTCCCCGATGGCAAGCCCCCTGAACAAGTCAAGGCAGCGCTGGAGGAAGAGTTGAGCGTGATCGAGCGCGAGCATCATGCAGCGGTTGCGGTGCTGTTGAAAACGGCGGACGCCTTGCCGGGCTTCGGCATCGTCGCAGCCGTTCTGGGCATCGTAGTTACCATGCAGGCGATTGACGGGCCGGCCAGCGAGATTGGCCACAAGGTCGGGGCGGCCCTGGTGGGGACTTTCCTCGGCATTTTGATGTCGTATGGTTTCTTTGCTCCTATGGCGGGCCGAATGGAGTTTCTGGGCGAGGCCGAACTGATCTTCTTTCGGGCCGTTTCTACCGCGGTAGTAGCAATCGGTGCGGGAGAGAACCCGCGCGAGGTCGTCATCCGCGCCTCGCGCATGGTAGGCAGTGATTGCCGGCCCAGCCAAACCGAGATGGCCCAGATCTTCAGTCAAGGCTGAGAATAGGCGGGGTTGCGGGGAAAGAACCCCGCAGGAACAAGTTTGAAGCCGGCACGATGCACCGGCATTAGCGGCCATTCCTCCGGCCGCGGAACGTGCGTCACGCCCAGCGTATACCAAAGGACGACATCTGTATCCTCGATCCCTCGATTGGCGCTGGTCCATTTCGGTAAACCTTCGCCGGGGGGACTACCGTTGACGTAAGCGCCGGCTGCGTACTCCTCTTCAGGCTGATACGGCGTCACCCACAAATGATAGTTCACAAACGCAGCATGGCGACGCAAGAACGATTCCTTCGCGGCGTGTGGTATGCTGTTCTCGCCGGGAACCAACACATATCCCGTCGGCTGGCCGAGAGAATTGCTGACGCAGGTATTCACAACCTTCCATGTCCTGTTCGTCGCCCCTCGCATTCGTCGCCGCGCTTCCAATTCGCGGCGCAGCGGCGTCTCTTCCATCACGAAAGCGTTGCCGTACTGGTTATCTGGCCCCGTGGGCAACTTCTTAGTGTTCAATTCCATGACGCTGTTCCGCTCGGCCCCATCCACATCGAGATCGAGACGAAAATTGAAGAAATGCTGATGATTCGGCGCTTCCAGATGCGGCCCGACCAGGTGGCCGAAACTAGCTTGCTTTTCGTGCCCTTCCGCATCCTCCTTGCGCTCGACGAGTTTGACGTTCATGCGGCCGGTCAACAGCACCTCCATTTCCAAAACGCCGTCTTCGTGAAAGATCCAGTTGAAGCCGTAATCGTACTCATCGATGCGGGCGAAGGAGGACAATACCAGTTGCCGCGCCCGCCGGGCGTTGCGTCCGTGCCGCCAGAGCACGCCGCCGTCGCGTTCGTACAAGGCAATTGCGCGCGGCACCTCCAGCGGCGTCCCCTTATGGTCGTGCAGCCAGGCGCGGAAATAGGCCGCGTCTTTCGGCGCATCGACGCCGTAATTCAGCGGCGTTTTCGCATAAACCCCCATACCGTACTCGCCAGCGTCGAAAGGACACAAGATGACCCAATTCGGATCGCCATAAGGTACTACCATCTCAGACAAATTGGCGCGATAGAGGAGGGGGCGCACGGCACCCTCGTCCTCATAGCCGACCGTGTACAGCACTAACCCCACGCGCGGATGCAAAGCGAAGCGAAAACGCCAATGCCCCCAGTGGACTTCGTTGCCGTGGACCTGGTAGCGGGCACCTTTGGGCGGCGGTTGGCTTGGCGGACCTTCTGGCCCAGTTCCGTGATCGCGTTCATCCAGAGGCGGAAAGGCCCCGTGCTTTCGCCGCCAGGCGCTGACGCCTTTGTCTTGCAGTTTGACGATTTTCTGCGCCGTCAGGTCCACCAGTACAATCAGATCCTCGATCGGCCCATATTCGCGCGCGAACATGGCCAGGAACGCGAGCCGACGGCCGGCGGTGCAAGCGGGGGCGTAGGGGCCGATGGGGCAGCCCGAGAGGACGACTTTTTCGATCTCCTTAATGCCACGCTTCGTCATGGCCTCGCGCCAACGTGGATCGGCGCGAACGATGTCGGCAGCCTTGCGGTGATCGTCGTCGGGCAAGGCGCCGGGCTGGGCCTTGGGCACATTCTTCCAGGAAACCAGCTTTTTTCCGTCGAGATCGACAATGGCTTCGCTAGTGGTATTGCTGGCCCAATCGTAGAGGACGGCGAACGCCTGGCGCGGCAACACGTGTCCGGGACGATAGGCGAGCACTTTGGCTTTGGGCGGTTCGTGCAAATGGATTAGCACAAAACGCGTGGACTCGGCGACTTTGCCGGCAGTTTTGAGTACGGCAACTGTGGCCGCCAGTTCCTCTTTGCTCAGCGGATCGAGAGGATGCGGCGCGACCGCCCTGTCGGCGGCCTCGGCCCAGCAGGACGGCTGTTCTAAGGACAGAAGGGCGGCCAACGTCCCAACCAGGAGACAAAACATTCGCAGGGACATGGAATCGTTCCTTTCTGGCGACAAACGGTGAAGCGTTCCATTAGGGCGGAGTCTATGGCGCTGGACATGCTGCTTCAATAACAGACCGACCCAATCGACGGAACCAGGAGTGTGCATAATAGCAAGGCAACCGTTTCCTACGCTTTCGGCGGCAGTAGCATTGTTGCCCCAGAGAAGTTAGGATGGAAAAGGTTTGCTTGGTTTGCATTCCTCCTAGGGGAGACTTCAGGATGCCCGTTATTTGCGAAGGCTGCGGGCAACGGGTGGCGATACCCGAAGGTTATCGGCGCAACAAAATCCAGTGCGCTTGCGGCGTCATTTGTCCGGTGCCCGAATCGGCACGTCAAGAGGCCGAAGCGGCGGTCCCCAAGCGAGGGCCTGCCCAGCCGTCTTCCTCTGTCGAGAAAGAAGCGGAGCGCTGGCTGCTTGACGACTCGCCCCCCTCCTCGCTGCCCAGTGCGCCGCCTGGTTTCCGCGACCCAGGGCCCGTTGCCGAGCCGCAGCCGGTGCAAAAGCCGGCCGTTGTCGCCAGGCGTTTTCCGTGTCGTCGCTGCCGTCGTTTGATACGGCGACAGGGAGAGTGTCCCGATTGTGATGGCTTCCTGCCTTCTCCGACGGAACAGGGAAACGCGGAACCTGTGTGGTGGCCGTCGGTAGACGTGCCTGCGGACAAGGACGAGGAGGAAGATCCTTCGCCATATGCTGTCGAAGGCGCCGAAGACGTGAAATGTCCGAAGTGCTATTTCTTGCTGCCGCCCGGCTCCGTCTTGTGTGTGCGCTGCGGTTTTCATCTGAAAAAACGCAAGAAAGTCGCCCGAACTTATCAGCCCATCGATCGCGTTTGGGAGACGACGGCATCCTATTCGGCACGGTTGACAGCTTTTTGTATCTGTGAAGCTGTCGCGCTCGTCCTGGGCCTGGTGGGCATCTTCCGGGCGGGGATCGACCGCGGCGCCTTTTTGGGGGCCTTCCTTTTGCTCTCGGCCATGTTGGCGTTTCTGTTGGGCACGTTCGACCGCATCCATCTCACCCGGGATGGGCGCGGCCGCGTGCAACTGACCAAAACCTGGCGCGTGGCCTTTTTCGCGCTCTCGCCCCAGACGATTGATGTGCGGAACTATGAGGGGATCGTCACCGGCCAGTACCGCGACGTTAGCGCTTGGGAATACTGGCTCTTTGGCTTGCTGCTGTTCTGCGGCCTTGTTCCTGGCATCCTCTGGTGGTATCTGGCCATCCATAAAGTCACCTTCCAAGTGGCGCTGAGTCGCGATCATGGCTACCCGGCGTACATCCTCTATTCCGGATGGAGTGAGACGCAGATGAAAGAGATCGCTTATACTCTGCGTGACGCTGCGGGACTGCCCTACGACGCAAGTTGAGCCGCGCGTGCTGCTACACCTCGCGGTCGAGCAACAGGGCCACCGGGAAACGCCCAAACACTTGCGCCGCCGGCAAGGCAGGGCGGCCCTGATACGGTACGGCCGTTAACGTCTCGCCGGTGAACAGCGAACGCCACAAGCGATCGCCCAATTCTTCCGGCAGCAGCAGCATGGTATCGCGCCAGATTGGGCAGCCGTGGGGCAATTCCATAGGATCGGGCAGCAGCTTGGCCACCAGCCGCGGCGCCGCCGCCAGAGCGGTGCAGTCATTATGATGCCGGACGAAACTGAACACATGCTCGGCTTTGGACCCCACAGGTTCGATAGCGGAGTAGGAACCAACCGAGAACAAGCCGGGATACGCCCGGCGGCAACGCAGGGCCAGGGCGGTGACGTACAGCTTGATGCGTCCGTCGGCCATCGTGGTTACCAGTTCCTCGGCCAATGCGTAACGGGCCTGCGGTGTGCAGGAACGTCTGAGCAGTTCCGCCAGCAAGCGGCGGCGTTTGTCGTAATCGACCGGCCGACGGTTATCTGGATCGACCAGGCTGAAATCCCACAATTCGGTGCCCTGATAGATGTCCGGCACGCCAGGGGCAGCGATCTTCAACAGACACTGAGAAAGCGAGTTGAGAAAACCATAACGGCTGATGCGTCGCTGGAAGGCCCGGAGGTCGTTGAGAAATTCTGGGCTTACAGCCGGATCGAGGATGCGGCCGACGAATTGACGCAGCGCTTGATCGTAGTCGGCATTGGGATTGATCCAACTGGTGTGGACCTTGGCTTCGTGAGTGGCCTTCTCCATGTACGCCTGAATGCGGCAGACAAAGGTCTTATATTCTTCGTCACTGTAGGGTTCGACCGGCCAGGTACCCAGCAGTGTTTGATAGAGGAGATATTCTACATTGCGATCGGGTGCCTTATCATCCTCGACCTGAACGCGGTGCGGCTCATTGAGGGCACTCCAGCGGTGCAGGTGCTCGCGCCAGGCGTCGGGCAGCTCGGACAAGACGCTGATGCGGGCGCGGACGTCTTCGCTGCGTTTGCTGTCGTGGGTAGACGTGGTGGAGAGAGCGCGGGGCCAATGTTGCTGGCGGGCGGCGAAATGCTGATGCACGACCGCCGGGGCCACGCCGAAGCGCCCAGGGTCGCCGCCTACTTCGTTGAGCGACGTCAGACGGTTGTAAACATAGAAGGCCGTGTCTTCCAGTCCCTTGGCCATCACCGGCGCCGTCACCTGTTGAAACTGGCCGGCGAAACGTTGTTGTTCGGCAATCTCCTCATCCGTAGCACGCTCGTTATAGCGCAATAACAGGATGTTGCGCAAAAATTGGAAGTGGGAGCGATTCAGGGTCGGATTGCGCTTGCGGGCCTCGCGGATGGCCGTGTCGATGTACTTGCGGTCGTCGTCGTGGACCGTGCCGCCGGCGATGTACGAACGATAGACGGGAAAACAGGCGATGACCTCGCGGAGAAGGCGGCGGTGGCTGTGCAACGTGAAGTCGCGCGACCAGCGCCGCCGCTGCGCCAGCCAGTCCAACGCCAAGGACAACATCTGCAATTCGCTAGATAGCGACAATTGGAGTATCAAGAGCTTCTTTTGATAAACTACTTCCGTAAAAGGCGTATAGTCCTCGATCCAATCACGGTACAAAGTCGTGAAAGCGGGGGCGGCGGCGGCATCGACGAACAGACCGCCCAGGATGTTCAGGAAGTCATAGCCGGTCGTGCCATGGACGGGCCAATCGGCCGGCAGCGTTTCATTGCCGGCGAGGATTTTTTCGACGACGACGTAGAGTGCGCGTTCGGGCAGGGCGCCCGAATTGATGCGCGCCAGCAGCGGCCCTTCCAGTTCAGTCCACTCTATCTGCTGGTATTCCGGACGCGCTTGATAGATCTGGCGGGCCAACTCCAGCAAATAATGTCGCTGCAAACGCCGCAAATACTGCCGCGGATCGAATAGACCGTCGGGATGGTCGATGCGTAGGCCGTTGACCTTGCGTTCGCGCAAGAGTTGCAGGATCAAGGTGTGGGTGGCGCTAAAGACCTCCATGCGTTCCATGCGCAAGGCGGCGAGTTCGTTGATGTCAAAGAAACGGCGATAGTTGATTTCATCGGAGGCCACACGCCACGAGGACAAGCGATACGGCTGGTCGTTGAGCAGATCGTCGAGCAAGTCGAAACTGTGCGGATCGCCGGGTGTGCCGTTGAAGAGGGCAACGACGGCGAAGAGGTGCTCGCGCACCTCGGCGCAGCTGTCGGTCAGGACGGCGAGACGGCGTTTGATAACTTCCTTCTCGCGTTGGCGTTCGGCGATACGCTCTGGGCTGGTCTCGGTACGTGCGGGCAGATTGCGCACGGCGGTCAAGATGCTCTGATATTCGTGGAGATGCGGCGAGCCCTTGCCGAGTGTGGTCGTGAGCTTGTCGAGATCGTAGCTGAGGATCTTATGCCAGGTACAGGGGGCGACGGGCAGACGGTGCTCGTAATAATGGAGCGTGAAGACGCCGGCGTCGTAGTGGAGACGGATCTGGCCCGCTTCGAGGACTTGACCGTAAGGTTCGCCTAAGAGCGGCAGCAACACCCGATCGCGCAGAGCGGGGCGCGGCGAAGCTTGCCAGGCGATGTCGAAATAGTTGGCATAAGGGGAGGAGGGGCCGTTCTCCAGCACGTCGTTCCACCAGACGTTTTCGTTGCCGACGATGCCCATGTGATTGGGGACGACATCGAGGATTTGGCCGAGATGGTGGCTGTGCAAGGCTTCGATATAGGCGGTGTAATCGGCGTCACTGCCGATTTCGGGGTTGAGGTGCTGGTGATCGAGCACATCGTAGCCGTGTTTGCTTCCGGGCCGAGCTTTCAAATAGGGCGATGCATAAACATGGCTGATGCCCAGCTCGGCAAGATAGGGAGCGAGGTGGGCGGCGTCCTGGAAGGTGAAGCCGGCATGGAATTGCAGACGATAGGTGGCCTCGGGCGTGCAGCGGCGCGCAGCCGCTTCCCGCTCCACATCGGACAACAGGTTGGCCAGGACTTCCGCGCTAGTCATGAGGTTTCGGAGGAAATATTTTTTCCTGTCCGCCGCGCTCGACGAAAATCCTTACGGGCACGGCAGGTCGGCGAGATTATTATAACCAATCTTCCCTCGCGCCCGGTCTTTTCAACCGGTGGGTTAACACCTGCTCGCCCAGACGCAATACGCAGCGAACCGATTGTACTGCTTAAACGGAAAACTCAGGCCCGGTCGATCATCTGGATCAGGTTGCGCAACAACATAGGAGTGAGGTCGGTGAGGGCAGCCAACTCGTGGCGCAGACCGGTGATGTTCCAACCCAGGCGATAGAAGTCGAACAACACCAGGAGCGAGGCGGGGTCGGGCGGCAACAAGGATGCCGTGCCGGGGACGGCACGATATTCCTTGAGAAAAGCGACGGAAGCCCAGCGCTGCCAGAAGCGCGCCCACGGCTCCAACGTAGAGACATCTTCGCGGCGGATGCCGCCTTGGTGAAGCGCCGCCACGGATACCTCTTGCAAAGAACGGTGCAAGCTGGCCAAGTCGCGCACCGGCGACCGTTTGCGGCGGCGGTGCATCAACGAGCGATCCGGCTCGCCCTCCAAATCGATGAGGAGGAAGTCCTTTCCCGTGTAGAGCAAATGGCCCAAGTGCAGGTGGCCGTGGCAGCGAATGCGTTTGGCCTCGATAATGCGGTCCAGAATGCGATGGGCCAGGCGCATGAGTTTGTCTTCATTTTGGGCCACACGGCCGGCCAAGTCACGCAACGGTTCCGGCCAACCGGATATTCGCTGGCGCAGCACCGCCAAGGTCTGACGGATGCGGCTGCGCATCGACTGATAGAGGGACCGTTGATAATGGATGGTGAACGGTTCCGGGGCGAAGTCGGGATGGTCGGTCACGGAGGCCAAGGCGACGTGCAACTCGCCGATGCGGTGGGCCATCAGACGGGCCGTCTCCAGATAAGAACCGAGCAACTCCCGTACCGGGGCGGGAAGTTCCTGATCGCTTAGTTCGACCACGGAACGCTGCCCATCTAGCTGCAGAGGATGGACCGAGCCCGACAAAATCCGATCGAAGAAACGGTGCAACGCATCCAGGGTCAGCCGCCAGGCGTCGCCTTCGGTGGGCACAAACTCTTCCACAATGCCTAACGTGGCCGGCTCGCCTTTTTCGGGACGATAACGCAAAGCGCCGAACACGGTCGGCAACTGGGTGAAGGTCGTCTTCGCCAAGAGGACGCGACTCATCTCTTCTTCCGGCTGCACTCCTTCTTCAATGCGGCGATACAGCTTGAGTACCAGACGATCGCCCAGAAGGACAACGGTATTGCCGGACTCCAGCACGCGCATCTCGGCGGTCAGCAGGTCGGCCGTGAAAGCCCGCTCCGACTCGCCGCGCAACTCGCCGACTTCGCCTTCGGAACGGCCCCGGCGCCCAAGCAGATCGAGGACCAGTCCAACAAAACGGCGTTCGCCGCTGGGGTCGTAAAGAAGTCCCAACCTGGTCTCTGGAGACGTTTCTGCTCCTTGCCAATCCGCCGTGCCCGCAAGAGCAGTCCCCTGCTCGCCCTTTGGACTGGCAGCCGGCGCTGCCATCCGCATGCGCAAGCGTGCGATGATGGGGCCTGGCGGTGAAGCGGGGTTGGCGGGGTCCGGCAGCGCAAAGGCTAAGGGAAGAAGATAGACTTCCGGCTCGCCTTCGTTGTACTCGGCCATGACCAGCGTCAGATACGGCCCCTCTTCCTCGCTGCCCAGCGGCAGGACGTCCCGTAGAGTGACGTTCTTGAGGGTGCGCAGGCGTCCCTGGAACCAAGGTCGGCTGGGCAGATAGTTCAGCAATGCTTCTTCCAGCTGCTGCCGGGGCCGACTGCGAAAAACTCCCAGCCAGCCGCGCACGCCGGCTACGACGATGGTGGGCGGCTCCGGCGTACCGGCAGGAGCAGCCGGTTGCGGCTTGAGCAAGAAATAGTGGAACAAGTATGGACCCAGCGTCAAGAAATACGGCGCCTCCCCGATCTCCGGCAGCGTCGTCCGACCCATTAAATCGACCAGAGTCATCCCCTTATAGGACGACAGGTCGATGCGCATGCCCTGGAGGAAGCGCGACAGATTGGCCACCACCAGGATCGTCTCCTCTTCGCCGTGCCGCAGAAACGCCAGCGTCTTGGGATTATCCGAGGTCAGTATCTCCAACGAACCGCGGCCGAAGGCCCGATGTTGTTTGCGCAGGGCGAACAAGTGTTTCATCCACCACAACAGTGAATAGACGTTGGCCTGCTGTGCTTCCACGTTGACGATTTGATAGTGAAATTCCGGATCGATAATGAGCGGTAAATACAAGCGCTGGGGATTGGCAGACGAGAAGCCGGCATTGCGCTCGCCGTTCCACTGCATCGGCGTGCGCACGCCATTGCGATCTCCCAAGTAGATATTATCGCCCATGCCGATTTCATCGCCGTAGTAAATGATCGGCGTCCCCGGCAGCGACAAGAGCAGACCATTCATCAGTTCGATTTTGCGGCGATGGTTTTGCAGCAACGGCGCCAGCCGCCGGCGGATGCCCAGGTTGATGCGCGCCTGCGGATCCTGAGCATAAACACGATACATATAATCGCGGTCGTCTTCTGTGACCATCTCTAGCGTTAATTCATCATGATTGCGTAAGAACAACGCCCACTGGCCGTTGGGCGGGATGTCCGGGGTTTGCTGGAGGATGTCTATAATGGGGAAGCGGTCCTCCATCTGGATGGACATGAACAAGCGCGGCATGATGGGAAAGTGGAAACACATATGGCACTCGTCGCCGCCGTTGCCGCCGAAGTAAGCAACCGCGTCCTCCGGCCATTGGTTGGCCTCGGCCAAGAGGATGCGATTTTTGTACTTGCTATCGAGATAGGCCCGCAGTTTTTTGAGGAAGGCATGTGTCTCCGGTAGGTTTTCGCAACTGGTGCCGTCCCGCTCATAAAGGTAGGGAATGGCGTCTAAGCGCAGGCCATCGACGCCGCGCTCCAGCCAGAAATCGAGGACGCGGAAGACGGCCTCGTGGACGGCTGGGTTATCATAATTAAGATCGGGTTGGTGCGAGTAGAAACGGTGCCAGTAATAAGCATTGGCCACAGGGTCCCAAGTCCAGTTCGAGAGCTCAAAGTCCTTGAAGATGATGCGGGCTTCCTTGAAGCGGTCGCGCGTATTGCTCCAGACATAGAAATCGCGTTCGGGGCTGCCTGGCGGCGAGCGACGGGCGCGCTGGAACCACGGGTGTTGGTCGGAAGTATGGTTGACGACCAATTCGGTGATAATGCGCAGCCCGCGCTTATGGGCCTCCTCCAGCAGACGTTGGAAATCATCAATGGTGCCATAAATCGGATTGACGCTGGTGTAATCGGCGATGTCGTAGCCGTCGTCGCGCAGCGGCGAAGGATAGAAGGGCAACAGCCAGATAGCCGTGACCCCCAGGTCCTGCAAATAATCGAGCTTCTCGACCACACCGAGAAAATCGCCGATGCCGTCGCCGTTGCTATCGTAAAAGGCGCGAACGTGCAATTCGTAGATGATGGCGTCCTTGTACCAGAGTGGATCATCTTCCAACGTGACAATTTCCGGCTTCCGTGTGCGGCCAACCACAGTTTCTCCTGACAATGACGGTGCAGGAACTCTAGAAATTCTTCCCTTATAGAAATTTTACACGGGGCATGAGTAGTTGTGACCCTCTTTCTCCTGCCCCCTAAAGAGAGAGGGAGCGTGTGCCCAATTCAGCCGGGGGCGGCGGGGCCAGTCATCAAAGCAAGGACGCCAAGTCCATAGAAGGTATACTCGACATCGTGTCCTTCGTCCCACAGGCCGCCGTGAAAGCCGCCTTCTGGTCGCTGGAGCGCTTCGGCATAGCGCCGCACTTGTTGCGTATCCAATCGGTCCAAGCCGCCGAGTTGTTCGAGGGTCCAGGCGGCGGTGAAAGTGGACAGCAAGTCAGCCGACGGCGCCCGAGGATTGGCCCGCAGTCCGCCTTCGGGCGAAGCCATGCCGGCAAGGAAAGTAAGGACGCCGTCGCCGACTTCGTCCAGCACATTCGGCATTTCCTCAGCGGCCATTTGCAACAGGCCGACGGCGGCGGCGGTCGGATTGGCGCTGCTGCGCCGCATCGGCGCTATTTCGACGTAACCGCCGTCTTGGCGGCGGCGGCTGGCGACAAAGCGTACCAGATCGGCCAAGTGCGGCACCGGTCGCCCCAACAGTTGGTAGCACAACGCCGCCACGAACGTATGATAGGTGCTGCCCGACATGCCGCCGACCGACTTGGCATAGCCGCCATCGGAGGTGCGAAAACCTTCCAGTGCCTCTGCGACACGATCCGGCCAGTCCGACGGGCGGCCGGCGAGCACGGCGGGACCACCGCTCCATTGCACCAAGAGACAGGAAGAAAGCAACGAGAAGAGGTCGATCAAGCTGGTTTGCTGAGTCAGACGAGTGTGCAAAAAACGCGCGGCACGCTCGGCAATGGCCGGCGTCAGTGCGCCGAGTATAGCCAGACTGCGCAAGGCAAAGTCGGTGTAGTACAGATCGGAGCCGCCCTCCCGACCGGAAAAGCCGCCGTCCACGTTTTGCGCTGCCTGTACATAGTTGATATGACGGGCCCGGAGTCCGTCCGGCAGGCGTGCCACCCCCTCAGCCAGGCGAAAAGTCAAACGCAACAAGTACGGTCCCATCGGCGGCCTTAGATAAAGCGGAATTTATCATTCCCTCATCGGTACTTTAGGGAACGTGGTTATAATCAAGCAGTATAGATGTCCTACGATATCAGCAATGCGAGGACAGGGTATGGCCATTCGGCTGCTGGTAATCGAAGACGATGCAGAAATTGCCGATTTCATCAGCCGGGGTTTACGCGAAGAGGGGTTTCTGGTCGAGGTGGCCGCCGACGGTCTGAGCGGCTGGCACGCCCTGAAAGCGGCGTCCTGGGACGTGATCGTGCTCGATTGGTGGCTGCCGGGACAGGATGGAATGACGCTGCTCCAGCGCTTCCGCCAGGTGAATCAGACCACGCCGGTGCTGTTTTTGACAGCGCGCGACGCCGTGGAACAGCGCGTGCAGGGACTTAACGCAGGGGCCGATGATTACCTGTGTAAACCGTTCCACTTCGCCGAGTTCGTGGCGCGCGTCCAGGCGTTATTGCGGCGACGGCCCAGTAGTATCGGCACGCGCCTGGAATATCAGGACGTGGCAATGGACTTGAAGACCCAGCGGGTTGAACGAGCCGGCCAGCCCCTCGACCTGACGGCCAAGGAACAGGCCTTGCTGCTGTTCTTCTTGCGTCATCCCGGCGAAGTGTTGTCGCGCACGCGCATTTACGAGCATGTCTGGCAGGAATCGTTTGACGGATTGTCCAATACCTTGGAAGTGCATGTCATGGAGTTGCGCCGTAAACTGGAGGCGTATGGTCCGCGGCTGATCCATACGGTACGTGGCCGCGGCTATGTTTTTGGCGAGAAAACGTGACATCCGCTCTCTGTGCCGGCAAGGATAGCTCCGGTTGGTGCGGGCGCGGGGGTTGGTTGGGTAGCGAAAGCCATGAGCTTGACGACGCGCTTATCAGCGTACTTCCTGACGGCCCTGGCCCTGGTGCTGTTAGGGTTTTCCCTGACCTTGTTTCTGCTGGTGCGCAACCACCTTATGGACCAGACCAACCAGCGGTTAGAGTTGGCCATGCAGACGATCCTCGCCGCTGTCGAAGTCCATGCCGAGGATGTCGAATGGGAACCGTTGGAGCGCCATATCACTCTCGGTGAAGATCCCGGCGCGGACCAGGTCCGCTGGCTCGTCCACGATGACAAAGGGCGCCTGGTCGATTGCTCGGTGAACCTGCTAACTGCTCCTCCGGATGCTTACGCTTCCGGCTCGTTGGAAGGGTGGCGAGTCCTCAGCCGACGGCTCCGGGCCGGGCGTTTTGATCCGGAACCTGTCCATGAAGAGATCGCCCCGGATCAGTTGCCGGGCCGGGTTATGTTGCCTTCCGACCGCACCTATCGCGGCTCAGCCGTGACTGTCCGCGTGGGGCTTCCCTGGCATCCGGTGGCGGCGGCGTTGCAGCAGCTGGCCTGGACCTTGTTGGGCGTATCTGCCGGTCTGTGGGGCATGGGCGCGCTTCTGAGCCGCCGGGTCTGCCGGAGGGCCATCCGCCCTGTGGTCGAGATGGCCGGTTGCGCCAAAACGCTGCGCGGCGACCAACCGGGCCAGCTTCTCCCTGTTGCCCCAACCGGCGATGAAGTCGAGGATCTGGGGCACGCCTTCAACGATCTGTTGAAACGATTGCAAGAAGTGCTGCAACAGCAACAGCGCTTTGCGGGAGATGCTTCCCATCAACTGCGTACACCGTTGACCGCGGTCCTGGGCCAAGTGGAAGTCGCCCTTCGCCAGGAACGAAGCCCGGAAGAATATCAGCGCGTGCTTCAAATCGTGCGGCGGCGCGCCGGCGAAATGCGGCAGATGGTGGAGCTCCTGTTGTTCCTCGCCCGTATGCCTGCACGGAGCGAACCGCCGGACACCTGCATCGTCCATCTGGCGGAGTGGCTGGAGGACCATCGCCGGCACTGGGAAGATCATCCCCGCGCCGGCGACATCTGCTGGCCCAGCCTGGACACCGAAGGCGCTTGGGAGGTCTGCACCCAACCAGCTCTCTTGGGACAGCTCGTCGATAACTTGCTCGACAATGCCTGCAAATACAGCGAGACCGGTTCGCCCATCCGGGTGAGCATCGAACGGACACAAGACAGCGTGGTGCTGGCCGTGGTGGACGAAGGGTTGGGCATTCCGGCCGCGGATTTGCCTCATATTTGTGATCCCTTTTATCGTTCACAAGAAGTCCGACGCCTCGGTCGGCCGGGCTTTGGACTGGGCTTGACGGTTGTCCAGCGCATCGTCGCCGTCTTGGGTGGCGAGCTGCACATCGACAGTAAGCCGGGACAAGGCAGCCGATTCTGCATTTACTTGCCGGCCGTCCGTGATGTCGCCCTGATGGCCAAGCCTCCCGTTGGAAACGCTGACCTTTTTGCCTGATCTTCACGTAACGCCGCATGAGGTGGACCTTGCTTTTATCTCGCCATAACCTCGTTGGCCTCCTGGTTGCACTGATGGTCTTGGTGGTGGGCTGCAAAAAAGCAGACCCTCCGGCAGGAGAGGAGGAACACGCCGCCCCGGTCAAGTGGGAGGCGGCGGAGAAAGCCGACCTCGAAGAATGGACCGAGTTGCTCGGCGTCACCCAGCCCTTGCCCAATCACGTCGCTCATATCAGCGCCGCAGTCGGTGGCTACGTTTTGAGTGTTTTGCCCTCTGAGAATGGTAAAATCGTTGTCGAAGGACAGCGCGTTGAAAAAGGGCAAGTCCTTGTGCAATTGGACGACCGCGTGTTGCGGGCCAACCGGGAGAAGCTGCTGGTCAGCGATCCGGAACTGCAAGAGCAAATCAAGCAGGCCGGACATGCCTTGGAGTTGGCCCGCTACGAAGTGGAACGTCTGGAGCGCTTACAGCACAGCAGCGGTTCGTCGGTGATGTTGGTGACGAAAGTGGAGATGGATAAAGCTCGGCTGGCCCTCAAGGATGCCGAGTCCAAATACAAGGCCGCCAAGGCCAAGGAAGAGATCGCCCGCGCTGAGATCAAAGCCCTCGACGAACAGTTGGCCTTGTATACCTTGCGCGCCCCCATCGCCGGACAGCTCAGCATGGTCCACGCCTATCCGGGACAAACTTTGGCCCCAGGAGCCACCATCGCGGAAGTAGTCAACCTCGACGACATCGACGTGCTGTGCTTCGCGCCTTCCACCATCGTGGGCCGACTCCGGCTTGACCAGGTGGTGCGCCTTGAGGAACAGGAGGAGGCGATTACCGAGGCGGTCAAGCTCGAACAAGGGCGCATCGTTTTCATCGCGGAGCAAGCGCAGGCGGAGACGGGCACCGTCGCCGTTAAGGCGCGCTTCCCTAATCAACACCGCAAGCTACGGGGCAACACTCTCGTCCGCGTCCGTGTGCTGACAGAGAAGAAGTCCGATTGCATCACCATTCCCGAAGCCGCCCTGTTGGAAGACCAAGAAGAACCCGTTGTGCTTGTGGTAGAGACGGCGAAGAAAAAAGGGGAAGACGGCAAGGAGGAAGAAGAGCATCATGTTCGCAAATTGGTAGCCAAGCTCGGCCTGCGCGACCGTGACAAGCACCGGGTCGAAATCCTCGGCTTGTTTGAGGTGGAAGGTGAGAAAAAGAAGCCGGTGCCGTTGGCGAAAGATACGCTGTTTATCGTCGAGGGGGGGCATGGATTGGAAGACCAGGATCTGGTGGCGCTCAAGAAAGAAGAGCACGAAGAAGAGCACAAGAGCGAGAAATAAGTTTGTCCGCCCGCGGCGCCGACAAGGGCCTTCCTGCGGACAGGAGGAGATTTGCGGTGTTCAATCTGGCGTCTTACGCTCGTCACTACTTCGGCGCCCTCCTGTTAAGCGCGTTGTTATTAACCCTTGGCGGCATCTACAGCGCCACGCGCATGCCCAGCGCCGTTTATCCCGAAGTGACGTTTCCGCGCATCAGCGTCATTGCGCGCAAGCCGGGACTCGATGTGCCGAATATGCAAGTGAAGGTGACCATACCGCTGGAGGAAGCAGTCAGCACTGTCCTGGGCATCGCCCAAGTACGCTCCAAGACCATTCGTGGCGCCAGCGAACTATGGCTGGAATTCAATCCCGGCTTCAACATGCTGCAAGCCGAGCAGTTCACCTGGAACCGCTTGGGTACGGTGCGCTCGAAACTGCCGCCCGACGTGGAGTTAAACGTCGAGCGCATGACGCCATCGGTCTTCCCCATTTTGTCGCTGGTGCTGACCGGCGGAGACAGCCCGGCCCAGTTGCGTGACTTCGCTTATTTCAACCTGGCGCCGCGTATCAAGAACATTGCCGATGTCCTTTATGCCAATGTAGCGGGCGGCGACATCCGCGAAATCGAAGTCGAGCCGCGGCCGGAAGCCTTGTTGGCCGCCGGCCTGTCCGCTGCCGACCTCGCCGATCAGATCGCCAAAGTCCATCGCTTGCAACCGGTTGGCCGCATCGAACAGCCGCCTTTCGCCTATCAGGTCATCGTCAATACCCAAGGGGAGACGGCCCGTGACATCAGCAACCTCGTCATCACCACCAAAAACAATCAGCCGTTGCTCGTCAGTGAATTGGCCGATGTGCGCATTGGCCGCATGGACCGCGTGCTGTCAATCGGCTACGAGGAGAAAGACGCGGTCGTCATCACCGTGTTCCGCAGCCCCGGCGGCAACACCCTCAACGTCTCCAACGCCGTCAAGGAGCTTCTCGAACAGATGAAGCGCGAACACCGCATCCCGCACAACGTCCATGCCAAGGTCGTTTACGATCAAGCGGCGTTCATCGCCACCGCTGTCCAGAACGTGCGCGACGCCATCCTCATCGGCGGCCTGTTCAGCATCCTCATTTTGCTGGCTTTTCTGCGCAGTTGGCGGGCCACGTTGATCTCGGCCTTAGCCATTCCGACGACCTTGGCCATTACCTTTCTGTTTTTGCACTGGGCGGGCGAGACCCTCAACCTGATGTCGCTGGGCGGCTTGGCTGTGGCGATCGGCCTGATTATTGATGACACGGTCGTAGTCATCGAGAACATCGCCCGGCATTTGGAAAAGAAGGACAGTCTGGCTTTCCAGCCGGCTGTTCAAGGCAGTCCGGCGGACACGCCGGAGCGGCGAGTGGCTGCGGCCCTTGATCCGGTGGGGGCCGCCTCGAAGGAGATCACAGGGGCCGTCGTCGGCTCGACCCTGACGACGGTGCTCGTCTTTTTGCCGTTGGCCTTTATTGTCGGCGTGTACGGCCAATTCTTCGCTTCGCTCAGCTGGGCACTGTCCATCGCTGTCCTGGTGTCGATGGTCATCAGTTTGACGTTGATCCCGGTGTTTGCGGCCAAGTTCCTGGCGGGCCGGCCGATGCCGCCGCCGGGGCCGATTTATCGCGGTATGGCCTGGCTCTACGAACTGGTCCTCAGCTTGGCCCTGCGCGTCCCGTGGTTAACGCTGACAGGCTCCCTCGCGGCCCTTGTCATCGGCGTTGTGCTCTACACCGGCATCCCGGATTGGCGCACGCCCCAAGAGGAAGGGAAAGAACCGCCGCCGTTGCTCTCGCCTTTGAAAACCGGCCTCATGCCCGCGATGGATGAAGGGGCCTTCGTCGTGGATTACTGGGCGCCGTCGGGTACGCCGTTGGCCGAGACGGAAGCAAAGGCCCGCATCATCGAGGAAGTCTTGTCGGAGAACCCCGATGTGGAAGCCTACGTCCGCCGCACCGGGGCCGAACTGGGACTGTTTGCCACCGCCACCAACCGCGGCGACATTCAAGTCGTCCTCCGCCCCGATGAGAACGATCCTCTCAGCTTGCTGAGAAAACCTGTCCGTCCCCCCTTCACTGAAGTCGAGAAAGAAGTCCACGCGCTGCACCTCGACCTCCGTACTACAGGCCGCGAATACATCCGCACCAAATATCGCCGCCGTTCCATGGAGGAAGTCCGTAAGGAGATCGAAGAGGAATTGGCGGAGAAATTCACCGAGCATCAGATGAAAATCGAGACGGTGCCGATCATCACCGATGAGCTGAACGATCTCTCCGGCGCCAACAAGCCGGTTGAGGTGAAGCTGTTCGGCCCGGACTATCATGAACTGGACGAATTGGCCGAGAAAGTCGGCAAAGTGCTCAAGGAACTCAAGAACACCAACAAAAGCATCCATGACATCGACGAAGCGGTTTATGCCGGCAATCCCGACTTGGCAGTCAAGATCGACGGCGTGCGGGCGGCGCGTTTCGGTCTGACGCCGGAGGCGGTGGAGCGGCAGCTGAACGCTATGTTCTTCGGCCAGGTGGCGACGCAGGTGCGGGAGTCGGCCCTGCGCGTCACCGATGTGCGCGTGCGCTATCCCGACTCGTACCGTTTTGGTAAGGATCGCTTCGATCCACAGCGTGTCCTGAATCAATGGTTGCTGATACCCGAAGGGGCGCCACCGCTGCCGGGGGTAGCGCCGTCCTTGGGCCATACCGCCGCCTTGGGCCGCGTCGTGCCGGTGTACGCCTTGGCAGAGATCAAGCGGCGACGCACCACCGAAGAACAATGGCGCGAAAACCAGCGGCCGGTGCATTACGTCACGGCAGAATTGGACGAGGAGAAAGGCGGCGACCTTGGCGGCGTCGTCGCAGACATTCACCGGAAAATGCAAGATGTGCCGCTGCCGGCCGGCTACAGTTGGGAGATGGGGGGCCACTACGTCCAGCAGAAGGCTGCTTTCAAAAGCTTTTCCGTGGTCATGATCGTCGCCGTCTTGCTGGTATACATCATGCTCGTCTTCCAGTTCCGCTCCGTAATGTTGCCCTTGCTTATCTTTCTGACTCAGCCGTTGTCCCTGGTCAGCGGTTTGTTCGCTTTATGGATCACGGGCACGCCGTTGAACATCTCCAGCTACATGGGGGCGATTTTGTTGATCGGTTTGGACATGAAAAACGGCATCTTGTTGGTGGAGTACATTCAGCAGCTGCGGCACGACGGCATGGAGCTGCGGCCAGCGCTCTTGTTAGCGGGGCGAACACGCTTTCGACCAATCCTTATGACCAGCCTGGCGTCGATTTTGGGTTTGGCCCCCCTGGCGTTGGGAATCGGACCCGGAGCGCAAATGCAGCAGCCGTTGGCCATCATGGTCATCGGTGGCATCACGGCCAATATGTTGTTCACGCGCATGATTATCCCGGTCGGCTATCTGGTGATGGAGCGACGGCGCCAACGCAAGCCGCTAGCGGTTTAGCGACGCCTTAACTGGCCGGCCCTATCTAAAACACTATCGGGTCTGTCGCCAGATTTTTGGCAAAGCGAAGTCACACGGACGCTAACGCAACCCCACCCGCCAGGAGAACCTCTCGGCGTAGCGGTATAAGCGGACACGTCCGGGTAGGAACGGGCACGAACGGAACCGAAGGGCTTTGCTTCTACCCTCCTGGCCGCAGAAAAATGTCGGGCGCTCAGCCCACAAGGTGAGAGAGAGTTTTGTCCGGCAGCTCTTACGCAACTCTGCTCGCCCAAATCCAGCGGTACACCTGTGCCTTCTCGAACGAGGGAATTCCGCTCACCTGGGGGCATTTCTCCCACTTCTGTCTTTTTCTTTCTTCCTCGTCCCTTATCTCCGCAAAGAGGAAACGTTCCCCATCTTCATCTCCTTAAACAAGTTAAGCGCGACAATTCGTCTCGGCAGATTTCCGAGATGTTTTCGGTATGGAGTTAGCGAATCCTGGGACAGGAAAGGGGTCATGCTGGGCACGGGGAGATTGGACATTTTTTCCCTTTCCCCCCACCCCAACCCTCCCCC
>Ga0207433_10003956_pt1 | contig 27687 bp, 25 predicted proteins | sample YelNatPaOPGAMG01_FD_187559 | JGI IMG/M metagenome (GOLD analysis project Ga0207433, IMG submission 187559) | Hot spring thermophilic microbial communities from Obsidian Pool, Yellowstone National Park, USA - OP-RAMG-01 (SPAdes) (version 3) | ecosystem: Environmental > Aquatic > Thermal springs... | reverse complement strand
TCTTTTGGTTTCGATGTTCTTTGGGCTGCATTTTACTCTGGCCTTATGCTAGTAGTCGTACAAGAAATTAGCGCAAGACTTGGAGTTGTAACTGGCAAAACGTTAGCGGAAAATATACATGAAAGGTTTGGGAAGTTTTATTCGTTTATTCTTTTTTTGCCATCTCTTTTTTTGGACCTTGCAACTTTAACTGCTGAAATTATGGGGCTAAGTTTAGCAATATCTTTTGTTTTAAGTGTTCCTTACTACGTTGCTACAATAGCTTCTGTTGTAGTTACAATAATTCTAGTTATTTTTGGGTCTTACGATACTATAGAAAAGATTGTAATGTTTTTAGTAACTATTATCTTTTTTTCTTATTTTTATCTTCTCTTCAAGTTAGACATTCCATTACTAACTATCATTAAAAGTTCGTTTTTTCCTTCTTTAAATGAAGAATCTTTCTATTATGCTGAAGCTGTACTCGGAGCTTCAATCATGCCAACTTATGTTATATTGCATAGCGGGTTAGTATACGAAAAGGGCTGGATCCATCATCATCATAAGGGTATAGAGGACTTAACTAGAAAAGAAAAAGACTACGTAGTAAATGAACGAGTAGACTCTGTTTTTAGTCTCCTTACTGGAACTTTACTAAACGTAGCAATAATAGCTTGTGCAGCGGCTACCTTAAATAAAGGAAGAAATGTAAGTGAATTCTTAGACGTTGCTTTTCCATTCTATAGCGCGTTAGGTAATATTGGTCTTTTACTGTTCGTGGTAGCATTTGCATCTGCTGGCATTTCAGCAACCATTACTGTTGGCTTAGCTAGCGTTTACAATACCTTTGGCTTTCTAGGATTAGAGAAAAGAATGAACGATAAAAAGTTTAAATTAGCATTAATTGTTTGGTTAATTATGGCTAGTATTGCTTCATTTTTATCAAATAAGATTCAAATTATTGTTCTTTCCCAATACTTAAATGGAGTCTTGTTGCCCCTTGTAGTGATTCCGCTATTAATAATCACTCGAGATGAAAAAGTAATGGGGAAATACAAATTAGGAAGATTTGCAACACTTCTAGCTTTAGTTATAATAATGACTACAACTTTACTTTTTGTTGTGCCTCTTCTTCACTAGATAACACTTCGGAAGAAGCTGTAACTTCTTAACAAACACAGTGAGTTTTTTGGATTTAAAGGTCTACAATGTAAACTTATGAGTTACGCTAATTACTTAAAGTATTTTAATGCTAACAGCAGGACAACAGTTTGTTAGTAGGCATGTAACATTCAGATATCTAAAAGTAAAGGTAGTACGCCATGCATTTCTCTTTTTTATGCACGTACTCTCTAAGAACTCTAAACTATGTTCAAACTCCTACTTTTTCTAAAGCTAAACTCTTCACACTTAATGCCATGAAAAAGCTTAAAATCTAAGAAATCGTTCTTTATGGGAACATGAAAAGCAAAAAGAAGGATGAAACTTTCGTAAGATTTAGCGCCACTGTTCCCCCTTCTTTGCTTGAAGATTTCGATAAGCTAGTAAAAAGCCTAAAACTGGATAGATCAAAGGGAATTCAAATTGCTATGAGAAACTTCATAACTGAAGAAAGCTGGAGGAGTCTTGAACCAGGTAACTATGCTGGGGTAGTTCTAATAACTTATAACCATGAAACTCCTGGAATAGAAGAGAAGCTTACAGACCTTCAGCATCTCTTTCTTAGCTTAATAGCGGCAAATGTTCATGTTCATCTTACTACAGAAGATTGCATGGAAGCCATAATAGTTAAAGGCGAGGGGAAAAAGATAAAGCATCTTTCGGAATCAATTTCTTCTGTTAGAGGAATAAAGCAAGTTAAGGTTTCTGTAGTGAAAATGCCATAGGTGAAATCAAATGTACGAAAAAAGAACTATACTTTTTAAGAATGGAAAAATTTATACGATTGATCAGTCAAAACTTCCAGAAGAAGAAAAATGGATTGAATTAAAAGATTACAAAGAAGTAGCTGATGCTATAAAATCTATGAAGATAAGGGGTGCGCCAATAATAGGCGTTGCATGTGCTTTTGCAATTGCGATAGAAGCTAACAAATTAAGGTCAAACAACATAAAAAGTTCACTCAAAAGAATAGAAGCAGTTGCCAGCTACTTAAAGAGTACCCGCCCAACTGGAAGAAACTTATTTTGGGCAGTTGATAAGGTACTAGAGGCTTCAAGAAACTCAAAAGACGTTAATTCTCTTAAGAGGAATGTAGTACGCGTTGCTAAAGAAATCGCCGAGAAAGATGTATCAACTAACAAAGCACTCGTAGAGTATGGTGCAAAGTTAATTAAGGATGGAGATGTAATTTTAACACACTGTAACAGTGGAAGACTTGCTACGGTTGCTTACGGCACAGCTCTTGGCTCGATAATAAGAGCTTGGAAGTCTGGAAAACAGTTTAAACTTTTTATTACTGAAACTAGACCTTTACTACAAGGTGCTAGGCTAACAGCGTGGGAATTAAGAAAAGAAAAGATTCCATTTCATTTAATAACTGATAATATGGTTGCGTTTGTTATGAAGAGAGAAAAGATAAACAAAGTGTTTGTTGGAGCTGATAGAGTATGGAGTGATGGCAGTGTAGCTAACAAGATTGGAACCTACAGCATAGCAATAATTTCAAAAGCATTTGGAAGCAAGTTTTTTGTTGTTGCGCCTTCTTCAACGTTTGACTTAAACTCAAAGCCAAGTGAGAGCATTGTAGAATTTAGAAAGGAAGACGAAGTTACTCATGTGATGGGTTTAAGAATTGCTCCACGTGGAACTAGAGCCTTAAATCCTGCTTTTGACATAACTCCTCCCAAGTATATTACTGCTATAGTAACTGAAAGAGGCATAATAAGAAAGCCATTTTCTAGAACAATAAAGCACATACTCTTAAGACAAGGTTAATTTTTTCTTAATCATGGCAATTGTTCTTCTTAGTCACTTTTTTGGGTACATCTACATTCACAAAGCAATTAGGAATGTTTTTTACCTGTTTTCAATTTCTTTTTTCAATTCGTCTAGCTTTTTCGTAAGTTCTAATTTCCTAGCAAGGTTTTCTGCTTCTTCCCAGTTAACCTTGGCTCTTCTAAAACGTTCTATTGTAACTGGTCTTATATCTTTGACAACTTCTAGAATTAAGTAAGCTTCTACAGATAGAGAAAAGAATCTCTGCCCCCCACCTTTCCACTTCTAAAATGTGCTCCGAAAACACGTGAAAAGGATTTCCAAGAAGCGTTGTAGTAAAAATTTCTATAGGGATTGGCTTCTCATCAACTGGGTAGTACACTGTAATGACATATCCTTTCTTACTTCTTATTAGTTCTGCTCTCATCTCCTCTTTTCCAGACGCTCTTATGTAAGCTTCTTCTACTGCACTCAAAGTAACGTTAGGAGAAAGTAGATCTATATCTTTGCTACTTACATCCAAACTTTGAGTAACTGCAAGTATTTGCGATCCATAAATAACAGTTGGCACCTTTGAGTTAAGAGCTGAGTAAAAAGGTAGCAGCACTGGTAACCATTCATTCATGCTTCTCATGTGAGTTCATCTGCCCAGAGAACTGGAATTGAGTTAAACATCCTTTTTAATAACAGACGATCTGAAATTGGAAGGCCCATTTTCTTTGGCGTTGCTCCAAATTTTCTATACTCCTCTTTCACTCTTTCACATGAGGGCTTAGTTATCCACGAAACAATAGCATCACAGTTCTCAGCTAACCAAACCAAATGCGAAAGGAACTCTTTTCCTTCTTTTCCTAAGGCTTCAGGATTGCGGACTACGCTAATTGCTGTCTCAGCCGCAACTTCTAGTGCCCAAAGTTCCCCGCTTAAACCATTCTTCTTGAGAACTTACATTAAGCATGCTTTTTAACTCTTTATTTGCTCTTCGAACACTAAGCATAAAAACTTAAATAAAAAGGTTGTGGTTTTCTTCGATTAAGGTAAAGTAAGGCTTAAGAAGAAAATTGTTTTTCGAAATTTATAGTGACCCAAGTCGCACTATTTTTTGTGTGCTATTCTGTTTTCATTAAAAGCCACTGATCTTCTTTAAACTTTATTAGTTGGTAGATCCCTTTTAGCTTTTTTCCAAGCAACTTAAATTTTATCTTACTTTCAGATTTTTCAACTAGCTCATAGGTTCCTTTATCCCAAATCAAAACTTTTCCAGCTCCGTATTCTCCTTCTGGAATTACGCCTTCAAAATCTGCATACTCCAATGCATGGTCTTCAACTTGTATTGCCAATCTTTTTACTCCACGTTCAACAGGAACTTCTTTTGGTATTGCCCAAGATTTTAAGACTCCATCCATTTCTAACCTAAAGTCAAAGTGGTGGTGACTTGCCCAGTGCTCTTGAACTACAAATATTGGACTCATTTCACTATTTTTATTGAATTAACTTTTCCGGCTTTAACGTGAAGTAAACCCTCCTATTATTCTTACCCTTGTTTTCCACCTTGTTAAGTACAAGTTCTCCAACTTCTTTTGTGTTTGAAACATGTGGGCCGCCATCTGCTTGGATGTCTAATCCTTCTATTTCAACTATCCTCAACTTTTCTACATCTGGTGGCATTGCTTCTGCAAGTTTTACTATTCCGGGAATCTTAAAAGCTTCTTCTCTTGGTAAATAGTAAATTTTTACATTTCTACCCTTAGCAAGTTCTTGGTTGGTTTCCGAGAATACTTCTTCAATTAACTTTCTGTCGAATTTTTCAATGTTTACATCTAGTCTTGACTTATCTACGCCAACCTGATTTCCAGTAATTAGCGCGCCTGTTTTTTTATTAAATACTGATGCTAACGCGTGAATTCCTGTATGCATTCTCATTATAGTGTACCTCTTTTCCCAGTCGATTATTCCTCTTACTTTATCGCCAGTGCTTAAACCTAAGTTAGCTACATGGTGAAATACCTTATCTCCTTCCTTTCTCACTTGATCAACTATGTATTTCTCTTCTCCTTTGAGTATCACTCCTGTATCTTCTGGTAACCCTCCGCCTCTTGGATAAAATGCAGTTTGATCTAGAACAATTTCCTCGTTGCTAACTTCTACGATTTCTGCCTCAAACTCCTTTAAGTAAGAGTTGTCCATGTACAGAAGCTTTGTCATGGTTTTTAATTGTAAGAACGTAGGATTTAAATATTTTATGTTCCTATTAGCACTTTAAGTTAAACAAATTCATCTGGTTTTCTCTTTCAGAGCCTTTACGACTAGTTTAGCGCTACTTTATGTCCAATTTTTCATTTATTTCCTTCTGGTAGTTCTCAATCTTTAGGTCTTCAACATCTTTTACGTTTACAGGCTTCTTCAAATAAGAGGATTCTATAACTGAGTAAGATATTGCCATTGCTTTATAACCTTCAATAGCATCAGTTTCTGGCTTTTTCTTATCTCTTACTGCTGTGAGGAAGTCGTAAAGTTCAATTGCCACTGAGTCATACAAACCATGTGGAAAATATTTCTCTCTTTCTTGTTGTGATGCGTTTAGTAAGAAGAAAGATGCTATGTTCATTCTGAATCCAGTATCAAGTACTATGTTGTCTTCCTTGATTACACCTTTGTTTCCGTATAGCCACTTACCAAAAGAAGATCCTTCTCCATGCCCTGCCCAATATGCAGGAGCCCAAAGTGTAATACAGCCATTTTCGTGATTAAGTATTGCAAACCCAGCATCTTCAACACTATTCTTTACACTTCTTAGTATAGTTCCTCTTTCGTCTCTGAGATACCGCTCCCCTTCAAAAGTTCTTGTAATTCCAATTGCTTCGCTTACGTCACCAGCAAAATATCTAAATAGGTCAGCGTCGTGAACTCCATTATCTAGAACAGGCCCTGCTCCAGCAGATAGCTTTTCATGTCTCCAAGGAGTTCCCGCTATGACCGCATCTCTTCCCCAATTTGGTGCACCTCCAACGCCTCCCAAGAAAATCATTTGAAGCTTCCCTATGTGTCCGTTTTGTATTGTCCATCCTATTGACCTGTTGTTTAAGCTACGTCTATAATTTTCTGCAACAGCAAGTATAGCTTTTCCATCTTCTGCTGCTTCGATCATGTTGTGAGCTGCTCTCATGGTTATCGCTAGCGGCTTTTCTACTAAAGTATGAATTCCTTTTTTCAAAAAGGGAATAGAAAGTATATGGTGTGTCCGATGATCAGTTGCTATGTCAACAGCGTCTAGGTCTTTTATTTCCAAGAGCTTGCGTGAGTCTGGAACTTCTATCGGCTTAGTTCCTTGAAATTCTTCAATGGTTTTAGAGAAGTTTTTCATTCTTTCTTCCACTACGTCGCATACAGCAACAATCTCAAAATCAACAATTCCCTTTTTCTTTATTTCTCCATATTGCTTTAGATGATACGAGGCCATCCCTCCACATCCAACTATTGCTATCTTTATCTTGTCGGACATTTTTGCCGCTTGTAAGTCTTACTTCTGAAATATTTAAAGCTTAATTGAGTAAGCAAGAAGAAGAACAAAAGACGTCCTTAAATACCTTTTTTTACAATGCTTGTTTTTCTGTTACTTTTAGTAAAACAAACTTAGCTTCCTTGTTGAGTTTGCATTGAAAAGATAGACTGGTCTTTCTTTGCGATTCAGATATTTTTTTAAAAAAAAAAATAGAGAGAAAGATTAAAGTTAAGCTTAAGAAGTCTAATTAAGCAAAGTATCTAAGAGAAAGGAGTTCTATAACTACTATGAGCCAAAACTTCAGAAATGCAACGATAAATGGAAATTAAGTTCTCTTTAAAGCTATTAATTTAACATTCCAATTCTTTCTAAATTCGCTTCAACTAAGTTATATTTCGAAATACTAAACTTATATCGCCACTAATTGAATTCTTAGACCATAACTAGATGCAGATGCTTAAAAAAGTTTATAAATTAAGATAAGGAAGTTTTTCGCTATGAACGAGATGAACTATATGAGTGGTCCTTTGTCATCGCTTCCAAGAATAATTTTTTCAAAAACTAAAAGAATTTCTTCGTACGATCGAACAGGTGGAAATCGAGACTACATTACAATAAAACCAATGGAAAAAGTAAACATAGCTGAAATAAAAGGCGCAGGTATAATAAGACACATTTGGATTACAGCTAATTCTGAAAACAGATACTACCTGAGAGATACTATCCTTAGGATGTTCTGGGATGGAGAAGAAAACCCAAGCGTTGAAGTTCCTTTAGGCGACTTCTTTGGAGTTGGTCATGGAGTTGCAAATCATTTCGTTTCTCTTCCACTTAGCATGATAAGAGGACCAGGACGAGGATTAAATGCTGGAATGAACTGTTACTTTCCTATGCCCTTCTCTAAGGAAGCTAGAATAGAGATAGAGAACGAAAGCAACATAGAAATTAGAAGTTTTTACTTTCATGTTGATTACGAAGAATGGGAAAGCATTCCAGAAAACTACGGAAGATTTCATGCTTGGTGGAATAGAGAAAATCCTTGCAAAGCTATAGAGTACGAGGGAGAAGAACTAAACACAACTGGAGATGAAAACTACCTAATACTCTATGCTGAAGGTGTTGGACATTATGTTGGTTGTGTTCTAAGTGTTGATAACTTTAATGCATTTCATCAAAACTACACATGGTTTGGGGAAGGTGATGATATGATCTTTGTAGATGGAGAAAAGTGGCCTCCAAGTATTCATGGCACAGGAACTGAAGATTACTTTTTATCTGCGTGGGGTTTTCCTTCTGGTGAGTATTCTGGGCCTTACCATGGTGTTTCCTTGGCTGGCGATGTAAACGAGTGGTCTGGAAAGTGGAGCATGTACAGGTTTCATATCGAAGACCCAATAAGGTTTACAAAGTCAATAAAAGTAACGATAGAACATGGTCATGCTAACGATCAAGGGAACGACTACTCTAGCGTTGCTTACTGGTACCAGAAGGAGCCTCACAAGAAGTTTCCTCCTTTACCAAAAGCGAAGGATAGACGACCAAAAAGAATGTAAATTAAAGCAAAGCTAAACACTTAAAAAGAAAGATTAAAAATCTTATAGTTCATTTAGTAGTTGTTCTAGCATATTCCTAACCTTACTTAATTTGTTTGAAAGCTCCTCAACTCTTTGTTTTAGCTCTTCGTTTTCCTGCTTTAACTTTTCATCCTGAGTGCCTATTGTTAGTTCTAACTTTTCGCCTTTTAACATTTTTTCGTAGGTTTCTTTTACTATCTTGCCTGCCTCAGTTCTCCCACTTAAATGGTTTCTTATTGTTGATTCTGTTCTCCCAAGCTCTTCTGCTATTTTAGTAGTAGGAATTCCCGCTCTTTCTCTAGCTAGTGAGCCTGCTGCAACTATCAACGAATCAAGCCAAGTTACTTTATCTTCTGCAGAGCGTATGCTTTCAAGTACGTCCTGTCTAAAGAGAGTTCCCAATATCAATGAAAGTTCAAGTTTCTTTATCTCTTCTTTTCCAGTTGGTTTTAAAGGAACTTCACTCATTTTCCTCACCTCCCTGATTACTTTGTTCTACAATCCTTATAGCCTCTCCCCTCGTTCTTATAGTTTTGTTTGGGTATACCACTATACCTCTATCCGTTATTTCGAATGGTCTTCTATGAAGATCATGCTTGGTGCCTCGCATCTTCCATATGATGAGCGACCTGATAAGTTCTCCTTCTATCTCATCTAGGTCAAGCCTTAGGATTCCGTCTACAGCATGTTCAACCCCAGGTCCTCCAAAGCCTCTTTCTGTTACGCTAACCTGAGAAACCAGTAATGCAGTCGTTCCTAGACCTGAAAGTACGCGCTTCAGTTGCATTAGAACTCCTCTGGCCATTGCCGGCTTTGTTAAGTATAGTGTTGAGACGGAGTCTATAGCAACCCTTTCAGCTCTTATATCTTTTATAGCTTGCCTGATTACGTCTACCAATTCTGTTACTTCATCGACACTTTTAACAATATATTTTTCTCTCTTAGCAGACTCTCCAATTCCTCCAGTAAAGGCGTCTACAATGGCGAAGGTTCCATTTTCTTCATACTTCCTAACTTCCCATCCAAATGTTGACATATTTCTTCTAACTTGCACAGGATGCTCCTCTAGTGTTACCAAAACTCCTGGTTCGTTTTGCTGTAGTCCATAGTATAAGTACTGTTGGCTAAAGATAGTTTTACCTGTTCCTGGCCCTCCAGAAAGGAGTACTATATTTCTTTTTGGAATGCCTCCATAAAATAGCTCATCCAAACCGGGGATTCCTGTCTTTATTCTCTCTATTCCTGCACTCATAAGGATCACCTCCGAAATATTTTTTATTTGTATATTTGTTAGAGCTCTTCTATTATATAAGCGTTTTTTTACTCTTCTTGTTCACTTTTTGCTTTAAGTCGTTTGTAAATATTATTATATTTTATATAGTAGTTCAGAAACTATTTACTTAAAAGTTTCGTAAATGAAACAAAAATATTTTTAACTGTAGTTTTCACCATTAGAGTAAATTTTATGAGCGAGAAAAATAGTTTAAGAGCTAAAGCCATTGAAGAAGGAAAGTTTTTTGATGACTTTAAAACAAAGTTGTCATACTGGGAGTGGAGAGTAGACAAGAACGCTGGTTTTGAGCTAGAAGAAAGTGTTCTAAAGATGTTCATGGGCCCAACAGAAGCTCTTTATTACTCAAATGCCGAAATTTCTGATGGTTCCTTTGATGATTTACCATGGCAATTCAAGACGGTTGAAATTAAGGCTAGGCTTCTAGAAAAACACTTTGGTAGTGCCGGCTGGGGATTCTGGAATCATAGCATGGTTGTAGAATACTCTATGCCAATTTGGTTCATTTACTTAAGGTCTAGAGGTTCTTATCCATTTTCTGGGTTCTTCGCTCAAGTTGGAAACATATTCCAACCAATACTTCTTCTTGAGAAAAACTTCTTACTAACTTTAGCTTATGTTTTTTCAAAAGTATCAAGCAAAATTGTAGGAGTAAAAGTATTATCGTTGAATCCAACTATGCAGGAGCTTAAGCTTGAAGAGTGGCATAACTATAAAGTAAAGTGGAAAGAAGACGAGGTACTGTTCTATATAGATGAGAAGAAAGTTGCAGAAATTCCATTCTCGTTTAAGAACCAAAACGCTCGTTTAGACATTTGGATAGACAATGCAGTTTTTGAAATTAGAAAAAACGACCCTGGAAGAGTATACAGACATGCAACACAAGAAAATAGAAAGAGAAGCTTACTTGAAGTAGACTATGTTAAAGTTTACTAAAAATGAATCTTTCGATAATAGGCCTCTAGTTTCCTTGAACAATAGTTCTTCTGCGTTAAAAGCAACGCCATTTTGATTGCTTATGCATGAACTAAAGTAGCTAAAGGATTGAAAGTTTCTTTTAGAATACTTTTAACGTTATGATTGCGCCTTCGTCCTAATATTGCTGTTGTATTCGTTTTTGAAATATCAGCAGAAGTTAGAAAACTGTTAGGAAAGTTAAGCTAAAAACTTTAGCTTTTCATAATGGACTTCGTTGATGGGTTTTTCTCCTGAGAAAAATCTTCTAAAATCTTCAACTATGGTGCCAAACAACATTTTTCTCCTTTCATCAGAAGGTCCAGCTACATGCGGTGTTAAGAAAACGTTGTTAAGTTCGTACAGTACACTACTCTTCTGTAAAGGTTCCTCATCAAACCTATCTAAAGCGGCGCCTGCAATCCATCTTTCTTTTAAGGCTTTAACCAAAGCATTTTCATCTATAAGAGGACCTGCTGTATTTATGATGTAAGCAGAAGACTTCATGAGTCTAAGTTCTTTTTCTCCTATCATGTGGTAGGTTTCAGGAGTAGAGGCTGCATGTAGAGTTACTATATCTGAAACCGAGAGGAGTTCGTTTAAGCTAACTTTTCTAGCGTTGTATGCTGCTAGTTGCTCAAGTTCAACAAAAGGGTCATAAACTAGTATACTAACTTCAAATGGCTTGAGTAACTGTACCAATTCTCTTGCTACTTTTCCAAAGCCTACGATACCTACTACCTTGCCCCTAAGATCAAGGGTTTCTATACCTCTACGATTCTTATAGTCCCAGTCTTTCGCACGCATAGCTTCAATGTATTTAGGAATTCCCCTTAAGCAGTTTAAAATCATAGCCAGAGTAAACTCAGCAACAGATTTAGCTATAGTTGAGGCTGCATTAACAACAACGATTCTTCTTTTAAAGACTTCTTCTGTAACATACGGCTTAACACTTCCAGCAGCATGACCTATGATCTTAAGCTTTTCTGCATTCTTTAAAACCGCCTCAGTGAATTTAGGAGATCCCCAGCTTGTAATGCAACCATCTACATCTACTATAAAATTGGAAAGTTCTTCTTCGTTGAGGTTTCTGTCATAAGGGTTAAAAGTTACTTCTGCAAAGGATTTAAGCTTCTCTTCGTCTTCAACTCTTGAGACAAGTTTGTAAAGCTCTTTGGGTATAGTAACTAAAACCTTAACCTTTCCACTCATTCTAATTTTGCTATTTCATAGAAATATTTAAATCTAAAGTTCGTTCTTAAGGTAAGGGATCTATATTGGTAAACTATGTTCGAGTTGTTTCTATAACGTTTGGAGGTGCAGGGAGAAAAAGAACTGTACATGAAACCATAGAAAGTAACATGGAAACGATAATGTATCTTTTAAGAAAAGCTGCTCTGGAGAAACCAGACATCATCTGTCTTCCGGAGTGTTCTCCTTTTCTTAACTTAAGCATGAAAGAGATGGTAGATAGTGCAGAAGAAGTTCCGGGTCCTTTATTTAATGAAGTAGCGCATTTTGCTAGAGAAAACAAAACTTATGTTATTTTTCCAATGATGAGGAAGGAAGAAGGAAAAATTTTCAATTCTGCAGTTTTAATAGGTCGAAGCGGAGAATACATCGGGAGCTACAACAAAGTTCATCCAACAATATGGGAGCTTGAAGCTAAAGTTACTCCCGGAGTTGAAGCTGAAACATTTGACTTGGACTTTGGAAAAGTTGGTTTTGCAATATGCTTCGATTTAAACTTTGAAGACGTTATGAAAAAGTTAGCTGAAGACGAAGCTAAGCTTATCTTCTTTCCTTCTATGTACCTTGGAGGTTTACAATTAAAGATATGGGCCTTCAATTGTGGTGCATATTTGGTTTCTTCTACTACGACAGAAGGAAGCATGATTGTTAGTCCACTTGGTAGAATTTTAGCTGTTTCTAGCAAATATCAGCAAGTTGTGTATGAGGATTTAAACCTTGACTACGAAATTTTGCACTTAGACTACAACAATGAAAAATTAGAATCAATAAAGGAGAAGTATGGTCCAAAAGTTAACTTCAAAGTAGCTCAGCCTGAAGCTGTTTTTCTTATGTCTTCTGAGGCAAAAGATGTTACTATAAAGGACATAGTTGAAGAGTTTGGTCTTGAGACTAGAAGAGGGTATTTTAGGAGAGCTTCTAAAATAAGAGAAAAATCTTTAAAGCTTTAATTTTAGATCAATCTTTCCTTAGTTAAGAAAGTTAAGGTGCGAAAAGCTTAAAGCTTTAAAAGGATTTTCAGTACGTTTAGTTATGTCTAAGGATTCTGATATTCGCATTCTTGAATTTAATTTCGAATATAAAACATACAAGCTTAGAACTCCCCTAAAGTTTGGAAGTGTTATAGTCGACAAATCAACGTCACTTGTAGTTAGAGCTACTGTTGAAAACAAGTTAGGAGAAAAAGCTGAAGGTTTAGGTTCTATGCCTCTAGCACACGAATGGGCGTTCCCTAGCCCAGTAGTAAGTTCTGAAAAGAAGCTTGAAGCTATGAAGTTAGTAGCAGAATCCTACGGAAGACTTTTAATAAACGAGAGTAACAAGGGTAAGTATCTACATCCTATAGATTGGTTCGTAAAGCTTGAAGAAGAAATACCAAAAATCGCGAGAGAAGTTTCTCAAAAATTAGACCTTAAAGAACAACTCCCAATGCTTGCTTCCTTAGTTGCAGTCTCTCCAATCGACGCTTCTTTGCACGATGGTTTTGGTAAGGTTAATAGAATATGCAGTTACGAAGGTTATAGTGCAAAGTATGTTAGCAATGACTTAAGTTTTTATTTAGGTTCAAGCTTTAAAGGTAAGTATATTTCTGACTACATCAAGCCAAAGTATTCAAGTGAACTACCTGTATTTCATCTTGTAGGAGGCTTAGACAAATTATGGAGAGATGAAGTTAGTTCTGAAGAAGCTAAGAACGCCTTACCTCTAAGTTTAGAGGAATGGATTGAAAGAGAAGGGATTTTCTGTTTTAAGATTAAGCTTAGAGGTAATGACATAGAATGGGATGTAAATAGAACGAAAGAAGTAACTGAAGTTATAGTTGAATCTCTGAAGAAGCAGGGAAAAAAAGAATTCTACCTTTCCGTTGATTCAAATGAAATGCATCCTTCTCCAGAAGCTGTCTTAGAGTATTTACAAAGGGTTAAGAAAGAAGCTCCTCTAGCATTTGAAAAGATGCTTTATGTCGAGCAACCCGTTAATAGGGATCTGGATAAGTACGTGTTTAATATGAGAGAAGTCGCAAAAATGAAGCCTGTTTTAGCAGACGAAGGTGTTACAGACGTAAACAGTTTTGATTTGGCTGTTAGCTTAGGATGGTCTGGGGTTGCTCTGAAGACGTGTAAAACACATAGTGCGGCACTTCTTCTTGTAGCTAAGGCAGAAGAGTCTAAAATTCCGTACAGCGTACAAGACCTTACATGTCCAGGGTTAGCTCTTATACATTCAGCTGGATTTGCTGCTAGAACAAATCCAATAATGGGATTCGAATACAATGCAAGACAATACTTACCTTTTGCTTTCGCAGAGACTCAAAAGAAATATCCTGAGATATTCAAAGTTAAAGAAGGTAGAGTAAGAACAGGAATTCTTAACGATACTGTTGGCTTAGGATTAAGTTTATGATGCTTCTTCAAACTTAAGTTAAGAACTTATAGTTTTCTTAACCAATCTTCGTTCTCTGACTTGCTTTACTAAACGTACTATCGTAATAAGTTTCAGTGTTTAGTTAAGACTTTCATCTTGCTAGTTCGTAGCTTTTTCTCGTGCGATCCATCTTATACTTATAATCCAGTTTAAGGCAATTTGTTTTTAGAAGAATAGTGTTCGTTCTTTTTCGTCAATTCTAAAACTAATAAGCAGAATACATTTATAAAAGAAAGCTTCGCTCAATTTATGAACTAAAGATGGATCGAATAAGAGTGGGATTTATCGGAGCTGGAGGTATGGCAAATAAAGTTCACTATCCTTCTTTAGCTAGTTTTAACGACGTTGAAATAGTTTCTGTTTGTGATTTAAATGAAACTAGGTTAAACGAAACTGCTAACAAGTATAATGTAGAAAACCGCTTCAAAGATTACAAACTCATGCTTGAAAAAACAAAATTAGACGCCGTTTATGTAATCATGGCTCCAGTTCCCATAAGACCTTACGAAAATGCAGAACCAATGACCGAAGTTGTTGTAAACTGTCTAAGACGTGGCCTAAACGTGTTTATAGAGAAGCCTCCAGGTGTCAACGTTAGGGAAACTAGAAGAATGGCAGAAGAAGCAAAAAATCATGGATGCAAAACTATGGTAGGCTTTAACAGGAGATTCATTCCAGTTTTTAGAAAGGCAAAAGAAATAGTTGAAGAAAGAGGAAATATTTCACATTGTACAGCGGTATTTCATAAAAATACTATTGGGCAGCCTCAACCTTGGGATATGGTAAGTTACCTTGTAGCAGATGTTATTCACGCTGTAGATGCTCTTAGATTTATGAGTGGCGAAGCTAAAAGCGTTGCTAGTTATGTTGCAAGCTTTTACTCTGATTATCCAAATAGCTTTAATGCTCTCATAAAGTTCAATAACGGTAGTGTAGGACACTTATGCTCAAACTATTCTTCAGGAGGAAGAGTACATTACTTTGAAATGCATTCTCGTGGTATCTATGCATTGGTAGATGTTCCACTTGATCCTCCTGAAAAACAGCAGGCTTTCATTTTAAGAGACGACAAGCCTTACGACGAAATGGAGACTTTAAGAAACCTAGACTTAGTAGATGGACGCAAAGATTTTCATGTTTTGTACGGCTACATTCAAGAAAATCGTCACTTCATAGACTGTATAAAAAAGGATGAAGAACCTGAAACTAATTTTGACGATGCTGTTAAAACTATGGAACTCGTGGAGCGTATAGTTGCTTCTAGTATGAGGTGACTTCTTGTGCAGTTCGTACTGTTTTCTAAGATGTTCCAAACTCTCTCGTTGTCAGAGTTCGCAGACCTAGTAGCAAGCATGAAGCTTGATGGCGTAGATCTAACTGTTAGGCCAAACGGTTATATTAAACCTGAAGAAGTCAAAGAGAAACTTCCTAAAGCAGTAGAAATCTTTAAGAGTAGGGGTTTACAAGTACCAATGCTAACTACAGCAATAACTTCTTCAGAAGAACTATACTCAGAAGAAATTTTTCGTACTGCTTCCTATCTTGGAGTGAAGTACATTAAGCTAGGTTATTGGACGTATATGGGCTTTGGTTATTTGCGAAAACAAATAGAAGAAGTAAGAAGGCAACTTAAGGGTGTTGAAAAATTAAGTAAAGAATACAATATAACTTCAGGAGTTCACATTCATTCTGGAATGTTCATAACTGCTGAACCTACTGTGCTGTGGCTTATACTTGATGGTTTTGATCCAAATTTAGTTGGAGCTTACATAGACCCAGGTCATATGTGCGTAGAGGGAGGTCTTGCAGGTTGGCTCATGGGATTAGATATACTGGCGGATAAGATAAGAATAGTGGCCATAAAAGATTATGGATGGTTTAAAGTAAAAGGGCAATGGGCCGCACGTACAGTTCCAATTGGTCAAGGATTAGTTCAATGGAAAGAAGTATTCCGTATTCTCAAACAAATAAATTTCAGTGGCCCCTTGTCTGTTCATAGCGAATATGATGCGCCTCTAAACAAAATCATAAAGCTCACCAAAAAAGACATCAATCGTCTAAGAGAACTTGTATGAAAGTAATTCTTGACATGGAGTCATCAAAATTTAAATTAGGTTAAAAAATTAGTTCGTTAAAGTGAGCCTGCATACTTGACCTAAGGAACATATGCATTTAGTTTGATTTGAACTCAATTATAAAAATTAAAGTATGTACAGTAATCACTGCAGTATTGTAGTGAGGATTTAAATACTTCTGATAATAAAATATTTAATTAAGAACATGGACGAAGTCACGAGTATAAGAATCGATGCAGAATTATGGAAAAAAGTCGAGATCTTAGCTGCCAAGAGAGGAGTAACTTTGAGGTCTCTCATAGAAGAGCTTTTAGCTATGGAGGTCGAAGCAGAAGAGTTACTTAGCGAGAAGGTGGCTATAGATGAGTCTACAGTTAAAGCTCTGCTAGAGGAAAGGAAAACGGGTAAAGTGCCATTTATAATAGTCAGCAAGAAAACAGCTGTTGAACTAGTGAGGGAAGGTAGAGGTGATTAAAGCTTATATTGATACCAACGTAGTAGTCGCACGGTATAAACCTAATGATCCTCTACATGAGATAGCTGAGAAGCTATTTAACCTTCCTCAAGTAGAACTATACGCCTCACCACTCACGCTAGTCGAACTCTATTCCGTTCTTTCAAGAGTACATATATAGACTTCTTTAATAGGCATAAAGAAAAAGTCATTACATCTACTTATATTTTTCATAGTAAAAGATTGTAGATTGCAATTGATTTCAAGATCTTATTTTTCTCGAAGAATGGTGACTAGTTATGAGGTTCATGCGCCATTAGAATATCATTTAGCAATAGAACTGTCAGAACAGCTAAAACTGAGAACACTAGACCTTCTTCATGTGGCCTATACCTCTGTTCTAAAGCGGGCTAAGATAACAGATACCCTAATTACTGGGGACGAAGAAGTTCTGGAAAGAGAGAGCAAATACTTAATTCAGCAGGGGTACAAGTTAAGTGTCCGCGGGATGTTATAATGGATGTTCAAAAAACCTGACATTAAGTTGCAGTTTTGTATCATTCTTAAAAAAACTTATTAGGACAAGAGCTGTAAGGCGATGGCTATAGAGTAAGGCAATGAAATTAGATCATAAGTGGCATGCTCTTCCCATAGAGAAAGTCTTCGAGCTACTTAAAACAAGAAGAGAAGGTTTATCTCAAGAGGAGGCAAAAGAAAGACTTTCCTTGTATGGCTTTAACGAGATTGAAAAAGAAAAAGAAAAATCAATTTTTTTGCTCTTTTTGCAACAATTTAATAATCCACTAATGCTTCTTCTAATAGCTGCTACCTTATTCTCAGCTCTTATAGGAGAAGTTCTTGATGCAATTGTTATTCTTGTTGTTGTAATGGCTTCAGCGGGACTTGGGTTCGTTGAAGAATATAGATCAGAGAAAGCAGTTCAACTTTTAAAGAAACTTACTTTGCCGGAAACACATATTATACGGGAAGGTAAAGAGATCTCTGTTCCAACAAGAGAGGTTGTAATTGGCGACATTGTTGTTCTTAGAGCTGGTGACCGGGTTCCAGCAGACTTAAGGCTAATTGAAACTTTTAATTTGAAGATAGACGAATCTTCTCTTACTGGAGAATCTGTTCCAGTTGAGAAGTTTGCCACAATTTTACCTACAGATACTTCTTTGTTTGACAGAGTAAACATGGCCTACAGCGGAACACTTGTAACTTATGGAAGAGGAACAGGCGTTGTTGTTGCAACTGGGATGAATACCGAATTTGGTAAAGTTGCTAAAATTGTTCAAGCTGAAGTAGAAGTTGAGACACCCTTAGAAAGGCGAATTAACACTATAGGAAAATGGCTAATAGCATTCTCTTTAGGTGTTTGTGGCGTTGTAACTTTTCTCGGAATCTTAAGAGGTAATCCTTTACTGGAAATGATTCTTTGGGGTATAAGTTTAGCTGTTGCTGCGGTTCCAGAAGCTCTTCCTGCTGTTGTAACTGGCTCCTTAGCTATAGGAATGTATGAGATGGCAAAAAGAAAAGCTATTGTTAAAAGGCTTCCAGCAGTAGAGACCTTAGGCTGTACTTCAGTAATATGCTCTGATAAAACTGGTACGATGACAAAAGGAGAAATGACTGTTAAAAGGATATTTGTTAATGGAAAGTTTTTTAGTGTTAGTGGTTCTGGCTATGAGCCAAAGGGCTTTTTTTACTTTAACAATGAAAAAGTGAACTTAGAGAAAGAGAAAGAACTTTACTTACTGTTGAAATTTGCAGCCTTATGTAACGATGCTAAGCTAATTTTTGAGAATAACGCATGGCGAGTTGCTGGCGACACCACAGAAGGTGCTTTGCTTGTAGCAGCAAGAAAAGCAGGAATTACTGAAGAAGAGCTCAACGTTTACGAAAGAGTAAACGAGATACCTTTTACTTCCGAGAGAAAGAGAATGACAACTATACATACTGTCCCAGAAGGAGAAAAACTTACTGTTATAATGAAGGGTGCCCCAGAAGTTGTTGTTAAAATGTGTGCTTATGTTTTAGAAAATGGAGAAATAAAAGCACTTAGCGAAGAAAAAATAGCAAGAATCTTGAAGGTAAATGAGAATATGGCCAAAGAGGGCTTAAGAAATATTGCAGTTGCTTACAAAGAAGAAAAGGAATTGCCAGGGGAAATCAACGAAGAAGAATTCGAAAAGAACTTTATATTCCTTGGAATATTTGGTATGCTGGATCCTCCTCGTGAGGAGGTTAAAGAGGCAATTCGTCTTTGCAAGGATGCTGGAATAGATGTTGTAATGATAACTGGAGATCACAAACTCACTGCTGAAACTATTGCTAAAGAGCTTAATTTACTTGGTGATGAAAATAACGCAGTACTAACTGGAGTTGACCTTGAAAAAATGAACGAAGCGGAGTTGTCAAGATTAGCTGAGAAAATTAAGATCTATGCTAGAGTTTCTCCTGAACACAAGATGAAAATTGTTACCGCATTAAAAAATAAAGGTCACGTGGTAGCGATGACTGGAGATGGAATAAACGATGCTCCTGCATTAAAAATGGCCGACATAGGAATTGCAATGGGCATTACTGGTACTGAAATAACTAAAGAATCTGCGGATGTTGTATTGGCTGATGATAACTTTGCCACCATAGTTAATGCAGTTAAAGAAGGAAGAAGAATATTCGACAATATAAGAAAATACCTTGTTTATTTGCTTAGATGTAATATTGCAGAAATACTTTTCATGTTAGTTTCAACGTTACTTGGGTTACCTCTTCCTCTAACCGCAGTACAGCTTCTTTGGGTTAATCTAACAACAGATGGACTTCCCGCTTTAGCACTAGGAGTTGAACCTGCAGAAGAAGATGTTATGAAAAGGAAACCAAGAAGTTTGAAGGAAAGTGTGTTTACAAAGAGAGATATCTTAGTCTACTTTGCTCTCGTTCCGGCAATAGCGACTTTGCTTTTACTTTACTTGTTTACTTGGAGCTTGAGTAACGAAAGCTTAGTGGAGGCCAGAACTCAAGCTCTTACAGCTATGATCCTAATGGAACTTGTTATGGCTATTTCTTCTCATTCTCTTTCAAAACCAATAATTAAGGCAGAACCATTTTCGAACAAATTCTTGTGGTATGCTGTTTTCTCTTCGTTTTTACTACAGATCTTAGTTCTTTACATTCCATTTTTGCACCCTGCATTTGAAGTAACATATCCCAGCATTCAAGATTGGTTGTTTGCAGTTCTCTCTTCTTTTTTGGTCTTTGTTATCGTTGAAGTTCTAAAGCTTTTTAGCTAACTTTACAAAAGATTTAAAAAATGCTCTAGCTACCCTACTTATAGAAGATAGCTTCGTTGAAGATAACAAACAAGGAAGAACTTTCGAGAACAAGTCGAAGAAAAGATGCTCTTGAAATACTTGAAGAAGGCCTAAAAGCTGCTGACCCAAAAAGTTCAGTAAAGGAAGCACTTCGTAACTTAAAGGATGAGCTTAATAAGGCAAGAAGGATAGTTGTGATTGGATTCGGAAAAGCCTCCATAAAGATGGCTGAAGGTTGCGAAGAAGAGTTAAGCGACAAAATTTACGATGGAGCGATAATAGCACCAAAGGGTATAGAAGACAAAAAACTTAAGATAATAAAAGTATTTGAAGGCACTCATCCAATTCCATCTGAGGTTAACGTAGAATCTGCAAAAAAATTAATTTCTGTTTGTTCGAACTTAACTAGTGAAGACCTTGTGATTTGTCTTATTTCTGGAGGTGGTTCTTCACTTTTAACTTTTCCAGCTAATGACATTTCTTTAGAAGAGAAAAAGTTAACAACAGATGTTCTTCTAAAATCCGGTGCTGACATAAGAGAAATAAACACAATAAGAAAGCATATTTCAAAAGTTAAAGGTGGGCAGTTACTTAACTTCTTAAAGCCAGCAAAAGTTGTTTCACTTATTCTTTCTGATGTGGTTGGAGATCCAATTGAGTACATAGCCTCGGGTCCAACATCTCCTGACTCGTCAACTTTTAAAGATGCTTTAAGTATAATCAAGAAGTATAATTTAGTGAATAAGTTGCCAAAAAGTGTTGTTGAAAGAATAGAAAAAGGAGTTAGAGGAGAAATTTTAGAAACTCCTAAACCTGGAGATGAAATTTTCAACAATGTAAAAAACATTATTGTTTCTAACAACATGAAGTCTCTAGTTGCAATGGAAAAGAAGGCTAGTAGCCTAGGCTATAATACGATAATCTTAACTTCTTACGCTCAAGGTGAAAGTCGAGAGGTTGGAAAGTTTTTATGTGCAGTGATAAAACAAATTTCTTCGTATGATATCCCTATTAAGAAACCTGCGTGTGTAATACTAGGAGGTGAAACAACGGTAACAGTAAAAGGCAATGGAAAAGGAGGAAGGAATCAAGAACTTGTACTTTCTATTGTTCTAAATTGTAAAGACGTAAAAAATTTTGTTTTTGCTTCCATTGGAAGTGATGGAATTGACGGCTATACTGACGCCGCAGGCGCAATAGCTGATAATTTTTCATTAGAAGATGCTGTTAACAGTGGCTTAAAACCAGAAGAATTTCTAGAAAACAATGATTCTTACAACTTTTTTAAGCAGACAAGAGATTTGATCTTTACTGGCCCAACAGGAACAAATGTGAATGACTTTACGGTTGCCCTAATTTTTTAGACTAAGTACTTGGCACATGCTTAGTAGGTAATTGTAAAGTAACAATCCAAGTTCACCTTTCTTGCCATCTTTACTGTTATATAGCATTCTCGTCGTTCTACTGATACGGAAAGCGAATTTTCTTTACATTCTTATCAAATAGGTTCAAGTTCCTTAGACAACGTAAATCTAAACAGCTTCTAAAGTTCTTCTTGCGTTCTGTATTATTTCTTCGTTTTCAACTTTTAGTCCAAAATCTGAAAGAGAACTAAGAATAGCATTCAAAGTAGTTAAAACGTGATACCGATTAACTTCTCCCATATTGCCTATTCTAAATATTTTTCCTCTTAGCTCTCCGAATCCTCCTGCAATCACTACTCCGAAATTCTTTTCTAGGTTTTCTCTAAATTTCTTATCCTCTATATTCTCTGGGTATTCAAAGGATATAACAGTGTTTGATCTTGCTTCTGGTTTAACAAAAGGTTTAAGCCCAGCAGCTTCAAGAGACTCGTAGAAAGCTTTTGCGGTAATTCGATGTCTCTGAATTCTCCTTTGTAGCCCTTCTTCAAGTACGAGACTTAAAGCCTCGTCGAGAGCATAGAATAGCGGTACTGCTGGAGTATAAGGCGTCTCCTTTCTTAAATTTGAATACTCTATGTACTTTGCGAGGTTAAAGTACTCTGAGTGTATTTCGTTTTTCATTACATACTTTGTAGCCTTTTCACTTATACCTAGTATCGCCAACCCTGGAGGTGCAGCCAAACATTTTTGACTTGCAGTAACTACTATATCGATACCCCACTTATCCATTGGAAGCTCATCTCCAGCAAGTATCGAAACGGCATCTACAATCGTGAAAGCATTAAAATCCAAAGCAACATTCGCTATTTTATCTAACCAATTAATCTTAGTACCTGGAGAAGTATCATTATAAACTATGCAAAAAGCTTTTATGTCTCTTACTTCTTCTGTTTTTGCCTTTACTTCCTCAAAACTTGGTGCATTTCCTAGAGGAGCTTCTACGCAAACCGGATTTCCACCGATTAATCTAACGTATTGAGCAACTCTTCTACTAAATTCGCCAAAAACTGGAATTATTACATTGTCACCTTTCTTTACTATGTTGCTTATAGCCGCTTCAACACCTCCCGTACCAGAAGAAGATAAAACTACGATGTTTTGTTCAGTTTCAAATACTTTTCTAGCTTTTTCTTGTATGTTTTTATACAGATCGTGAAACTCGTTTCCTCTGTGGTTTATCATGGGCTTCGTCATCGCATGTAGCACTCTTTCTGGAACATTGGTTGGTCCTGGGATCATGAGAAGTTTCTTTTTTTGTTGATAGTCCATGAACTTAGCTTTAGTGTAACAACTTAAAAGCTTTAAAGAAAAGCAACATTAACGTTTTTTAAAATTTAAAAAAGGCAAACTACCTTAATGCTCTCGTAGTTAAGATGAAAAAGAAAATTATCATAGTTGGTTTTATTTTATCTTTAACCTTAGCTACACTTATTTTTGAGTACATCAATCTTAATGTTTTTCAAAAAGAAGCCATCACAAAAAACCTGATAAGTATAGAAGATATGGATGGGCGACTAGTAAAGATACCTGAAAAAATCAATAGAACTGTTGTGCTAAGTGGTGGAGTTGTTGAACTCATGTGCGTTTGGGGTATTGGTAATAAATTAGTTGGTACAACGTCATACATAAAGAACCATACGGTGATAGGAAAGCTAATTGGAAATAACAATGTAACTGAAGTTGGATTTTATTCTTCTAACATAGACGTAGAAAAAGTTCTATCTTTAAAACCAGACTTAGTTATTGCCTACAGCCCAAAATTTTATGGTGATTCAACTTACAAGGGTGAAGTACAACAAATCGAGAGTAAAGGGATTCCTGTAATTTACGTTTATGTTAGAAGCTTACCCGAGTTTTACAAGCTAATAAGCTTAGTTGGAAGAATATTCAACTTAACTGATTCTGCAAATAGCACAATTTCTTATGTACAGTCTATAATGAACTTAGTAAAAAACGAATCTTCAAAAGTTCCAGAGTCAAAAAGAGTTAAAGTTCTTTTTCTCTATGGCTCTTCAACTGTAGTACAAACGGTTCAAGGTGATGTTAGTTTCATAAACGACCTTATAGAAAATGCAGGTGGAGAGAATGTAATCAAGAACGCTGGTCAGGAATTCGTTAAGGCTTCTTTCAAAGACATAGCATCATGGAATCCTGATATCATAGTACTATGGAGTTATCCTCCAGAATTCTCTCCTGAGTACATTATGAATATTTCTGATTTAAGTAACGTGAGTGCAGTAAAGTACAAGAGAGTATACAAGCAACCAGAGTCTTTAGATGGTTCAATTTGGACGATTCGTTCTGCGCTTTTTGATGTATGGTTACTTAAAGTTTTTTATCCTAATGTTCCTATTAACTTTACGAAGGTTGTTAATGACTTCTCAAAAAGATTTTACAACTTTAGCTTAGTTATAGCTTCTAATTCTTAATGTTTTTTGATTTATGAAAACTTAAACTAATATAACACGTAAGCCCTAGATAAACTGAAACTAAGCTCTACACTACCTAAAGTTCTTTCAAACTATAAAAGTTTAAATGTAGCAAATAGTGCTACTCTGCTTTATGTCACATTTCTATAATAAGTTTTCTAACCCCAACATTAAAGTTAAAGCCGGAAAGCTATTCCTTAGATCTTTTAGCTTAGAAGAGTTGGCTGAAAAGTTTGGTACCCCACTGTACTTAGTTGATGCAGAACGGATAGAAGCGCGTTACATTGAAGTTTATAAAGCCCTTTCAAAATACTTCACAGAGTTCAATGTTGCTTATTCTTACAAGGCAAATCATAGTTTATCTGTAGTAAAGTTGCTTGCAAACCTTGGAGCTGGTGCCACGATAGTATCTTCTTTAGGGTTAGAACTTGCTTTAGTCTCTGGTGTAAGTCCTTCTAAAATTGTGTTCGATGGTCCTAGTAAATCAAGTGAGGAGCTAACTCAAGCTATAAACACTGGAGTTGGCATTATCAATGCTGAATCTTTTGAAGAGCTACTTTTAATAAATTCAATAGCGCAAAACTTAAACTGTGTAGCTAATGTTGGAGTAAGAGTGAATTTAAACATAAGAGCGAACACTCATAAGAAGATATCTACGGGTCTTTTGTCGCATAAGTTTGGAGTAAGTTCCAACGATCTCATTCGTTTTTTACCAAAAATAAAGAAGCTTAAGAATGTTAGTCTCATCGGGCTTCATTCTCACATTGGTTCTCAGATTCTTAGTCTAGAGCCATTTGCAGAGCAAGCTAAAATTTTAGCAAAGCTTTACTCAAGAGTAATTAAGGAGTTTAAAGTACCGTTAAGTACTGTTGACCTAGGAGGAGGGCTCGGAATATCCTACAAAGTGGGGGATTCAAACATAAGCTACGAGGACTATGCTAGTGTTGTCTTTAGTGAAATAAAAAGTATTGTTTCCAAGGAAGGAGTAAACTTTCCAAAGATCGTAGTTGAGCCAGGGCGATACATCGTTGCAGATTCAAGTATCTTGTTAACTAAAATAAACTACGTGAAGAAATTAGGCAATAAAAAATGGCTCCTTGTTGATGCCGGAATGAACGACTTCATTAGAGTTGCTCTCTACGATGCCTATCACGAAATTCTTCCTACAAGAAAGCTCAATAGGAAATTTTTGGAGAAGTACAACGTAGGAGGTCCAATATGCGAATCTTCGGATGTATTCGCTTTAAACAGAAAACTTCCGGTTATGAAGTCTGGAGAACTGCTTGCAATACTAGATGTTGGAGCTTATGGTTTGTCAATGGCAAGTAACTACAATGTTCGCCCTATTCCAAGAGTTATTATGGTTTGGAAAGATAAAGTGAAGATTGTTAGGGAAAAAGAAAGCTTAGAGGACATAATTAAAAAAGAAAAGGTCCCAGATTAAATCCAAGAGTTGATTCCATCTTCACATTCTTCTTCACAAGCGTAGTTCAAAAGTTATAACTTAATACGAGCATATCTTCTTTCTTGGAGTTTTACAATTTTTATGACACAAAAAGAACAACAAAAAGTTTTAGAAGTGCGTAGATTAATGCCTTATCCTTTCTATTTACCTAGACTCGAAAATACTTATAAACATTTTCTATGAGGCAATAACAAGGATGTTAAAAGACAAAAAGTATAATCTTGACGAAAGAGACCTAAAGATTCTAGAGATACTGAAGAAGGATGCAAGAACTTCATTCACAGAAATTGCTAGAACTTTGAACATCTCAGAAGGTGCAGTTAGAAGACGAGTTGAGCATCTGGAGAACAGTGGTATCATAAAGAAGTTTACAATAGAAACTTCTTTGCCTACTGTAAAGGCAATAATACTCGTTTCAACTACTCCAGAAGTTCCTAATCCTACGATCTCGAAAGAGATAAGGAGTCTTGAAGGCGTTGACTGGGTTTATGAAGTTACAGGGCAGTTTGACATAACAGTTTCAGTTTCTGGTCCGAATATGACATTCATTAATAAATGCATAGATGAAATTCGTTCAGTTAAAGGAGTTCTTCATACGAATACTCTCATTGTGCTCAGAGAATGGTAGTCTTTTCGTATGCTTTTTTGGCCTTAAAATTTATTTTTGTGCTATTGACTGCTAAGCGCCATGAGCAAAACTAAGGTAATAATAGCAGTTTGTCCTCAGTGCGAGGGTAACATAGAAGTTCCTGGCGATGCAATTCCAGGAGAAGTAGTTAGCTGTCCAGACTGCGGTGCAACTTTTGAAGTAGATGCTATAGATGGTGACAAGGTTTCTTTAAAACAAATAGAAACCCAGGGTGAAGACTGGGGAGAGTAAGTTATGGCTAAAATGGCTATAGTATACGACATTGTAAGACAAGAAGAAAAAATGTTAACGAAGGAAGCAAGTGAAAGAGGATTCGAGGTAGCAATGTTGAATCTTGATCATGCATATTTTAATCTAAGTAGCAAAGATAACTTGCCCTACGATGTTGCGTTGCAAAGGAGCATAAGCTACTTTAGGTCTCTTCACTCAACAAAAGTTTTAGAAGATTTTGGCGTAAGAGTAATAAATAGCTTTTATACCACTCTAATAAGTGGAAACAAACTGTTTACAACTTTAGCTTTAGAAAAAGCAGGTGTTCCTACACCAAAAACATTCTTGGCTTTCTCGGAAGAGCAAGCTATTAAGGCTACAAACGAACTTGGTTATCCTGCTGTTCTAAAGCCAGTTGTTGGCAGCTGGGGACGATTAGTCAGTGCGCTTAACGACGAAGAATCAGCAAAGGCAATACTTGAGTCAAGAAAGTTTATGCATCCTCTTTATCAAATTTACTATGTCCAAAAAAGAATTAGTAGACCTCCTAGAGACATAAGAAGCTATGTTATTGGAGATCAATACGTAACTGCAATATATAGGTACTCGCCTCCAGGTGACTGGAGAACAAATACTGCAATAAGTGGAAGAGCAGAACCCTGCCCAAAGTCAAAAGAGTTGGAAGAATTAAGCATAAAAGCTGCAAAAGCCGTAAACGCAGAATATATAGGTGTTGATTTTATGGAGTCGCAGAATGGGTTAGTGGTTCACGAGGTTAATAGCTCAACAGAATTTAAAAACACAGTTAGAGTAACTGGAGTGAATATTCCAAAGCTAATCGTTGATCATATTTATTCTTTGATTAAGAGGTGATGAAAATGGAAGAAAACTCTCAGAATGAAGGTCCAGAACTTTTTAGAGACATCTTTCCGTACTACGCTCCTCCAAAAATGGTTTACGATGGATTTGATCCAGATAAAGACAAGATATATCTAACTGATACTACTCTTAGAGACGGACAGCAAGGATGGAGAACCCTAACTGTTGAAGAGTCTCTAGAGATTTACGATGTACTCCATAGGCTCGCAGGTAAAGATGGAATAATCACAACAACTGAAATGTTTCCGTACACTCAGAAAGATAGAGAGACAATAGAGAAAGTAATTTCAAGAGGTTATACCTTTCCTGAACCAATAGGGTGGATAAGAGCAAGAGAAGAAGACTTAAACCTAATATTACAAACAGAGCTTAAACAAACAGTTTTGCTTTGCTCGATTTCGGATTATCATATTTACTACAAGTTGGGATTAGATAGAAGAAAAGCCGTTGAAAAATACTTGTCAGTTATTTCAAAAGCTTTATCGAAGGGAATTTCTTTGAAAGTTTCTCTGGAAGATATTACAAGAACAGACGTAAGGGGTGTAGCCATACCTTTTATTAGAAAAGTTCAAGATTTAGCAGAAGAATACTCAACTTCTGTTATCTTTAAGTTAGCTGATACGCTAGGTGTTGGATTACCATTTTCTGAAGCGCCCTTGCCTAGAAGTATTCCAAAGCTTGTTAGAACGATAATAAAAGAAACTCCAATAGAAGGCTTAAATTTAGAATTTCATGGTCACAATGATTTTCATTTGGTTGTAGCAAATCATACTGCAGCTTGGGTCAATGGCGTTGCATATTCTAATTGTACTTTGTTTGGAGTTGGAGAACGAGCGGGAAACTGTCCTTTAGAAGCAATGTTAATAGTGTATC
>Ga0207433_10003949_pt1 | contig 27737 bp, 24 predicted proteins | sample YelNatPaOPGAMG01_FD_187559 | JGI IMG/M metagenome (GOLD analysis project Ga0207433, IMG submission 187559) | Hot spring thermophilic microbial communities from Obsidian Pool, Yellowstone National Park, USA - OP-RAMG-01 (SPAdes) (version 3) | ecosystem: Environmental > Aquatic > Thermal springs... | reverse complement strand
GCGAGATGACAAAAAGAATAAAAACTTCCTTTGAAAAAACATAGTATCTTTCAGTTGGCATTACCACTTTTTCTTCCTTTGCCCAGACTTCAGGCAAAAGGCGAATGACATTTCCTGCAAGTAAGGTAAAATAAAATCCTTCAGACCTTGCCACTACCTCACCTTTATTGTCCTGCAAAACCACATAGATTTCATGCTCTCCAGGCTCCAGGGGCTTGTCAAGGATATAAACCCAATTACCATTTTGATCAACTTTTACCATAGCAACAATTGGAGTTGAGTAAATGTAAATTAAAATAAAGCTTCCCGGAAGCCCCTTTCCTTCAATCTTTAAAGCTGGTTTTTCTGCAATGGTAATCGTATCTACCTTTTCAATCTTTAATTTATCAACTTCCTTTGGAGAAGTTTTTCTTGGGTCTGGAGATTTCAAAAGTTTTGCTGGAGAAACTTTTTTTGGATCATATCCAAGTTGAATTTCAACTCCATCAACAAAGCCATCATTGTCAGTGTCTGCTTTAAAAGGATCGGTTCCAAGCTCAATTTCTTTAGCATTTGATAAACCATCAAAATCAAAATCTTCTTCAAGAATAAAGGTTTTATTTTGGGCAGCTTTTTTTGTCGCTTCTTCGATTTTTTTAATCAAATCATCGATTTCCTTTTTTAGAGTTTCTGCTCTCTCTTTTGGCAAATTTTTTTCAATTTCGGCTTTAAGCTCCTCCAGAGCTTTCTTTTTCTCTTGGCTTGTTAAAGTTAAATTTGAATCAATTTCTTGAAGCTTTTTTCTTTCTTCCTCTATTTTTTTCTCAATTTCTTCTTTAGCTTTTTTTACATCTTCGCTCATTCTTTTAGCTAAATCTTCCTTACCAGGCGGAGGGGTAAGATTTTGAATTTCTTTTGCTTTTTCTTGAATTTCCTTTTCTCTTTCATCGAGCGAAGACGTTGGTTGAGGAATTGGTACTGGCGGTATCCCGGCCATCGGTTTTCCAGTCAATTTAGAATCAAGGTTTATTTTTTTTGCTTCAAGCTCTTTTTCATTGGATAGGACTCTTGGCAGGTCAGCTACTTTTTCTTTGGCTTTTTGAGGAAGGTCAGGGTTTGAGGAAAGAAATGTTTGCACTTGGGTTTGAACTTCATTTTGGGCACTTTGTGTTTGAGAAATAGCATTTTGGATCTGCTGGATCGTTCCAAGCACTGAAGGTGTTGCTGCTGGAGTTGAAGGCGCTGTTTCCGGAGTTATTCCAGGAGGCACTGTTTCAGCTGGGGGTATTTCTTCTTTTAAATCAACCTTTATGGTTTTTCCTTCGCTTTCTATTTCTCCAAAATCAGTTTTCACTTTAGCATAAATTTGATATTCTCCATTTGGAAGATTTTTAAAATCATATTCAAGTTTTGCTTCATTTTCTGTTTTTTCTCCTTTTCCAAGATAAATTGGTTGGAGGGAAAAACTGGGCTTTGCATAAAATTCAACTTCCTGAACCACTTCTTTCCCTTTAATAATTTGAGCTTTAATTTCATGCTTTCCTGACTCTTTTATTACCGAGGGGGCAATAATCTTGATCTCAACTACTTCATCGCTCTGGTGCCCTCTATTTTCTTCTCCTTTTTGAGCCAAAGAATAGCTTCCTAAGTCTCCCAAAATAAAAGCTAAAAGAAAGATCCAAAAAAATACTTTTTTCATAAAACTTTATTTTTTTGACCTTTTGTGAATTTTAGCAAAAAGATAATCAAAATCAAGTATAAAAGTAGGACAAAAAGGAGGGGAATTTTAAGCTCGATACCTTTGCTTAAAATTTGAGCAATTTTTAGAAGCAAAAAATAGGGAATTTTTAAAAGAAAACTTAAAAGGTAGGCTAATTTTAAAGAAAAAATTCCCAAAACTAAAAAAAGAAAACTAAAGGAAAGAAGATAGGGCAAAAATGGCAAAATTAAAATATTAGCTAAAATTCCAAAAATTGGAAGGGTTTTAAAATAATAAAGAGAAAGGGGGAGGGTAAAAATTTGAGCTGAAAGGCTCATTGAAAAAATATTTTTAAAAAGAGATTGATTTCCAAGAGCTTTTTTTATTTTTGGGGCTAAAGTAATTATTCCAAAGGACGCTAAAAATGAAAGCTGAAATCCAGGATCGTATCTTAAAGCAAAGGGGTTTGAAATTAAAATTAAACTTGCTGCCAAAATTAAACTTTGAAAAGAAAAACCAAGTCTTCCTAGGGCCAAACCAAGATATAAAATGCTTCCCATAATAAAAGCTCTTTTTGCTGATGAAGGAAAATTAATAAGGAAAAGATAAAAAAGCAAAAGGAAAATAGTTAAAAAGGTGGCCTTCCTTCTCCAAAATCCAAGGAAAATGAAAAAAGAAATTAAAATCTCAAAGAGCAAAAGAATGTGAAGGCCAGAGATGGCAATAATATGATAAAGACCACTTTGGGACAAAATTTTTTCTAAATTTTCCGAAATCTTTGACCTATCAGCCAAAGTGATTGCCAAAAGCAAAGCTCCTTCAGGAGGAGGAAGCAAAGAAGCTACTTTTTTTAATTTTTCTTTTAAATTCAAAATTGATTTTTCAAAAAAAGATTGAGAGACTCCTTTGGTTTCTATTTCCGGATAAAAAATGATTGAAAGAATTCTTTCTTTTTTTAAGTAATTTTGCCACAAAGAAGATAAATTTTTTGGATTTTGAAGCTCTCCTTTTATTTTTAAAATTTCTCCGCGCTTTAAATCCGCTCCTTTTGGCAAAAACAAAAGTACTTTACCTGAAAGCAAAACTTGACTTCCTTTTAAAGCTTTTTTTGCTTGAAGAATAGCTTGAGTGGTTTTTAAGCTCTCTTTTGATGATATTACCTTTCCTTCAAATTCAATTTCTTTTTTGTTAAAAAAGTTAACATTACAAATATTTTTTTGACAAAATGGTTTTTGTTTTATTTCAAAAAAATCTTCCCAAAAAATTCCAAAAACAAAAAAGAAAAGTAAAATTGGCAGAAAGAAAACTTTGTTTTTTAAAAAAATAGGCAAAAATAAAAGAAATAGAAAAGTAAAGGAGAAATAAAAATAAAAAGGGAAATCAAAAAAGGAAGCCAAAAAAATTCCCAAAATAAAGAAAATTTGAGACAAAAGAAAAATTCTTGAAAAACTCATAAATTTAAATTATAATCATAAATTTACCAGGGCCAGTAGTTTAGTGGTAAAACGTCGCTTTTGCAAAGCGAAGACTGTGGGTTCGATTCCCACCTGGTCCAAAAAGGTCAAAAAGTTTAAATTTTATGGGAATTTTAGATAGCTTTAAAATTTCCCTTCAAGCTCTTGGGGGGGCGGGGAAGATTTTAACCTTTCTTGGAATTTTACTTTGTGGCTGGGTTGTTGGAAGCGTTTTTGGTCAGGCAATAAAAAGATTTTCTCAAAAAATAAAAATCCACTCGCTTTTAAAAAGGACCGGAATTGAAAGTGTTTTTTTGAAAATGAATATTCCTTTGAATGCCCCAAATTTTTTGAGGGAGGTTATCAGGTGGAGCATTTTTTTGATTTTTTTGGTTTTCGCTTTTGACGCTGTTGGTTTTCGAGAATCGAGCGCTTTAATAAAAGAAGTTGTAAAGTATTTGCCGAATGTTTATGTTGCCATTTTAATCTTTTTTGTAGCAATCTTTTTAACCGATCTTTCTTACAAAGTGGTCTTGGTAAGTTCTGAAAAGGCAAAACTTAAATATTCAAGACTTATTGGTAATGTAGCAAGAGCGATTGTTTGGCTTTTTGCTATTTTAGCGATATTGCTTCAGCTAAATATTGCTTCAAGGATAATTGAACCAATTTTATATGGGACAATTTTTACCTTAGTTTTAGTTTTTGGACTTTCCTTTGGGCTTGGAGGTAAAGATTTGGCAAAGGAAATTTTGGAAGATATAAAAGAAAAACTTTCCTAAAGTGACTTTACCATATAACTTTCTTTTAGCCCAAAACCCAATTTTCTCCAATAATCTCTCGCTCCAATTCCTGAAATTACTGCCAATTTTTTTACTTTAAATTCATTTTTGGCAATATTTTGAGCTTCTTTAACTAATTTTTTGCCAAGGCCTCGGTGCTGAACAAATCTTGATTTTTCTCCAACTTCAATCAATTTTCCGCAGACCTTAAGCTCTCTGATGATTGCGGAGTTTTCAAGAACTTTGAAAACTGGCTTTTTAGGGGAGGGAAGACGGAGCCTAAGATAACCAAAAAGGGTTTCTCGGTTTTTGTCTTCAAAGCTTAAAAATACTTCTTTCCCAAAAGAAGCTTGATAGTCTTCCCTGAAAAGATAAATTTTTTGCCCCAAAGCCTTCCTTCCCATAATTTCACGGCAACGGATACAGCGGCAAGAAAGCCCTTTTTCTTTAAGCTTTTTTTGAACTAGCTCCCTTAAATTTGAAACTTTAACTCCACCTTCAACAATTTCTTCTTTGGGAATATCTCTTACCACTCTTTGAATACGGCACCAAAAAGGAACCATTTTTTTGATTTCAAACAAAAGCCAAAGAAGCTCTTTTAAGGTGTAAGGTCTAAATATGCCCTTTTTGTATGAAAGATAAAGGGGAGTATTTTTTAATAAGGCCAGAGGATAGATTTTCAAAAAGTCAGGTTTAAAGTTTTGGTTTTCAAAAATTTCTTTAAACATTAAAATGTCTCTTTTTAAATTTGAACCAGGCAAATTTGGCATCACCTGATATAAAACCTTAAATCCAGCATCCTTTAGTGCTCTTGTGGCTTCAATTGTTGCTTGAACGCTATGCCCTCTTTTTATTTTTTCCAAAACATCGTCATAAATTGATTGGACTCCAAGTTCCACTTGGGTGATTCCAAGAATTCTTAGCCTTTTTATTTCATCTTCGTTAATAAAATCAGGGCGGGTTTCAATAGAAATTCCAACAATATGGGAAGAAGCTTTTTCATTTCTTTTTTGCAAAGAAAAAAGGTCTCTCTTTTTTGACTTTCTTTGTCCATATTCATTAGCAGCTCTGAAGCATTCCTTTATAAACCAAGTTTGATAACTTTTTGGGTAAAAAGACCAAGTTCCTCCAATGATTCTTAACTCAATTTTATCGCAAGGATGTCCTTCAACTTTCAAACTATCGAGTCTCGATTTCAGCTGAAAATATGGCAAGTATTTATTTAAAATTGCTCTTTGAACTGCCGGCTCTTTTTTAAGATAGCTTTTTGGAACTCCATTTTCTTTTGGACAAAAAATACAACTTCCAGGGCATGAGTATGGCTTTGTTAGGACCGAAACATTGACAATACCAGAAAGAGAACGGATTGGCCGAGTCTTTAAAATTTCCTCAATTTTTTCATCTCTTTTAATTTCTTTCTCGTTTACCATCTCTTGATAAGTTTCAAGTAAAGTCGTATTTTTTAATAAAGGAATCTTAAACCTTTTAGCTATCCTTCTTTTAAAATCTTCAAGGGAACTTTTAGTTTTAATTTTCTCTTTTAAAAGAATTTTGATAATCTTTTTTAAAAGCCCTTTTTCCATAAATTTTTATGCAAAGGGAAGTTGCTAAAAGAATTTTAGAGAAACTTCAAAAAAATTATAACGCCATTTCTCAAATCTTTGCAAGAAAAAGAGAAAGACCCTGGGAAGAGGCAAGATTTTTGGTTAAAAATTATCTTGGCCAGGGAGAAAAAATTCTTGATCTTGGATGTGGAGTAGGGCAGTGGTTTGAGTTTTTTAAAAACAAAAAAGTAGATTATTTTGGAGTGGACTTTGCAGAAAAATTGATCGAAATTGCCAAAGAAAGATATCCTCAAGGAAAATTTGTGGTGGCAAGTGTCTTCGATCTTCCATTTGAGGATAACTTTTTTGATAAAGTTTATGCCATCTCTCTTTTCCACCATATTCCCTCAAATGATTTTCGAATCAAAGCCCTAAAGGAAGCAAAAAGAGTTCTTAAAGAAAACGGAATTTTAATTTTGAGCGTTTGGGATTTATACGCAAAAAAGAAAGCAAAAAAATTGATTTTAAAATTTGCCCTGCTTAAAATTTTTGGCAAATCAAAGCTTGATTTTAAAGATATTTTGATGGATTTTGGAGGAATAAAAGATTGCTATTTTCATTGCTTCACTCAAAGAGAATTAAGAAATTTAGTAAAAAAAGTTGGTTTTGATATAATAAAAGAAGGTAGGTTTTTTGTTGGCAAAAATTCCAATCTTTATATTGTAGCTAAAAAAGCTCCTGTAGCTTAATTGGATAAAGCGAAGGCCTCCGGAGCCTTAGATGCTGGTTCAAGTCCAGCCAGGAGCAAAAAATTTTATGGATGTTGAAAAAGCAATTAAAAAAAGGAGAAGTATTAGAGATTTTCAAGAAAAACCACTTACAAAAGAGATTGAAGAAAAACTCATTCAGGCTTTAATCTGGGCACCGTCTGCGGGAAATCTTGAGTCAAGAAAGTTCTATTTAATTAAGGATGCAAAAATTAAAAAAGAAATTGCCAAAGCAACCTTTGGCCAAAATTTTGTTTTAAAAGCTCCTTTAATTGTTGTTGGATGCATTGATAAAAATATCGCCCGCCATTATGGAAAAAGAGGGGTCGAACTTTATGCTATTTGTGACGTTGCCTGCGCAATAGAAAATTTAATGCTTCAGGCTGTTGAGCTTAACCTTGGAACTTGCTTTATTGGTGCTTTTGATGAAGGTCTTGTTTCTCAAATTTTAAATTTACCTTCCAACTTAAGACCAATTGCTATAGTTCCAGTTGGCTTTCCTAATGAAAAGCCCTCTCCACCTCCAAGAGATATAAAAAAGGAAATTGCTATTTTTTAATTTATGCGCATTATCTTGCACCTTGACATGGACGCTTTCTTTGCCTCAATTGAAGAAAGAGACAGAGAATATCTAGAAGGAAAAGCAATTGTTGTGGGCGCGGACCCAAAAGAAGGAAAGGGAAGGGGAGTAGTTTCAACAGCAAATTATAAAGCAAGAGAATATGGAATTTCATCGGGGATGCCAATTTTAAAAGCTTGGGAAATAGCTAAAGAAGTTGAAAAAAATAAAGGAGAAAAAGTTTATTTTGTTGCTCCAGATTTTGAAAAATATCAAAAAGTCTCTCAAAATATCTTTGAAATTTTAAAAAAATTTTCTCCAAAAATCGAAAAAGCAAGCATCGATGAATTTTATCTTGATTTAAGCTTTCTTAAAAGTTTTTCCGAAGCAAAAAAGGTCGCTCAAAAAATAAAAAAAGAAATCTTTGAGAAAGAGAAATTAACCGCTTCAGTTGGTATTGGTCCAAATAAATTTATTGCTAAAATAGCTTCTCAAATGAAAAAGCCAAACGGAGAAATGATTGTTTTGCCAGAGAAAGTAAAAGATTTTCTTTTACCACTTTCGATTAAAGAAATTCCTGGTATTGGGCCCAAAACTGAAGAAAAGTTAGCTCAAATGGGAATCAAAAAAGTTAAAGATTTAAGAAAGCTTTCTTTAAAAACCTTAAAAAATATTTTTGGAAAAAGAGGTGAAGATTTTTATCAAAAGGCAAGAGGAATTGATCAAAGCGAAGTAACTCCTAAGGAAGAAATAAAGTCCCTTGGGAAGCAACTTACTTTAGAAAAAGATACTTTATCTCCAAATGTTTTACTTTGTCAGTTTTCAAAAATTTTAAAAGAGGTTTTTGAGGAATTTGAGGCTTTAAAATTTAAGTCTTTTCGGACAATAATTTTAATTTTAAGATTTTCCGATTTTAAAACAAAAACAGTTTCAAAAACATTTAAAACACCAATTTTCTCAAAAAAAGATTTTGAGATTCAAAGTTTAAAACTTCTTTTGCCATTTTTGGATCAAAGGAAAAATCCAAAAAGAAAGAAAATTAGGCTCCTTGGGATAAGGATTAAAAATTTTAATGGAAAATGAGGTTATAAAAGTAAAATTTGAAGGGGCTTTAAAAAAGGCAATTGAAAAAGCCATAGAAAAACTTGGGAGTCTTTGTAAATTTGTTTCTCCAAACGATAAAGTATTGCTTAAGCCAAATTTTATTACCCAAGATCCTTATCCGGCGACTACCTCTCTTGATTTTTTAGAGAAATTAATTGAGATACTCTTTGAGAAAGGAAAGGCGAAAGAAATAATTATTGGTGAAAGCTCCGCCTGGCATCTTGAGACAAGAAAGGTAATGGAAAATCTTGGAATTTTTTCTTTAGCTTTAAAGTTTAAAAATTTAAAAATTATTCCTTTTGAAGAATGCGGGTGGGAGAGGGTGAGGGTTTTCAAAGGAAAATATTTAAAAGAAGTGTCGCTTCCAAAAATTTTAAAAGAAGTTTCAAAAATAATTTTACTTCCATGCCTTAAAACTCATTCTCAGACATTTTTTACATTGAGCTTAAAACTCGCTATGGGATTTTTACCACCAGAGGATAAAGAAATGTTTCATAAAGATCATCTTGAAGAGAAAATTGCCGAGCTTAACACTCTTTTTAATCCAACATTGATAATTATTGATGCAAGAAAATGCTTTGTTTCTGGAGGCCCAGATAAGGGAGAGATAAGAGAGCCAAATTTAATTTTGGCTTCAAAAAATAGAGTGGCTCTTGATGTTGAGGGAATAAAAATTTTAAAAAGGTATGGGGCAACAAACTTTTTAAATAAAGATCCTTTAGAATTTCTGCAAATAAAAAGGGCGATTGAACTTAAAATCGATATTTAATCTTCTTTAATGTAAAGTGAAGATTGGCAATTTGAACATTTCCCATGATCATCTTTTCTTTCAATTAAAAAACCGGTTCGATCAATCATCTTTTTTTGGCATTTGGGACAATAGGTATCTTCAGAGGCAAGACCAATAACATTTCCTCCGTAAACAAAATAAAGTCCTTCTTCAAGACCAACATCGCAGGCCATTTGCACTTCCTCGCTTGGCACTACAAAACATCGCTTGAGTTTCCAAAAAGTTTCCGGCCAAGTTCTCAAAATATGCCAAGGGGTTTCTTTCCCAAGCTCTCTTTTGATAAATCTGGCAATGTCTCGAAAATCTCTTTTTGTTAAAATTTTCGGTAAAGCTAAAGTAGTAATTTCAAGGTGAATTTTTGCCTTTTGAATTTTAACAATATTTTCAAGTACTTTACTTACTTTAAGCCCAAAAACTTCTTTATAAGTTTTTCCATTTAAGGTTTCAAGAATTATATTTGCCGCGTCAAGAAGTTTTGCCAAATTTTCAAAGCTTTCTTTGGAAAAATATCCGTTTGAAACCAAAAGCGTTTTTATTCCTTCATTTTTAGCTTCTTTAAAAGTGTCAAGTAAAAAACTAATATAAGTTGAGGGTTCACCTTTAAAACAAATAAAATCTGCTTGGTAACTTTTGGCAATTTCTATTATTTTTCTTGGTAAAAGCACTGCTTCTGGGGACTTTTTTTCTTTAATCGCTGAAGCAAAGGAGACCTCCTTTACTAAAGGTTCATTCCAATTGCTACCTGGGGGAGTGATTGTTAAAGCAAATCTTCCAGGAAAAAAATGAAAAAAACCTATTTTTTCCATGGATTCAATATCTGTGATGATAACTTTCCCATAATTTAAGCTATAAATTTTTCCGTTTTTGTTAACTCGCATTTGACACTTTCCAAAACATTCTTTATCAATGACGCAATAGTGAGCACAAGAAAGACAGAGAGCTTTTTCGCCCTGGAGGGTTTTATAAAAAATTTCCTCTTTCATATAAGGTAATTTTATCAAAAAAGTTGAAAAAAAACTATCTTTTGATAAAATTTTTAGTTAATCTTACTAAAATCTTATGGCTCAAGCATACACTGCAAAAGAAATTTACGTTTTAGAAGGGCTTGAACCAGTTAGAAAAAGACCGGCAATGTATATTGGGTCAACTGGCCCAGAAGGAGTTTTCCATCTTTTAAAGGAAGTTGTTGGTAATTCAATTGATGAAGCAATGATGGGATTTTGCAATCAAATTAAAGTGACTCTTATTTCTTCGACAAAAGTTTCTATCGAGGACAATGGCAGGGGAATACCAGTTGACATTCATCCTCAAACTAAAAAAAGTGGTCTTGAAACGGTAATTACCTATCTTCATAGCGGTGCAAAGTTTGGAGGAAAAGTTTATCGAAGTACTGGCGGACTTCATGGAGTAGGTATTTCGGTTGTTTGCGCTCTTTCTAAGTGGATGAAAGCCGAAGTTAAAAGAGATGGTTTTCATTTTGCCCAAGAATATTCCCGTGGCAAAGCAATTACCAAACTTAAAAAAATTGGTAAAGCAAATTCTACTGGGACAATTATTACTTTCGAGCCAGATCCCCAAATTTTTCCCAAAATTGAATTTTCTCCAAAAGAAATAAAAAGATATTTAAGAGAGCAAGCCCTTTTAACTCCCGGCGTTAAAATTATTTTTGAAAATAAAAAAGACGGAGAAAGCTTTTGCTTTTATTTTGAGGGTGGAATAAAAACTTTTCTTGAGTATTTACTTGAGGGCGAAAAGAGAATTCAAGAAAGAACTTTTTATCTTAAAAAAGGAGAAAAGGATATTTTTGTTGAAATAGCTTTGTGTTACACCCAAAGCGTTGAGCCAGAAGAGGTTTCTTTTGTCAACAATGTCGAAACTACTCATGGAGGAACTCATCTTGCTGGCTTTAGGGCTGGCCTTACCAAGGCGATTTTAAACTGGGGAAAATCCCAGGGCTTAATTGACGAAAAAACTACTCTTGAGGGACAGGACGTAAGGGAGGGGATTTGTGCTATCGTTTCAGTTAAAGTACCAGATCCACAATTTGAGGGGCAAACAAAACAAAAACTGGGAAATCCTGAAGTAAAACCAATAGTTGAAAAAATCTTTTTTGAAGAATTTTTGCAATTTTTGAATCAAAATCCAAAAGATGGAAAAAACATTGTTTCTCGGGCAATTTTAGCAGCTGAAGCGCGAAAAGCAGCAAAAGTGGCCCGCGAAGCAGTTTTAAAGAAAGGGATTTTGGAAGGAACGCTTCTGCCCGGTAAACTTACTGATTGTATTTCAGACGATCCCAGCGAATCGGAGCTGTTTATTGTTGAGGGAGAATCAGCTGGAGGAAGCGCAAGGCAAGCAAGAGACAGAAAATTTCAGGCAATTTTGCCACTTAAAGGTAAAATTTTAAATGTAGAGAAAGCTCATTTGAATAAAATTTTAAAATCTAAAGAAATAAAATCATTAATTTTGGCTTTGGGTACCGCAATCGAAGAAGATTTCGATATTGAAAAATTAAGATATCATAAAATCATTTTAATGAGCGATAGCGATGTTGATGGAGCCCACATTCGAACGTTGCTTTTGACTTTATTTTTTAGATATTTTAGGCCTGTGATTGAAAAAGGTTATCTTTACATTGCAAAGCCACCTCTTTATAAAATTCAAACCAAAAAAGAGACCATTTATGCTTACACCGAAGAAGAAAAGGAAAAGATTTTAAAGAAAATTAAAGATAAAAACTTGATAATTCAGCGCTATAAAGGCCTTGGAGAAATGAACCCAGAGGAACTTTGGGAAACAACGATGAATCCCGAAAAAAGAATTTTAAAAGAAGTTACAATTGAAGACGCAAAAGAGGCAGATAAGCTTTTTGACATTTTAATGGGAGAAGAGGTTTTGCCAAGAAGAGAATTCATCCAGGCCTATGCGAGAGAGGTGAAAAATTTGGATATTTAAATGCCTCTTTTTAAAAAAATATTTGGGGGACTTTTGAGCTTTTATCATTATCTTTTTGCTTTCTTTTCGGCTCTTTTTTATCTTTTTCCCTCAAGAAAAATTAAAGTTATTGGGGTGACTGGAACAAAAGGGAAATCCTCGACTCTTGAGTTTCTTTCAAAAATTTTTGAAGAGGCAGGTTTTAAAGTAGCTCTTTTTTCTTCAATTAAAATAAAAATAGACAAAGAAGAAAAGCCAAACCTTTATAAAATGACAATGCCCGGCAGAGGAGTTTTGCAGAGGTTTTTGAAAAATGCAATCAATAAAGGATGCCAGTTTGCTTTAATTGAAGTTACTTCCGAAGGAATTTTGCAGCATCGAGATAAATTTATCAATTTTGATGGAGCTATTTTTACAAATCTTTCACCAGAACACATCGAAAGACATGGTTCCTTTGAGGCCTATCGAGAAGCCAAAGGAAAACTTTTTTTGGAAACAAAAAATATTCACGTTTTAAATTTAGATGATCCAAATTTTGATTTTTATTTCAAATTTAAAGCAAAAAGAAAAATTGTCTTTACAACCAAAAAGGAAATTCAAAGCTTTAAAGAAAATGTTGAAGTAATTCAAGCAAGAGATATTGAAATTGATTTTGGCAAAATCACATTTTTTATAAAAGACACCTTTTTTCAACTCAATCTTTCTGGCGACTTTTTTTTAGAAAATGCTTTAGCAGCAATCTCCATGGCCTATGCCAAGGGCATTTCTCTCAAAACCTCCGCTAGGGCTTTAAAGAAAATTAAAAGTCTTCCCGGGAGGATGGAAATTGTAATTTCAGGGCCATTTTGGGGCATTGTAGATTATGCCCACACTCCAGACTCTCTTTTGAAAGTTTATAAATATATCGCAAATCTCAAATCTCAAAACTCAAAACTTAAAGCTCAAAGTTCAAGAATGATTTGTGTTCTTGGAGCTGCTGGGGGAGGGAGGGATCGCTGGAAAAGACCCGAAATGGGGAAAATTGCAGCAAAATTTTGTGACCATATCATTTTGACAAATGAAGATCCATATGATGAAGATCCCTGGCAAATTTTAAAGGATATTGAAAAGGGAATTTTAAGCGGAGTTTTTAAAAAAACGCTCTCTTTTGAAAAAATTCTTTCAAGAAAAAAAGCAATTGAGAAAGCAGTAAGTCTTGCAAAAGAAGGAGACATTTTGATTATCACTGGCAAAGGAAGCGAGCCCTGGATGTGCATTAAAGGTGGAAAAAAGATTCCCTGGGACGATCGAAAAATTTTAAAAGAAGCATTTTTGAAACTTAAAAAACTTTGACTTTTTTTGGTAGGAATTTTAAAATTTTAAAAAAAATGGGGAAAGAAAAGAAAATTTCGCTTGTCATTTTAATAATTCTTGGAGTTTTAGCCTTGACTTTCCTTGTTTTTCAAAAAAAGCCCCAAGTTTCAAGAACACCAATTTTGCCATCAAGACCAACCCCGCCCGAGGAAGTTTCCTCAAAAAAACCTCCAAGTTTTTCTGGAAAAGTAGAGGAGAAAGGAAATGATTTTATCATAGTTTCAAAAGGGAAAGATGAGAAAATAAAAGTAATTTTGGACCCCCAAACTCAAGTTTTCAAAATCATCTATCCAAAAGAGGCTGGCCAAAAATTTACCACAAAAAGAGTTCAAATTTCTCCAGATGAAATTAAAAAGGGAGATACTATTTTTGTAAAAACAACTCAAAAAGGAAAAGTCATTTCTCATGTTGAATATATTGAGGTTTTATAAAGAAAATAAAATTTTAATTTTTTTCCTCCTTTTTTCCTTTTTCCCTCATTTCCTTTTTGCTCAAGACACAACCCCTCCAGAAGTTAAAGTTGAAGCTGATCCAAAAGAAGTCCTTGAAAGTTGGCAAAATACGCAAGCTTCAGCCTTTGTTTTATGCAAAGACGAGGAAAGTGGATGCGACAAAGATTCTTTTAAACTTAAAACTTTTGAAGAAAATCCAAAAGAGTGCCCCAAAAACTATGAGGAATATCTTTTTTGTGATGAAAAATCATGCACCAAGGAAAATCCTCTTTTAGTTTCTTCCCATCTTTGGGTTTGCGCTACAGCCAAAGACAAGGAGGGAAATATTGGATTTTCAGATCCTTTTGAATTTAAAATTGATCTTGAATTTCCAGAAGGAGAAATTTCAGCTCCAAAAGCTTCAAAAATTGGAGAAAATTTTTCAATTGAAATTTCAGGAAAGGATAATAATCAAATTGATCTTTTGTGCTTTAAAGAAGAAAATGATATTGACTGGACATGCAGCAAATGTTTTGAAAAGGAATGCCAGGCTACTTTTGAAAGAAAGGAACTTAGTCTTAAAAAATATACCTATTTTGGATTTTTAAAAGATATTGCCCAAAACGTAAGCTTTACTGATCCAGAATCAGTTAGTGTTTTGATTGAAGATAATCCAAAAGTAGCTACTTTTTCAGCAATTTATCAAGGAGATAAGGCGCTCCTTAAAGGATATTTAATTTCTCTTGGCGGAGCAGATGAAGTTGAGGTCTATTTTGAATATGGAGAAGATAAAAATTATGGAAAGGAAAGCAACCACTTAAAAGTTAAAAAGGAAGGAGTTTTCTCAATTCAAATTTATGATCTTTTACCTGAGAAAATTTATCATTTTAGGGCAGTTGCCAAAAACGATGTGGGAATTTCTTTTGGAGAAGATCTTTTAACCACTGAACTTTTGGAAAATGGAGACTTTGAAACTCAAAGCTTAACTTCCTGGAAAGACTTTGAAAAAGATTTTGGTCAAAGAAAGGCAAGCGATGAGGAAGTAAAAAATGGAAAATATTCAGCCCTAATTGGCTTTAAAGAAGGAAAGATAGAAAGCGACAAGGAAAGTGGAATTTACCAGGAAGTAGTTTTGCCCTCAAATGCAAACAAAATTATTATCTCTTTTTGGTATAAGTTTTTTACCCTAGATAAATGTGACTATGACTTTTTAAAAATCTATCTTTTAGATGAAAAAGATAACATTTTAAAAACCTATCTTGAATATTGCTGCCCAAATTGTTCTGGCTTAAATACCTATGGGTGGAATAAAGTCGAGGATGAAATTACAAAATTTGCTGGAAAAAAAGTTAAAATTTATTTTAGCGTTGAAAACAGGTCAGATAAGTTTAGAAGATCTTGGGCATTTATTGATCAAGTTTCAATTTACTTTTTTCCGGGAATTCCTCCAAAGGTTAAAACTCTTCAAGCTAGTGGAATTGAAACAAATAAAGCTATTTTAAATGGTGAGCTTTTAGATCTTGGAAATGCAGATGAAGTTGAGGTGTATTTTGAATGGGGAGAAACTGAGAATTATGGAAAAAAGACTGAAAGTTTATTTTTAAAGACGCCTGGGGGATTTTCAATTACTCTTGGAAATTTAAATCCAGGGACAAAATACTATTTTAGAGCGGTAGCAAAAAGCAATGGAGGGACAGGCTATGGAAGCCAAAACTTTTTTGTTACTTTGTATTCAGCTGCTGGGGGGTGGGTTTCTCCAACAGGTCATCTTGATCCAGAGAATAGATGGTCACAGGAAAATTTAGCCTATGATGCTCCTTATAACCCAAACTATTTGCACACCTATGCCCGAAATAATGGAGGAGGTTGGGGAAGGGGATACCGGGGTTGGCTCTATTTAACTTTACCAAGAGAAATAAGATCAAACAAAATAAGAGTTAATGCGGACTATTGGTATAGTCATGTTGATGTTGATATTGATATTTTAAGAAATGGCCGTTGGGAGACTCTACTTTCAAGAGGGCAACTTAAAGATTGTGAATGGACAGAAATCTCTTTTCCTGAAGGAATGGTTAGCCAGGCAAGATTTCGATTTTATTATAAAGTATCTGGATGGGATTTTTGGCTTTATGAATTTCAATTTTATAAGTTACCTGATGAACCAATTACTCCTCCTGCCGGATTAACTTTAGATGCAACCTCAATTGAAGAGGATTCAGCAGTTTTGCATGGACAAGTGAGTAATGATGGGAGGGAACCATGCCAAGTGAGATTTCAATATGGAAAAACTCAAAATTATGAAATGGAGACTCCCTGGGAATATTGGCTTACTGGTTTTGCCAGCGGAGCAAAATTTGGGAAATTCATTTCAGGATTAGAAGAAGGTGTTACCTATCATTTTAGGGCTCAAATTAAAAATAGTGCTGGGATTGCTTCGGGAGCTGATAAAACTTTTTTCACTCAAAAAGCTCCAGCTGGTTGGGTTTCTGCTCAAGGGTTTTATGATCCTGAAAATCGATGGGAGTATGAAAGTTATGCTTTTGATGATGAAAATCATACATACGCCCGAGCCCAAAGAGCTTTAGGAGATGGAGTTTGGAGCCCCTATCTTTATTTAACTCGCAGAGAAATTTTTTCCGATAAAGTAAGATTTTTAGCCCGGGAATCAGTAGAGGTTGACATGGTCGAAGTTGGAGTAAGAAGGAATGGAACTTGGGTTACCATTTATTCTGGGACCTTTCCAGATTATCAATGGAAAGAAATTCCATTTTCCGCTGGAAGAGTTGATCAAGCAAGAATTCGATTTCACGCAAGGTATTCAAATCACTACTTTTATTATCATCTTTATGAATTTGATTTCTGGAAAATTGCTCAAAAGCCATCAGTTTTAAGTGTTTTAACTGAGCCAGGAGATATTGGAACAAATAGGGCAAAGATTAAAGGAAAGCTTATTGATCTTGGAGGAGCAAGTGAAGCTCAAGTTTGGTTTGTTTGGGATACAGTTTCCCGATCAAATCCAAATGATTATCGATTTTCAACTCCAAAGCAGACAATGACTTCTCCTCAAAACTTTGAATACCTTCTTACCGGTCTTACTCCCTATACAACCTATTATTTTAGAGCGGTTGCTTCAAATGTCGCTGGAGTCTCTTTTGGAGAAGAAAGAACATTCACTACTTTGGGAAGCTGTGTTCCTGGTCAGACAAAAAATTGCATTTCGGAGCAAGGTTGCCAGCACACTTTAACTTGTCCTTCAAGTGGATATTGGCCACCTTGCCCAAGAGATGAATGCCCCAAAGGAACTTCAAATTGTAGTTTTTGTCCTTGTCCAACTCCTCCTCCAGGATATGAAGCTCCAGAATATGGAAACTGTGATCAAAATTGCGTGTGTCAAATTGGAACTGGTCCTGGAGAGCCATGTGAATTTAAGCTTAAAGTCAGACCACCAAATCCTCCAAGTTCTCTTTATGAAACCTGGGATGATTGCAAAGTACCAGGAATTTCTTTACCAACATTTTATTGGACATATTCCCATCCAGAAGGAAGATCCCAAAATAGATTTGAAATAAAAATCTTTGGAGAAACTACCTTAGATGTAATTTCTTCAGGATCATCTCCAAGATATTCTCCTCCATCAGATTGGGTAAAAAATAATTTATTTTTTGGTAAAAAATACTCCTGGCAAGTAAGGGTCCAAGATGATCAAGAAAATTGGTCAGATTGGTCAAGTATTAAAGAATTTGAAACAAGAAAACACCAAGCTCCCCAAGTTGATTTTGAATGGTCACCTCAAGTTCCAAGCCTTAAAGAAAAAATTAGCTTTTTAGATAAATCAGAAGTTTTTGGAGGGGCAAGTAAATCTTCCTTTGAATGGACTTTTCCTTCAGGATACAAATGCATAAATCCCTCTTCAAATTGCCACCTTGCCCAAAATCCAGAAATTACCTTTGAATCAGCCCCCATAGCAAATAAAATTACTTTAAAAGTAACCGATTCCGATGGACTTTCCTGTCCCAAAACAAAGGAAATTTCCTTTACCTTTCCTCTGCCTTTATGGAGAGAGGTTTTACCAAGATTTTAAAAAGTAATTTTTTGACATTAAGTTTTGGAGAAAATATAATATTTTTTGAGAAAATATGAGAAAAATTACCAAAATAAAAAAAATTTTAGGAAACTTAAAAGATGAATTGGGAAAAGAATTTAAAGTGAAAGAAATCAGCATTTTTGGCTCTTTTGTTCGAGGAGAACAGAAAAAAGGAAGTGATATTGATATCTTAGTTGACTTTGAGGAGGGCGCGGATCTTTTTGATTTAGTTGGTCTAAGTCTTTATCTTCAAAGAAAGCTTGGGAAAAAAATTGATGTGGTACCAAAAAGAGCTTTAAGAAAGGAAATTAAAAGTAAAGTATTTAAAGAAGCGATTCCTCTATGAAAAGAAATTATGAAATCTATTTAAAAGATATTCTTGAGGCAATAGAAAAAATTGAAGAGTTTACCAAAGATATGAGTTTTGAAGAATTTAGAGAAGATGATAAAACAGTAAGCGCGGTTATTAGAAAATTTGAAATAATAGGAGAAGCGGCAAAGAAAATTCCAAAGGAAATTAGAGAGAAATACCAAGAAATTCCTTGGAAAAATATGGCAGGAATGAGAGATAAACTTATTCATTTTTATTTTGGGGTAGACTATAAATTGGTTTGGGAAACTATTAAGTCAAGGATTCCCAAAATTAAACTTGAGATTAAAAAAATTTTAAAAATGAAAGATTGAATTTATTTAATCTTTTTTGTTTTAAAATGTTTAAAACTCCAAGAAACTTTATTTTCATTGTTTCACTTTTTCTCTTGGTATTTATTTTACTTTTAATCTTTTTGGGGAAGTTTTATTTTGTAAAAAAAGAAGCAAAGCAAACTTTGCCAAAAGCAAAAGTAACCCCCGCAAAAGAAATTGAAGAGAAGCTGAGAGAACTTCCGCCACTTCCAAATGAAGTTTCGCAAGAAAAAATTGAAGAAGATTTAAGAAAATTAGAGAACATAAAATTGCCTCAAGGCAAAGACAATCAAGAAAACAGACTTTCACCAGAAGAAATTGAAAAACAGCTTAAAAATTTATAAAATTTAAAAATCTATGTCAAAAAATGTTATTTTACTCCTTCTTTCTTTCTCTCTTCTTTCCATTTCTCTTTTTCTTGCCACTCTTGCCTGGCAAGGACCAACAGGCAATCCTCCAGGTTCAAACTTAGCTCCACCAGTTTATACAGATACTTCTCCTCAAATAAAACCAGGAGTTTTAGGACTTGGAGGACTGAAAGTTAACTATTCTACCTTTCTTGCCAGCGAAGGAGGAAATGTTGGAATTGGAACAACAAACCCTCTACAGAAATTAGATGTTAGGGGTAACGTTTATATAAGTGGTAACGTTGGCCTTGGGACAGAAAATCCAGTTTATAAGTTAGATGTGCAAGGCACTATGAATATAAGCGATAGACTATGTATTAGGGGGGTTTGTCGCGAAGGTTGGCCTGATGCTCCTCTTTCTTATGTTAATCCCTACACCGCAGGCCATTTATATCCTGGTGTATTTTCTTTGGATGTTTGGAAAAGAGATAATACATATCCGTTTCCTTATTTGGTTGCCCGAGAAATAATTTCTAGAGTGGGCGTAGATTCTAAGGACCCTTATGCAACTAATTGGTTTGATTTAGCATATAGTTACTCTCAGCCTTGGGCATCCATAAGAAAAGCTTTGTTCATTGAAGAAGGTGATAATTCGAGACCACTTAATTTATACACGAACAAGGATGGGACCCCAAGAAATCCTGCTGATAAATTTGCATTTTGCTGTTATTATGATCCGGGGCAGCGATGCCCACATAATAAAGATGAATGTGATAATTTGAAAAAGAACGGAGTTGATGTGACATATTATTTTGCTGACAGCCAAAGTAGTTTACAAGGACGTTTACTTCTCGAAATTAGGTTAGTAGCAGGAAATGATGGATGTAGTAATAAAAATTATTTTCCTTATATGAGAGTAGGTACATGGGGATCGCCGTTAGTAACTAATCTTAGAATTACTCCTTATCAGTTACCTTATCTACCAGACGATGATAATTGTAAAGGAGCCAATGTTCATTCCAAAATACAAGGAAGATTTGTTGTTGACCAAGGCTATGGACCCAATCGGAGTCTGATAGTTAATTTTACTAGTTCAGCGAATGATATAGTGTATATGGTAAAAGCTTTGGGAGAAGCTTATCTTACATTTATTGAGTAAACTATACGACGAATTAAATGACTAATAAGTTCGTTCAGAATAACTTTAAAGTAGCAATTTCTGTCTTTTTAGTTTTAGTTGTTGGCAGTGGGGTAGCTTATTTTTTATTTTCTTATTTAAAAACTAAAAAGGCAGAAATTAATGAAATTCCGATAGCCAGAGGAGGGCAAAGGTTTGAGAAAATTTTTCAAGCAATGTTTGAGCCCCAAAACCTGTCTCAGGCGGAAAAAGAAATTTTAATAAATTCTCAACCAAAGGAACTACGCGAGAAAATAGAAAAAATTATTCAGCTTGAGAAAACACTAAACGCTGCTAGCGAGAGAAATAAACAAAAAATCAACGACGAGATTATCTCTTTTAAGAAAGAAGTTATTACTCTTTTAGAAAAAGAGAAACCAATTTCGAAAAATAAAATAATAGATTTTACTACAGGCCCCGAAGGCTATGTTGAAAATACAGCAATTTTGCCTTTAGAATCCCAATCGTCTCAAAATCTCCCTCCAGGTAGCGTTGTGAATGAGAGTTCGTTAATAGAAGGAGGAGAAGAAAATTTAAGTCCTCCTAATAGAAATGAAATGCAACAAATTCCGCCCTTACCGAAGGATTATGTACCAAACTTCCCGAATTAATAAAAATAGGTGTTAGATAAAAATTTTGGATATAAATTTGTGCAGAGAATTTAATTTGTAGATTTGTCATATATCAACCCGAAAGAAAAAATTAAAAAATTTCAGATAAACAAAGATTTTAATCAACAAATTTGAGATATTTGCCAAAACGATGCCAAGAATAGCTCAAGCTTTCAAACACAAAAAATTTACTTTAAGCTTCAAAAAACTTCTTTTCTTTCTATTCTTTTTTGCTTTAGTGTTTTTTAGCTTGAAAACCTTTGGCCAATCTATTTATGGGTGGATTTTAAATAGATTTTCCCAAGAAATTGAAGGAATGGGGTGGGGAGATGTTTATCTTGGTTTTATTTCAAGTAATTGTAAAAATGAAAATGAGTGCGAAACTTCAGATTATAAACTTCAAACAAGTGTAGCATTTGCGCCAACTCTCCATGACCTTTCTTTTGAATGGCATTATTGTGATTATGATAAGGCTCCGCTTCTTTTGTGGCAGGTTTATGGCAACCAAAGATATATTCAAATTCAGATTTTAAGAAATGAAGACAATTTTTTAGTTTACGATAGCGGGGAAAAAGAGTGGCCCTATCCTTATTTTCCAAAAAGAGTAATTTACTGGGAGATGGAAAATCCAAACTTAGAGTACGGGAAGGAGTATTACTTTAAAATAAGAGTAGCTGATGAAAATAAAATTTGGAGCTCTTGGGCAACTAGTGGAGTCTTTCGACTTCCCCCATTTAAATTTCCAAAGACTACTTTTGAGTGGAGACCCCAAAATCCATCAGTTAAAGAAACGGTTGAGTTTTATAATTTGACTTTTAGAAACACCGGATATTCAGAAGGCGAGGGAGTTGAATTTCAATGGAAGGTACCCGCCCTGGAGAATCAAGAAGCAAAGTGTATTGCTTATGAAAGTTGCGATTGTCAAAATTTAAGATGCGAGGCAATAAAACTTCAATTTCTAAAAACTGGAGTAAAATCAATAAAGCTTGAAGCAACTCATCTTGGGCTTAAAAATTTAGGAATTGAGGATACTCAAAGTGGGCTTGGTTGCGGTCCAGGATGTTGCCAAAGCACAAAAGCAATTTCTGTGGCCTATCCCTTGCCCCAATGGCAAGAAGCAATTCCAAAATAAACCTTGCTACTTTCTTTTAATTTTTGCTAAAATAAAGATATGCAAAAAAAACACTTACTCATTTTTTTGATATCTTTTCTTTGTGGCGTTGCTCTAGCTCAAATTTATTTTGTTTTGTTTTCTCAAGATACTGTGGTTAAAATTGGTTCAAAAACTCTCTATATTTCACAAGATTCCAAAGCAAATGAAGTTATTGCAGGAGATAACTCGCTTACAGTAAATAGTATTTTATCTCCAAACTTTTTTGAGCTTAAAACTGATAGTTTCACTCTTTTAAAACTTGAACCAAAAGAGGGAGGGGTAAGCCTGGGAATTTTGGAGCAAAATCTTGATGGATATCTTAAAGAGTGGCAGGAAAATACTACCTCCAGTGTTTCTCATTTACTTGGAGGATTTAGTCCCGGTGCACTTTATAAAATTTCAGTTAATGGAAATATTTTTCAGACAGTCGAAGCTTCAGAGAACGGAACAATTTCTTTTGAAAGAAAAGGCAATGGTCTTGAAACTTATAGAATTGAAGGGTGCAATTTTAAACTTTCGGGAAGTTTTACTTCAAAAAATCTTTTAGCTGGTCAAATTGTTTATCAAATTAAAAAATTCACTTACAAAACCTCTCTTCCTCAAGGGACCTCAATTAAAGTTCAATTTAGCCAAGATAAAACAAGATGGGTTAACTCTCAAAACCAAGAGGGGGCTTGGGAAACGCTTTTAAATGGAGAAAATCAAATTGATCTAACTGGCCTTAACTGGTCAGGACCCAATTTTTATTATAGGGCAGAGCTAAATACTCAAGATTGTAGTCTTAGCCCCCAGCTTCAAAGCGTTGGAGTTATCTTTTTAACTCTAAGATAAAGCCTCTGTGAGAAAATTTCTTTTTTTGCAAAAGAAATACCCTAAATTTCTTTATAAAAGTTATTCTTTGGATTTCAAATCCCAAAAACTCCATTTTGAGTTTTTTTATTCAGTTCCAGAAAGTTTTAATTTTGTTTCAAAGTTTGAAATTAAGGACTTGCCAAGAAAGAGTTTCGATGAAGAAATTTTAGAAGATTTAGTTTTCCACTTAGGACTTGTTGAGATGCTTAATTATTGGAAGGCATTTTTTTCAAAGGAAATTGAAATTGAGGCTGGAAAGCTTGATCAAAAAGAAATTCAATTTTTTAAAACTTTAATTTGTAAGGGAATGGGGGAGTATTTGTATCAAAATAAAATTCCACCATCTTTGGCAAAAAAAATAAAAATTAAATATAAAAAAACACAAAAAAAAGCAAAAAAGGTAAAACTTTTTTCAAAAAATGTTATTTTGCCAATCGGGGGAGGGAAAGATAGCATTCTTGTGGGAGAACTTTTAAAAGATAAAAAGTTAAATCTTTTTGGGTTTACTTTAAATCCTCAAAGAAACCAACTTTTAGTTTTAAGCGCTCTTCATTTAAAAAAAAGGATAATTGTTAAAAGGGAAATTGATCCAGGGCTTTTTAAGTTAAATCAAATGGGGTTTTTAAATGGACATGTTCCCTTTTCCGCTCTTTTGGCATTTTTATCTTTAATTTTAGCTTACATTTTTGAAGCAAAATATATTGTTTTTGGATTTGAAAGAAGTGCCGATGATCCAAATTTGAAATATCAAGGAGTTTTTATTAATCATCAATGGTCAAAGAGTTTTGAATTTGAAAAACTCTTTTTTAATTTTTCAAGGAGTTTTCTTTTAAAAGATGTTTATCCGTTTAGCTTTTTGCGCCCTCTTTTTGAGCTCCAAATTGGAAAACTTTTTTCGCTTTTGCCAAAGTATCATCAGATTTTTTTAAGCTGCAACAAGCCATTTAAAATAAACCCAAAAGTCCAAACTTGGTGCAAGAGCTGTCCCAAATGTCTCTTTACTTTTTTGACTTTATATCCATTTTTAGGAAAAAAAGTTTTTAAAATTTTTGGGGAAAATCTTTTTGAAAAAAAAGAGCTTTTGGAGCTTGCCAGATTATTTTTAGATCCAAAGCTACCAAAACCATTTGAGTGTCTTGGGACAAAAAAAGAAATTCACAGCGCCTTTTTTCTTGCTCAAAAAAAATGGGAGGAAGAGTTTCCAAATGAAAAATTGCCCTATCTTTTAAATTATTTCAAAAACAAATTTTCTTTTAGTAAAACTGAGGAAGAGGGATTAGCAAGCAAAATTCTTTTCTCTTTTGGGAAATCCAATATTCCTCAAAAATTTCTTTTATATTTGCCAAAAATTTCCCCCAAAGCTTAAAATAAAAATTTTAAATTTATTTTGCCCTCGGGCTGAATCGAACAGCCATCTTGGGCTCCGCAGGCCCACGTTTTATCCGTTAAACTACGAGGGCATTCAAATTCCTATTTTTCTTTCAAACTTTTCAAGCCAGCTTTCCTTTCTTGGGACCTTTTCAAGAAAGTTTTTTAAAAAATTCTCTATTTTACTTCCCATTTCTTTGGGAAAGGGGAGCGAGAGATAGGGGGGAAGACCCTTCATTTTTTCAAGATAAAGATATCCTTCTTTTTTGTCAATCCAGAAGCTTTTTAAGTTTGAAAAGGGATAAATTTCATCACCAATTTTAATGCCTTCATTTGAAAGTTGGCAAACATATTTAATTTGGCGTGATTGAAAATAAAAAAGGACAATGCCAATTAAAAGAATTATTCCCGCGCCCCAGAAATTCTTTTGTACTAAAAATAAAAAGAAGCTTAAAACTAAAAAAAATCTAAACCCCCAAATCCATTTTGGATCACCTCTTGTTTCTATTTCCCATTCCATTTTTTTATTTTAGACATCTATCAGCGATAACGCTTGCCCCAAATGATTCTGGTTTTATTTTAATCTCGAATCCATTGCTTTGAACCAAAGCGGTAATTTCTTGAATAAGCTCTTTTGTGGGCCCTGTTTGGCCAATATCAGTATGAATTTCCCACCCTTTTTCCGGAGCCATTTTTTGGAGCTTTTCTTCTAAAGCTTTTCTTAATTTTGTTGCTAAGTTTAAGGAAAACATTGTTTCTTGGTAAATTTTTGCTTTAAGGGGAGTTTCTTTTTTGCTTGCGATTTTTTGATAAAAAAATCTTCCGCCACTGCCTTTTCGATAAATTACCACTGCTAAAACATAAGTTGGAATTTTCTTTCCGTTAGAATCTGTGCCAACAATTAATTTATAACTTTTTTCGGGCTCTGTTAAAACGAAATTAGCTATCTCCTCAACGAGCGCTTCAAAATCTAATTTGCCTTTTGTTGGGCTGATGAAAAATTTTTTCATAATTTTTATCTTCTTTCCCTTTTTATTAAAGCCATGGTCTCAAGCCCACTCCATCTGGCTATTTTTTCTTCAATTATTTCTCTTTTTTGAGCAAAGGCCTCACGGCTAAGTTGGATAATTTTTTGTTTTTGACTCTTTCTCTTGGGTAGTGGGGGAGGGAAGGTTTTGGCCAAAAATGGCCTTGTGGATACCCCATCAACCATTAATTTTACGTATATATGATATTTGGGCAAGTTAGCAAGATCGTTAGCATTAAACTCAGGATAAAACTCTCTTTCTAAAAATTCGGCATCCTGGGCACCAACTCTAAAGCAAATAATTGTCCCTACATTACCAAAAATTGCATCTCTTACTTTGGTGGTTTTGCCTGTTGGAGTGACTTCTTCAAGTTGTCCCAAATATTGGTGGGCTAAAATTAATGAAAGCCTATACTTTCTTGCTTCGGATAAAATATTGACAAAAGCATCGGTGGCAAAGTTTTGAAACTCATCGATGTAGAGAAAAAAATCTTCTCTTTTTTCTTCGGGTAAATCTATTCTTGACATTGCTCCAAGTTGGAGCTTTGTAATTAGAAGTCCTCCAAGAAGCCTTGAGGGATCTTCACCAATTTTCCCCTTTGAAAGGTTAACAATCAAAATTTTTCTTTTATCCATTACTTCTCGGACATCAAAAGAAGATTTTACCTGCCCTACGATATTTCTGATTAAGGGCGTTGAAATAAATTGCCCCACTTTATTTTGTATTGGAGCAATTGCCTCTTCTCTGAAATGGTCTGGATATCTGGCAAACTCTCTTATCCAAAATGATTTAACCGCAGGATCGGTAACTTTTTTTAAAATTTTTTCTCGGTATTCTTTGTCCGAAAGCATTCGGTTAATTCCAAGCAGGGTAGTTCCTGGATTTTCAAGCAAAGCAAGTAAAGTGTTATTTAAAATGTATTCCATTCTCGCAGACCATACATCGGGCCAAATTTTTTTGAAGACTCCAAGAACACCAGCAGCCACAAGATGTCTTGAAGAGTAATTGACGTTTTCCATGATATTGAAACCAATAGCCCAATCATAATCCGCTGGGTTAAAATAAATTACATCATTTACCCTTGATCTGGGAATTAGATCTAAAATTTTTTCAGCCAATTCCCCATGAGGATCGATAATTCCAACTCCTTTTCCTGCTTCGATGTCTTGAATTGCCATATTTTCTAAAAGGACACTTTTTCCCATTCCAGTTTTTCCAACGATATAAATATGTTTTCGTCGGTCATCAAGTTTTATTCCAAACTCTTTTTCCTGGCCATGATAAATTGCTTTTCCAAGTAAAATGATTTCAGAAGATGGCATAAATTTATTATCTTGGTAAAGTGGGAGGTGGAGCCCCCGGTTTTACTTTTATTCTTGGAACTGAAATTGCGGGCACTACTCTTTTTCCTGGAAAATGGTAAAGGCTAGCAAGTTCCGCTGTAGATAAAAGATAAGGTAAACGATGCCAGGGCCACCTTCTTTCGCAAAAGAACTTAAAAAGCTTTCTTTTTCTTACAAAAAGCCTTCTTTCTTCGAAAAACCAAGGAGCTACTTTAGTTTTTGTTTTACCTGGCTTTGTTGCATTTAAATTAACATCGGAAAATAAAGAAAAAAATCCCATAGTTCCAGCGACTCCCCTTGGAGGAGAAAAGATTTCTCTTGGAGCGATATAGAGAAATCTAATATTGCATTCATACATATATTTTTTAATTTTTTCTCCAATTTGTCTTATCTTTTCAGCAATATGGGGAGGAAGCCAAAGATATCCAAGTTCTCTTGGAAGAGCAGCTGCTTTTGGTTTTTCAGAAGGTGGTCCAAAGAGAAGAACCTCAAAAGCATCTTTTGGTAATTTTTCTAGTTCAAGAATTTCAAAAGGGCTTGGTTTCTTTCCACTTTCTCCCTTCATCCATTTATTTATTTCTTTCTCAGCTTCTTTCAAATAGGGATGTTCATCGTTACTTATTGGAGAAATTTTTATTTGGATCCAAACCTCCTCCCCCTCTTTCAAATTTGAGATAAATTCAAAAAGAACAGTTAAGGGATCAATTCTTTTTTCTTCAGGAATTCCTTCGGCCTCCCAATAGTGATAAGTTTTAAGGGGATAGATTTCGGGTTTTGTTAAATCAAGATCACAGCCCCAAAGATTATACTCTTTATTTGGTAACTCTTTACCAAATTTATAAACATAATCAGAAACTTCCTTTACTTCTGCGTCAGGATACTCGGCGTAAATGTTTGAAACTACCAAATCTTTATGGGTAGCTGGAACTCTAATATAAAAATGAGCCTGGTCTTTTTTCCCAACAATTTCAAAAGAGTAAGAAGCGAGCCACTTTCCTTCAAGCCAGAACTCTCTTACATTTGCTGGAGGATCATAAAGACCCCAAATAGCATTAAAAAAATCTTCCATTGCCTTTGGAGTTTTTGGAACTTCTTCGGGAGGGATGATTTCAAGCAAAACCCACCTTATTTGGTCGTAGAATTTTATTTGCCGACTGGCATAAAGCCAAAAATATTTTGCCGGGAAATAAAGAACCGTGGGAAGCCAAATCCACCAGAGAGAAAGAAAAAGTTCATAAAATTTTGAAAGGTAAAAAACTATCTCTTGCATTTATGAGTAATACTTTCCATCCTCTCCTTGCTTAAAGTACTTAAGATTCAAAAGTATAGTTGTTCTTTTGACCCATCTTTGTTTTTGAACTTCCTGAATAATTTCTTCTTTTGAAAGGGGCCCTTTTGTTTTTAAAATTTTTTCAATAAGCTCTTTTACGGTACCTTCTTCAAAACCCCATTCCTTCAAAGCGTAAATTCCTCTACCAATTAAGACAAACTTTTCATTTTTAATAAGCTCATTATGCAGTGTGTTGGCCTTTATTTCCTCACCAAAGGTTTTTGATAAAAGTTCTGCTAAGGCTTTGAAATGGAAAGGCTTTCCTTCTTTTTTTAAAAAAAGATAAACTTTTTCTCTAATGCTCTTTGGAGAAATTTCTGGCCAGGTTACTAAACCATACTCTTTGAAGGGATTACTTTCTATTTCTTTA
>Ga0207433_10003946_pt1 | contig 27769 bp, 27 predicted proteins | sample YelNatPaOPGAMG01_FD_187559 | JGI IMG/M metagenome (GOLD analysis project Ga0207433, IMG submission 187559) | Hot spring thermophilic microbial communities from Obsidian Pool, Yellowstone National Park, USA - OP-RAMG-01 (SPAdes) (version 3) | ecosystem: Environmental > Aquatic > Thermal springs... | reverse complement strand
TCCGCAGGCAGCGTCTGCAGGTTGAAGCGGCTGTGCCCGGCCTTGACCTGGAGCCGGGTGTCCTGCGTTTCCAGGGAGACGCTGCCGCTGTCCGGCAGGGAACGCAGGATGTCCTGAAGCTTCTTGGCCCCGACGGTCACGGAAACCTTCTGCCCATCGTCCTCGCAGGGGGTCGACGAAGTAATCTGGATTTCCAGGTCCGTGGCGGCGAAGGAAATCGAGTCGCCGTTCTTCTCGATCAGGACGTTGGCAAGAATCGGCAGGGTGTGGCGTCTTTCGACCACGCCCGTGACGGACTGGAGAGGTTTGAGCAGCAAATCCCGATTGGCTTTGATGAGTAGCATGGCTTCCTGACCTGTTATTAGTTTCTCAAAATTTGGAGCAGCGTGTTGAATTCCCTGGCGATATCCGGATTGGTCGACTTGAGTTCGACGATTTTCCGGCAGGCGTGCAGCACGGTGGTGTGGTCGCGCCCGCCGAAAGCGTCGCCGATGTCCGGCAGGCTGAGCTGCGTCAACTCCTTGGTCAGCGCCATCGCCATCTGCCTGGGCCTCGCCAGCACGCGCGTGCGCTTTTTCGAGTACATTTCCGCAACCTTGATTTTATAGTAATCCGCGACTGTCTTCTGAATATTTTCGATTGAAACCTGCCTGTTCTGCACCGCGAGAAGATCCTTGAGCGCTTCCTTCGCCACTTCCAGCGTGACAGCGTGGCCGGAGAAGCGGCAATAGGCGAAAACGCGCTTCAATGCGCCTTCCAGCTCCCGGATGTTGGAGCGGATATGCTTGGCGATGAAAAACGCGACGCTCTCGTCCAGCGCCATGTTCTCCATCTCGGCTTTCTTCAGCAGGATCGCCACGCGCATTTCCAGTTCGGGCGGTTCGACTGCCACGGTCAGCCCCCATCCGAAGCGGGAAATCAGCCGGTCTTCCACCCCGGAGATTTCCTTCGGGTAGGTGTCGCAGGTGATGATGACCTGCTTGTGGGAGTCGACCAGGGCGTTGAAGGCGTAGAAGAATTCCTCCTGGGTTCTCGCCTTGCCGCTGAAGAACTGGATGTCGTCGATGAGGAGCAGGTCGAGGGAGTGGTAGTACTGCTTGAAGTCGTCGAAGGCCTTGTGTCGGTAAGCCTTCACCACGTCGGAGACGTACTGTTCGGCGTGGGTGTAGCGAATCTTCGCCTCGGGGTGGCGCTCGTGCATGAGATTGCCTATGGCCTGAATCAGGTGCGTTTTGCCCAGGCCGACCCCGCCGTAAATGAAGAGGGGGTTGTAGGCGGTGCCGGGGTTTTCTGCAATCTGGATCGCTGCGGCCCTGGCCAGCTGATTGGCCTTTCCGGTCACGAAGTTGTCGAAGGTGAAGGCCTTGTTGAGCCGGCTCTGTTCGCGAGGCGTGTTCTTGCTGGCCTGCTGCACCGGCGCAGCAGCGGGGGCCTTCTGGCCGGGGGCTGCGCTGTCGGCGGAAACCAGGTCGAAATTGACCGGCTTGCCGAAGAAGTCTTCCGCCATTTCCTCGATCCTGGGCAGGAAGCGGTCCTTGATCCAAAGCATCACGAAGGGGCTGGGCGTGACGAGGGCGAACGCGTCGCCTGCCGGTTCCAGCCGCAGCGGCTTTATCCAGGTGTTGAATTGCTGAGCGGTCAATTCGCTTTTGAATCGCTCTAGGCAGGCGCTCCAGAATTTTTCCATGGGCAGTTTCTATTTACAAACAAATAGATATCTTTTCTGGTTTGTTTTGCGAATTCCGGTATTCTAGACGCTTTTCGCCCACTTATCCACAGCAGAAGCCCAAATGGGGGAAAAAAAGAAGGTTGACAGAAGTCGCTGTAAAAGGGTGTAATAAGCAGTTTTATTGATGGGGAGTCAGAATGAAGCGCACATATCAACCCTCGGTGACGAGGCGCAAGCGTACTCACGGTTTCCTGGTCAGGATGAAAACCCGCGGCGGCCGCGGCGTGATCAGGGCTCGGCGTGCCAAGGGACGTGCGAGGCTGGGCGTTTAAGAGCGCCTGCCATTTATTCGTTTCCAAGATCGTATCGCTTGCTGAAGGCGGACGAGTTTTCGTCCGTTTTTAGTTTCAGGCGCGCCGTTTTCGGCGAGTTTTTCCAGGTCCAGGTCAGGCCGAGCGGCAGGGAGCATCCCAGGCTGGGCATGATCGTCCCGAAGAAAACGGAAAGGCGGGCTGTCTACAGGAATCTGGCGAAGCGGATCATCCGCGAATGCTTCCGCACCCGGAGCGGAGAGATCGGCGGGGCGGATGTCGTCGTGAGGCTGCGCAAGTCTTTCCGCAGGGACCGGGCAGGCGAAGCCAGGCAGGAGTTGCACATACTGATTAGCAGGGTGGCCCATGTCCCGGCTCTTGATCGGACTGATTAGGCTTTATCAATACGCATTGAGTCCGTTTATCGGCCCCTCGTGCAGGTTCACTCCGACCTGCTCGGAATATGCCTGTCAGGCCCTGCGCAAGCACGGATTTCTCAAGGGCGTCTGGCTCGGGGCGAGAAGGATTTCGAGGTGTCATCCCTGGAACCCGGGCGGCCATGACCCCGTTCCCTGAAACAATGGTAGAGATTTATGGACAATAAACGGCTTGTAGTTTTCATCATCTTTTCCCTTTCCATCCTGCTGCTCTGGCAGAAATGGCAGGTTGCCCATGCGCCAGAAGTTCCTCTGGCGCAGAAGGAATCCGTTGCGCCGGTTCCCGATGCGAAGCTGACCGAGAAGCCGCAGGCGTCCGGTCATGGTGCGGTGGATACCTCCACCGAGCTTCAGAAAGGGCAGATCATCTCGGTCAGAACGGATGTGATGCAGGCCGGCATCAGCACCGTCGGGGGAGACTTGCGCGAACTCGATCTGCTCAAGTATCGCGATGCGAAAGATCCGGGCAAACCCTATTCGTTTCTGCACGACGAAGGCGCCAGGATCTACGTGGCGCAGTCGGGATTGATCGGGGACGGACTGCCCAACCACAAGACGCCGTACACGTCGAGTTCGCTGAAGTACGAATTGCAGCCCGGTGCGGACACGCTCGAGGTGCGGCTGGAGGCGCCGGAAAGCGCCGGGTACCGGGTCGAGAAGGTTTATACCTTCCGCAGGAACAGCTACGTCGTCGACGTATCCTACGACATCCGCAATACAGGTGCAGCCGCCATCCAGCCGTTCGCCTACTTCCAGCTGCTGCGCGACGGGGAGCCGCCCGAGGGCGCATCGCGGTTCGCCAAGACCTATACCGGGGCCGCGATCTATACTGACAAGTCGAAATTCGTGAAGGCTGATTTCGCCGACATCGCAAAGGGCAAGACGAATTACCCGGCGAACGATGACAACGGCTGGGTCGCCATGATCCAGCACTATTTCGTCACCGCATGGTTGCCGCAGGACAAGACGAAGCGCGAATACTACACCCGGCAGCTGAATCCCGACCTCTATTCGGCGGGGGTGGTGCTCCCCGTGGGAAACATCCAGCCGGGCAAGGACGGGCGCATCACGGTCCCCCTTTATGCCGGCCCGCAGGAACAGAATCTGCTGGCGAAAACTGCGCCCGGGCTTGATCTGGTGGTGGATTACGGCTGGGTCACGGTCATCGCGAAACCGCTGTTCTGGTTCCTCTCGCTGCTCTACAGCTGGGTCCGCAACTGGGGCGTGGCCATCATCCTGCTCACCGTCTGCATCAAGCTGATCTTTTTCCCCCTGTCCGCGGCCAGCTACAAGTCGATGGCCAAGATGCGCGCCCTGAGTCCCAAGCTGCAGTTGCTCAAGGAGCAGTATGGGGAAGACAAGCAGCGCATGAACCAGGCGATGATGGAATTGTACAAGACCGAGAAGGTCAACCCGCTCGGCGGTTGTCTGCCGATTGCCGTGCAGATTCCGGTATTCATCGCCCTTTACACGGTGCTGCTTTCCACGGTCGAACTGCGCAATGCGCCTTTCATGCTCTGGATTCACGATCTTTCCCTGCCGGATCCCTATTACGTGCTGCCGCTCGTCATGGGGATCACCATGCTGCTGCAGACCAAGATGAATCCGACGCCGCCCGACCCGATCCAGGCCAAGGTGATGCAGGTCATGCCGATCGCTTTCAGCATATTCTTCTTCTTCTTCCCGGCAGGGCTGGTGCTTTACTGGCTGGTGAACAACGTGCTCTCCATCTCCCAGCAATGGTACATCACCCGCATGATAGGAAAGGAAACCGCCGCCGCCCATGGCAAGCGCTGACACCATAGCGGCGATAGCCACCGCACCCGGAAGGGGCGGGGTCGGCGTGGTGCGGGTTTCCGGAAGCGGAGTGCGTGGCCTGATGCAGGGAATGCTCGGCAAATCGGTCGAGCCGCGGACCGCTTCCCTTTGCGGTTTTCTCGACAGGGAGGGCCGCTCCATCGATTCCGGGATAGCGCTCTATTTCCAGGGGCCGCATTCCTATACCGGGGAGGATGTGCTCGAACTTCAGGGGCACGGCGGGCAGGTCATTCTCGGCATGCTGCTCGAGCGCTGCCTCGAACTCGGCGCGAGGCTTGCCGAGCCCGGCGAATTCACGCAGCGCGCCTTTCTCAACGACAAGATCGATCTCGCCCAGGCCGAGAGCGTGGCCGACCTGATCGATGCCTCTACCCGCAGCGCGGCGCGCTGCGCGATGCGTTCCCTGCAGGGGGAATTCTCGAAAAAGATTCGTGAACTGGTGGATGCGCTCATCGAACTGCGCATGCTTGTCGAGGCCACCCTGGACTTTCCCGAAGAAGAAATCGACTTTCTCGAGGAGCGGGACGCCGCTGGAAAATTGCGGGCCATTCGCAGCCGCCTCGACAGGGTGCTGGATGCGGCGCGCCAGGGCAGCCTGATGCGCTCCGGCATCCATGTCGTTCTGGCGGGGCAGCCCAATGTCGGCAAATCGAGCCTCCTGAACCGGCTGTCCGGCGACGAGGTTGCCATCGTCACCGACATTCCCGGAACGACCCGGGACGCCATTCGGCAATCCATCGAGATCGAAGGCATTCCTGTTCATGTCGTGGACACGGCCGGACTCAGAGAATCGGAAGATCCCGTCGAAAAAATGGGCATGGCGAAAGCCAGGGAGGCGATGGAAAAGTCGGATCTGATCCTTTATCTCGCTGACAGCACCAGGGGGCTGGATATCGAGGACAGCAACATACTGCAAGGCCTGCCCGAGCTTCCTGTCGTGATCGCCTACAACAAGATCGACCTCTCGGGAGAGCCGCCAGGAATCCGCAAAGACGGATCGGTTTGCATTTCGGCGAAAAGCGGAGAAGGCATGACGTTCCTGGCGAAGCGGCTGCTCGAATGCTTCTCCCTGCACGAGATCGGCGAAAATCAGTTCATCGCACGGGCTCGCCATGTATCCGCGCTTCGCGAGGCGGCGGAATGCCTCGCGCGCGTCGATGCCGCAGTTCAGCCCGAAATGCTCGCCGAGGATCTGCGGCAGGCTCAGACGGCCCTGTCCAGAATCACCGGGGAGTTCACCTCGGACGACCTTCTCGGAGAAATATTCTCGAGGTTCTGCATCGGCAAGTAGGGCTGTTTCACGTGAAACACGATACCCCGCCCATGAAAAGTGGAGTATCATTCCAACCTCAATCCGGTCTTCAGAAATATGCATTCAGCAAAGTTCGATGTCATTGTTGTGGGCGGTGGCCATGCGGGTACCGAGGCTGCGCTCGCCTCGGCTCGCATGGGCAGGAAAACCCTGCTGCTCACGCACAACATCGAAACGCTGGGGCAGATGTCGTGCAATCCGGCCATAGGGGGGATTGGGAAGGGGCATCTGGTGAAGGAGATCGACGCGCTGGGCGGAGCGATGGCGCTCGCGGCCGACGAATCCGGGATTCAGTTCCGCATACTCAATGCCAGCAAAGGCTACGCCGTTCGCGCGACGCGCGCGCAGGCGGACAGGATGCTTTACCGCCAGGCTATCCGCAGCAGGCTGGAGTCGCAGCCCAATTTGAGCCTGTTCCAGCAAGCCGTCGATGATTTGATTCTCGAAGGCGATAGCGTGATCGGCGTCGTGACCCAGCTGGGCATCCGGTTCATGGCGGATGCCGTGGTGCTCACCGCCGGCACATTCCTTTCCGGACTCGTTCACGTCGGCCTGAAAAATTACCAGGCGGGCAGGGCGGGAGACCCTCCCTCGATCAGCCTTGCGGCCCGATTGCGCGAATTGGCCCTCCCCGTTGGCAGGCTGAAAACCGGGACGCCTCCCAGGATCCACGGCGCCAGCATCGACTACTCGGTGCTGACCGAGCAGCCGGGCGACGAGCCTGTTCCCGTGTTTTCCTTTCTCGGCAGTGCAGAAGCGCATCCGCGCCAGGTATCCTGCTGGATCACCCACACCAATGAAAGAACGCACGAAATCATCCGGGGCGGACTGGACCGCTCTCCCATGTTCACCGGGGTGATAGAAGGGGTGGGGCCGCGCTATTGTCCCTCCATCGAGGACAAGGTTACCCGTTTCGCCGAAAAATCCAGCCACCAGATATTCCTCGAGCCGGAAGGGTTGAATACGCACGAGGTTTACCCGAACGGGGTTTCCACGAGTCTGCCTTATGACATCCAGCTGGAGCTGATCCATTCCATGAAGGGGCTGGAAAATGCGCATGTCACGCGCCCCGGCTATGCCATCGAATACGACTATTTCGATCCGCAAGGTCTGAAAAGTTCCCTTGAAACCAAGGCGTTATCCAATCTGTATTTTGCCGGACAAATCAACGGCACGACAGGATACGAGGAGGCCGCGGCCCAGGGGTTGCTGGCGGGAATCAATGCCGCGCTGCGCTCGCAGGGCAAGGAGTCCTGGAGCCCGGGGCGCGACCAGGCCTATCTGGGAGTGATGGTGGACGATCTCGTCACCAGAGGCGTTACCGAGCCATATCGCATGTTCACCAGCCGCGCCGAGTACCGCCTGATGCTGAGAGAGGACAATGCCGACTTGCGGCTGACGGAACAGGGCCGCGAACTCGGGTTGGTGGACGAGACGCGGTGGCGCGCATTTTGCGAAAATAAGGAAGCGATCGAGAGGGAGAGCGAGCGCCTCAAGTCGACCTGGGTGAATCCCAGAATGCTGTCTGCTTCGGATGCGGAGGCCGTGCTTGGCCAGCAGATCGAGAGGGAATACAGCCTTTATGAGCTGCTGCGCCGCCCCGGGGTGGATTACGAGGCGCTGATGAGGCTGGACAATGCCGGACTGGCCGACATCAAGGTGGCGAGGCAGGTGGAAATCCAGGCCAAATACCACGGCTACATCGAGCGCCAGGAGGCCGAAATCGCCCGTCAGAAGCAGTACGAGGCGCTTTGCCTGCCGCGTGACCTGGATTACAGGGCGGTGAAAGGGCTTTCCGCGGAAGTCCAGCAGATACTCAACCGCCACAAGCCGGAAACCGTCGGCCAGGCGGCGAGGCTTTCCGGGGTCACGCCGGCAGCCGTATCCCTGCTGCTGGTGCATCAGAAACGCGGATTGTCCGGCGAGACAGAGAAAATATCGGCATGAGGCTGGAGGAGGGGCTGGCAATCCTTGGGCTGGACGTTGCCGGGCCGTCCGTCCGCAAGCTCCTTGCCCATGCTGCCCTGATCGAGAAATGGAACAGGGTTTACAATCTGACGGCGATACGCGACAGGGACAAGATCGTCAGCCATCATCTTCTGGACAGTCTTGCGGTTTTGCCGCACATCGAGGCTGCCCGCTGCGCGGATGTGGGCAGCGGAGCGGGTTTTCCAGGGATCCCGCTCGCCATAGCGAGGCCGGATTGGGAGATGGTGCTGGTCGAGAGCAATCAGAAGAAGGCGACATTTCTGAGGCAGGCCGCCATTGAGCTCGACTTGCCGAATGTCAGCGTATTTGCAGACCGGGTGGAGTCTCTCGAAGGATCATTCGATCTCGTCATATCCCGCGCTTTTTCGGAAACGGGAGAGTTCGTCAGGCTTTCAAGGCACCTGGTCGGACGGGGCGGACATCTTGCCGCCATGAAAGGGCAGTATCCTGAGCAGGAACTGTCCCATTTGCCCTTCGGGGTTGAAGTGGAAAAAGTGATTCCCCTGGATGTCCCGGGACTGGAGGGGGCGCGGCACCTGGTCATCATGAGCATGGAGACGGATTAGCATGGCGAGAATACTGGCAGTCACCAACCAGAAGGGCGGGGTCGGAAAAACGACCACGACCGTCAACCTCGGCGCGAGCCTTGCCGCAGCCAAGCAGAAAGTGCTGCTGGTCGATCTCGACCCGCAGGGAAATGCCACGATGGGCAGCGGCATCGACAAGAGCGGACTCTCCCGGACCATCTACCATCTTCTGATTCAAAATCAATCGCTTGATGAAGTCATGGTCGCGTCCCCCGCTGGAAAGTACGACCTGATTCCGGCCAATCGGGATCTGGCCGGGGCCGAAGTCGAGCTCGTCGACCAGCCGAACCGGGAAACCCGGCTGAAGGATGCGCTGGATGCCGTGTCCGGGCATTACGACTACATTCTGATCGACTGTCCTCCTGCCCTCAATCTGCTCACGGTCAACGGCTTGTGCGCCGCCCATGCGGTGATGATCCCGATGCAATGCGAATACTATGCGCTGGAAGGCCTGAGCGATCTCATCAAAACGATCAAGCGGGTGCGCGCAAACCTGAATCCCGAATTGCAGATCGAGGGGCTTTTGCGAACCATGTTCGATCCGCGCAACATGCTCGCCCAGCAGGTGTCCGAACAGCTCCAGCAGCATTTCGGCGACAAGGTTTACCGCACGGTGATCCCGCGCAATGTTCGCCTCGCCGAAGCGCCGAGCTTCGGTTTGCCGGCGATGGTGCACGACAGGAATTCGAAGGGTGCTTCGGCCTACCTGACTTTGGCCGGAGAGATTCTCAACAGGCATCATTCTAAAGCGATGGAATTCAAGGCAGGGTGAAAAAATGACAAGACTGAAGGGATTGGGTAGGGGGCTTGAAGCGCTGCTCGGCGCGGAGGAATCGTCTTCCGGGGAAATGAGAAAACTCAAGGTGGGCGAGCTTCAGCCCGGGAAATATCAGCCGAGAAGCCGGATGGACCAGGATTCCCTTGCGCACCTTGCCGAATCGATCAAATCCCAGGGAATCATGCAGCCGATACTGGTTCGTCCGGTCGAGCCGGGAAAGTACGAAATCATTGCAGGGGAGAGGCGCTGGCGCGCATCCCAGCTCGCCGGGCTGAAGGAAGTTCCGGCCCTGGTCAGGGAGGTGCCCGACGAAGCGGCGCTTTCCATGGCGCTCATCGAAAACATCCAGCGCGAGGAGCTCAATCCGCTTGAACAGGCGGTGGGGATACAGCGTCTGGTGGACGAATTCGGCATGACGCACCAGGAAGCGGCCGATGCGGTGGGCTACTCGCGCAGCGCAATCAGCAACCTGCTTCGCCTGCTCAATCTGGCGGAGCCCGTCCAGGAACTCCTGATGCAGGGAAAAATCGACATGGGCCATGCCCGCTCCCTATTGAGCCTCGGGCCTGTGGAGCAGATCGAAATCGGCAATCTGATTGCGAAGAAGCAGCTTTCCGTGCGCGAAGCGGAAAGACTGGTGCAGGCGCTGCAGCAGGGTGGGGTCCGCGAGAAGAAGGCGGACCGAGACGTGCTGAGGCTCCAGGAGGAAATCTCTGCCCGTCTTGGCACGGGGGTGACGATCAGCCACGGCAAGAAAGGGAACGGCAGGCTCACGATCGAGTATTCGAGCCTGGAGCATCTCGATACGATTCTGGGCAGGCTCCAGTAGGGCTGCTGCGGTTTGACAGGGATGGAAAACGTTGCTAACATCCCAGCGGTTGTGTGATGGCGCGATGAAGAACAATGCACTCCATGTAGTGGGGATACAAGCAATCGTCGCGATAACAAGCGCCACGGCAGCCTACTTCCTAGATGATCCACTTGCGGCCAAATCGGTATTGTTTGGTTCCTCAGCTTCGCTGTCTAACGGGCTGATGTTGGCTTGGCATATCCGGGAAAGGCTGGATGCCGGGCATCGCGAGTCCGCTGCGCATTTGAGGGCGATGTACCGCGCCAGTCTGGAGCGTTATGTGGTGGTGGCGCTGTTGCTTGTCGCGGGACTGCGCTTCCTCGGGTTTGAGCCGCTTTATGTCCTGGCGGGATTTGTTGCAGGGCAGGTGGGATTGGTCGCGGCCAGAATGCTGCGGAACGGATTTGAGAGCTGAAAAAATATGGCTAGCGAAACACTGACATCGTCGGAATATATCAGGCATCATCTGCAGAACCTGACTTTCGGGCATCTGCCGAACGGATCGTGGGGTGTCGCCCAGAGAGCCGAGCAGGCCAGGGAAATGGGTTTTTGGGCGCTCAACCTCGATACCTTTTTCGTGTCCTTCATTCTGGGCGCCGTGTTCCTTTTCATGTTCAGGAAGGCCGCAAAGGGCGCGACAGCCGGCGTGCCGTCCGGACTGCAGAATTTTGCCGAATGGGTGGTCGAATTCATCGAAAGCAGCGTGCGCGGCTCATTTTCGGGCAAGAACGATCTGATCGCCCCCCTCGCACTCACGATTTTTTTCTGGATCTTCCTGATGAACTGGATGGATCTGATTCCCGTCGACTACCTCCATGTGCTGGCCAATGCGGCGGGTCTTCCCTACTTCAAGTCGGTTCCGACCACCGATCCGAATGCAACCTTCGGCATGTCGATCGGCGTGTTCCTGCTCGTGCTCTACTATAGCGTCAAGGTGAAGGGAGTCGGCGGATTCATCGGAGAGCTGACATTGCAGCCCTTCGGCAAGTTCGGGCTGCCCTTCAACCTGTTTCTGGAGGGGGTCAACCTCATCTCCAAGCCTGTTTCGCTGGCGCTGCGGCTTTTCGGAAACATGTATGCGGGCGAGATGATCTTCATCCTGATCGCATTGCTGCCTTTCTGGCTGCAATGGACCTTGTCCCTGCCCTGGGCGATCTTCCATATCCTGATTGTGACCTTGCAGGCGTTCATCTTCATGACGCTGACGATCGTTTATCTGGACATGGCGCACCAGGAACACCACTGATTCTTTTACCAACCTTCACTTAACTTTATAAATACAGGAGAAAAACCAAATGGAAACGGCACAAGCACTTCTTTACGTAGCCGGCGCGATCATGATGGGTCTGGGCGCCCTGGGTGCTGCAATCGGCATCGGCGTGCTGGGCGGCAGGTTTCTGGAAGGCGCTGCGCGTCAGCCCGAACTGATCCCCATGCTGCGCACCCAGTTCTTCATCGTGATGGGTCTGGTTGACGCGGTTCCGATGATTGCCGTCGGTATTTCCATGTACATCCTGTTTGCCGTGGCAGGCAAGTAAGCAAGCGGGAATTAACCGAAGAAAGAATTTGCATGAACATTAATGCAACCCTTCTCGGCCAAACGATCATGTTCGTCATGTTCGTCTGGTTCTGCATGAAATTCGTCTGGCCCCCCATCACCACCGCCATGGGAGAGCGTGCGAAGCGGATTGCCGACGGTCTTGCCGCGGGTGAGCGCGGAAAAACCGAGCTCGATCTCGCGACAAAGCGCTCTCTCGAAATACTGCATGAGGCAAAGCAGAAGGCGGCAGAGGTAATCGCCCAGGCCGAAAGCCGCGCGGCGCAGATCGTCGACGAGGCCAAGGCTGGCGCCAGGGAAGAAGGCGAACGCCTGCTGAACGGTGCAAAGGCCGAAATCGAGCAGGAAGTCTTCCGTGCCCGCGAAGCCTTGCGTGATCAGGTGGCTGCGCTTGCAGTGGCCGGCGCCGAGAAAATTCTGCGCCATGAAGTCGATGCCGCCAAGCATGCCGAGCTTCTCAAATCCATCCAGTCTGAACTGTAAAGGACCGTCATGGCGGAGATCGTTACAATAGCGAGACCCTATGCCGAGGCGGTTTTTCGCTTGGCCAAGGAAAAGGGCACCCTGGACCAGTGGTCCGGGATGCTGGAGTACCTGGCGGCCGTGGCGCAGGATTCGCAGATGCAGGACTGCATCAACGACCCCAACGTCACGCCGGCAAAGCTGGAGGCGCTTTTCCTTTCCATCGCAGGCGGCAAGCTCGACGATATGGGATCCAATCTCGTCAGGGAGCTCGTGCATAACGGGCGGCTTTCCGTGCTGCCGGAGATATCCATCCTCTACGAGGCATTGAAAGCCGAAGAGGGCGGCATGCTCGAAGCCAAGGTGACTTCGGCCTATCCCATGACCAAGGCGCAGATCGGCGATCTGGTGAAGAAGCTCGAAGCGAAGTTCAAGAAGAAAGTCGAAGCCAGTGCGGATGTGGACCCTGAGCTGATCGGCGGAGTCAGGATCGTGATCGGGGACGATGTGATCGATGCATCGGTGCGCGGCAAGTTACAGGCGATGGCATTCGCCCTTACAAGATAGGAGTTATCATGCAGTTGAATGCATCAGAAATCAGTGAACTGATTAAAAGCAAGATAGAGGGCCTTGCGACGACGACCGAAGTGCGCACGCAGGGCACGGTCGTTTCAGTGACCGACGGGATCGTCAGAGTGCACGGGCTTCGCGACGCCATGCAGGGTGAAATGCTGGAGTTTCCCGGCAACACGTTCGGCCTCGCGCTCAACCTGGAGCGTGATTCGGTGGGTGCGGTTGTTCTCGGCGAATACGAGCATATCAGCGAAGGCGACATCGTCAAGTGCACCGGCAGGATTCTCGAAGTGCCGGTGGGTCCCGAACTGGTCGGGCGCGTGGTCAATGCGCTGGGACAGCCCATTGACGGCAAGGGCCCGATCGCGGCAAAGCTGTCCTCTCCCATCGAAAAAATCGCTCCCGGCGTTATCGCCAGGCAGTCGGTGGACCAGCCCATGGGAACCGGCCTGAAGTCGATCGACTCCATGGTGCCAATCGGCCGCGGACAGCGCGAACTGATCATCGGCGACCGTCAGACCGGGAAAACCGCCGTTGCAGTCGATGCGATCATCAACCAGAAGGGCAACGGCGTGATCTGCATCTACGTCGCAATCGGCCAGAAGGCGTCCTCGATTGCCAACGTGGTGAGAAAGCTCGAAGAGCATGGCGCGATGGCGCATACCATCGTGGTCGCGGCGACGGCTTCCGAGTCCGCCGCGATGCAGTACATCGCGCCGTATTCCGGCTGCAGCATGGGCGAATATTTTCGCGATCGCGGCGAAGACGCCCTGATCGTTTACGACGATCTGACCAAGCAGGCCTGGGCCTATCGCCAGATTTCCCTGCTTCTGCGCCGTCCCCCGGGCCGCGAAGCCTATCCCGGAGACGTTTTCTACCTGCACTCCAGGCTGCTCGAACGCGCTTCCAGGGTGAATGCGGACTACGTCGAAAAACTGACCGGCGGGGAAGTCAAGGGCAAGACCGGTTCGCTCACCGCGCTTCCGATCATCGAAACCCAGGCGGGCGACGTATCGGCTTTCGTTCCGACCAACGTGATTTCGATCACCGACGGGCAGATTTTCCTTGAAACCGACCTGTTCAATGCGGGCATCCGTCCTGCAATTAACGCGGGCCTTTCCGTTTCCCGTGTGGGCGGCGCTGCGCAAACCAAGGTCATCAAGAAGCTGGGCGGCGGCATTCGCCTGTCGCTGGCGCAATATCGCGAACTGGCGGCTTTTGCCCAGTTCGCATCCGACCTCGACGAAGTGACGCGCAAGCAGCTGGAGCGCGGCAAGCTGGTGACCGAACTGATGAAGCAGCCCCAGTACAGTCCGATGAGCATCTCCGAAATGGCGGTCACGCTTTTTGCCGTCAACAAGGGTTATCTCGACGATGTCGAAGTCAAAAAGGCTCTTGCATTCGAGTCGGCACTCCAGGCCTACATGAAGAACAGTCATGCCGACCTGATGGCCAAAATCGAATCGGACAAGGACATGAAAGCCGAAACCGAGAAGTCGCTTTCCGATGCGATCCAGAAATTCAAGGAAAGCTCGGTTTACTAACTGACGGAGTCATCATGGCTGGTGGGAAAGAAATACGGACGAAGATCAAGAGCGTCCAGAATACCCAGAAGATCACCCGGGCTATGGAAATGGTCGCGGCAGCGAAGATGCGCAAGGCGCAGGACAGGATGCGCACTGCACGCCCCTACGGCGAGAAAATCAGGAATGTCGCAGCGCACATGAGCCGGGCACATCCGGAATACACCCATCCCTTCATGGCAGGGAGGGTGGATTCGAAGCGGGTCGGGATCATCGTGGTCAGCTCCGACAAGGGGCTTTGCGGCGGTCTGAATACCAACGTTCTGCGCCTCGTTCTGGGAAAGATCAAGGGCTGGGAGCAGGCAGGGGTCAAGACCGATGCGACCGCAATCGGAAACAAGGGCCTCGGCTTCTTGCAAAGATTGGGCGCGAATGTCGTGTCCAGCGTAAACGGCTTGGGTGACACGCCTCACCTCGACAAGTTGATCGGCCCGGTGAAAGTGATGCTGGATGCCTATTCCGAAGGCAAGCTGGACGCGCTTTACGTTTTCTACACCAAATTCATCAATACGATGAAGCAGGAGCCGGTGATGGAGCAATTGCTCCCTCTTTCCAGCGAACAGCTGGGCGGCGCCACCGGGGTTTGGGACTACATCTACGAACCCGATGCCAAATCGGTGATCGACCAAGTCTTGAGGCGCTATATCGAAGCGCTGATCTATCAGGCCGTTGCAGAAAACATGGCTTCCGAGCAGAGTGCGAGGATGGTGGCGATGAAAGCCGCGTCGGACAATGCCGGAAATGTGATCGGCGAGCTCAAGCTGGTATACAACAAGACTCGCCAGGCGGCGATTACCAAGGAACTTGCCGAAATCTGCGCGGGCGCCGCTGCAGTCGGATAAACGTTTTTATTAGATTAGGGAATAACGATGAGCCAGGGAAAAATCGTACAAATTATCGGTGCGGTGGTGGACGTGGAGTTTTCTAGGGAAGAAATGCCCCATGTATACGATGCGTTGAAAATCGCCGAAGTCAACGTGACCATGGAAGTCCAGCAGCAGCTGGGCGACGGCGTGGTTCGAGCCATTGCTCTCGGAACCACAGACGGGCTGAGGCGCGGAATGGCCGTGACCGGAACCGGTGCCCCGATCTCGGTTCCAGTCGGACAGAAGACGCTGGGCCGGATCATGGACGTTCTGGGCAACCCCATAGATGAAGCCGGGGATATCGATCCGGAAGCGCGCTGGTCCATCCATCGCAAGGCGCCGGCTTTCGACGAGCTTTCCGCATCGACGGAACTGCTCGAGACCGGCATCAAGGTGATCGACCTGATCTGCCCGTTCGCGAAGGGCGGCAAGGTCGGCCTCTTCGGCGGCGCGGGCGTGGGCAAGACGGTTAACATGATGGAGCTGATCCGCAATATTGCGGCAGAACATTCGGGCTATTCGGTATTTGCCGGCGTAGGCGAGCGTACCCGGGAAGGAAACGACTTCTACCACGAAATGAAGGACTCCAACGTTATCGACAAGGTGTCCCTGGTTTACGGACAGATGAACGAACCTCCAGGCAACCGTTTGCGCGTGGCGCTGACCGGCCTCACCATGGCCGAATATTTCCGCGACGAGGGCCGCGACATCCTGTTCTTCGTCGACAATATCTACCGCTACACCCTTGCCGGAACCGAAGTGTCGGCGCTGCTCGGCCGCATGCCATCCGCCGTGGGTTACCAGCCGACTCTCGCCGAGGAAATGGGGCGCCTGCAGGAGCGGATCACCTCCACCAAGACGGGATCCATCACCTCCATCCAGGCCGTTTACGTGCCTGCGGACGATTTGACCGATCCTTCCCCGGCGACGACCTTCTCCCACCTCGATGCGACCGTCGTTCTTTCGCGCCAGGTGGCCGAGCTCGGCATCTATCCTGCGGTCGATCCGCTCGATTCGACCTCCCGCCAGCTGGATCCGCTCGTTGTCGGCGAAGAGCATTACAATGTCGCCCGCTCCGTGCAGAACACGCTGCAGCGCTACAAGGAGCTTCGCGATATTATCGCGATTCTCGGCATGGACGAGCTTTCGCCCGAAGACAAGCTGATCGTTTCCCGCGCCCGGAAGATCCAGCGTTTCCTGAGCCAGCCGTTCTTCGTGGCTGAAGTCTTCACCGGAAGCCCCGGAAAATACGTTCCGCTCAAGGATACTCTGGCCGGATTCAAGGGAATCGTGAACGGCGAATATGACCATCTTCCGGAGCAGGCCTTCTACATGGTCGGGTCTATCGAAGAAGCCGTCGAAAAAGCCAAGACTTTACAGTGAGGAACGCCATGGCAATGACCATGCATGTCGATATCGTGAGCGCGGAAGAGACCTTCTATTCGGGACCTGCCGAGTTTGTCGCAGCGCCTTCGATACTGGGCGAGGTTGGCATTTATCCCCGTCACGCGCCCATGCTGACCCGAATCAAGCCGGGGTCGGTCAGGGTGAAGCGCGCGATGAGCGATGAAGAGGACCTTATCTACGTCTCCGGCGGGATTCTCGAGGTTCAGCCCGACGTCGTGACGGTGCTGGCCGATTCCGCGATCCGCGGCGAAGACCTCGACGAGGCCAAGGCGACCGAGGCGAAGAAAAGGGCTGAAGAAGCGATGAAAAATCGCGAGGCCGTGCTCGAATTTGCCAGAGCGGAAGCCGAGCTTGCCGAAGCGATCGCGCAGCTTTCCGCGATCGAAAAGCTGAGAAAAAAACGCTGATCCCGTCAGCCTAAACCAAAAAGGCAGCCTCGGCTGCCTTTTTGTTTGCAGCCTCGGAACCTATGTCATAATATCCCGTTATGTCAAACAACGAAAATCTCAACGTCGTCATCCTGGCTGCAGGCAAGGGGACGCGCATGTATTCCAGAGTTCCCAAGGTGCTGCACAGGCTTGCGGGAATTCCTCTGCTTGGCCATGTCATCAATACCGCGAGGCTTCTCAAACCGGCAAGCATTTGCGTGGTGTACGGACACGGCGGAGAGGCCGTGCCGGCGGCTTTCTCGGACGGGGATTTGCGCTTCGTTCTCCAGGAACCCCAGAACGGGACAGGTCATGCAGTGCAAATGGTGCTTCCTCACCTCGGGGAGGATGGCAACACACTGATACTCTATGGCGATGTGCCGCTTACCGGGGTTGCGACTTTGGAAAAGCTGGCGAAGGCTGAAGGCATGACGCTTCTGACGGCGCAGATGGACAACCCGCATGGCTACGGCCGGATCGTCAGGGATGCGAGCGGCAGCATAACACGAATCGTCGAAGAGAAAGATGCCACCAAAGAAGAGCGAGAAATCGCGGAAGTGAATACTGGCATACTTGTTGCCCCAACAAACAAGCTGAAATCATGGCTGTCTGGATTGAAAAACGATAACGCCCAGAAGGAATATTATCTGACCGATGTGGTCGAAATGGCGGCAAGGGAAGGCACCCGGATAGCGTCGGTTCACCCGCAGCGGATATGGGAGGTGATGGGAGTCAACAACCAGGCCCAGCTCGCCGAGCTCGAACGCATCTTTCAACTCGAAGCGGCCGGAGAATTGATGATGCGGGGCGTGTGCCTCGCAGATCCGGCAAGGCTGGATGTCAGGGGAAGACTCAGTTGTGGTAGGGATGTCTATATCGACGTCAATTGCGTGTTCGAAGGAGAGGTCAAGCTGGGCGACAATGTCCGCATTGGCGCCAATTCGGTCTTGAAGAATGTCGCAATCCGGGAAGGCTCGGTAATCGCGCCATTTACCCACATGGAGGACGCAGAAATCGGCCCGAATTGCAAAATTGGTCCCTATGCCAGAATTCGCCCGGGAACGACGCTCGCTGAAGATGCGCGCATCGGAAATTTCGTGGAAATCAAGAACAGCCAGATCGGGACCGGGAGCAAAGTCAATCATCTCAGCTACGTCGGGGATGCGCGCGTCGGCAGCAACGTGAACATCGGCGCGGGAACGATCACCTGCAATTACGATGGCGCGAACAAGCACAGAACCGTGATCGAGGACGATGCATTCATCGGCTCGGATACTCAACTGATCGCCCCCGTGACCGTGGGCAAAGGCGCGACCATAGGGGCAGGGTCGACGATAGTCAGAAATGCACCTGAGGGCGGTTTGACCCTGTCCAGAAGCAAGCAGACTCACATCGAAAGCTGGAAAAGACCGAAGAAGGGATAGGCATGTGCGGGATCATAGGCGCGGTGGCGCAGAGAAATGTGGTGCCGATTCTTCTGGAAGGATTGAGGCGGCTAGAATATCGGGGCTACGATTCGGCGGGAATTGCCGTCGTCAACGGCGGGCTTTCCAGGATCAGAAGCACAGGGCGGGTGGCCGAGCTTGCCGCGCTCTCGAAGGATCTCAAGGGCAATCTGGGCATCGCCCATACAAGGTGGGCGACCCACGGCGCGCCCACCGAAAGGAACGCTCATCCGCATGCCAGCCGGGATGAGATCGCGGTAGTGCACAACGGAATCATAGAAAACCATGTCGAATTGCGCAGAAAACTCGAAGGGCTCGGATACAGGTTCGACTCGGATACCGACACGGAAGTCATCGTGCATCTCATCCACCATCATTATCAGAAAAGCGGCGAACTGCTCGATGCGACCCGATCTTCGGTAAAAGAGCTAGACGGCGCATACGCTATAGCGGTAGTGAGCGGAAACTTGCAAGACAGGTTGGTTTGTGCAAGAAAAGGCAGCCCTTTGCTCATCGGACTGGGGATAGAAGAAAATTTCATCGCATCGGATGCTTCCGCTTTGCTGCCCGTTACGCGGAAGATGATTTATCTGGAAGACGGCGATGTCGCCGACATCGGGCTGCTCGAATTCAAGATATACGACGGCGCGGGCATCCCCGTCGAGCGGGCAATTCACATCAGCGAACTCAGCGCCGAAACCACCGAGCTCGGCAAATATCGCCATTTCATGCAGAAGGAAATTTTCGAGCAGCCTAAAGCCATCGCAGACACCATCGACATTGCGATCAACGAGACCGGGATTGCCCCCGCGCTGTTTGGCCCCGACGGGAAACTTGTGCTGGAGGATGTCGAGGCCGTCACGATCATCGCTTGCGGCACGAGCTACCATGCCGGCCTGGTGGCCAGATACTGGATGGAAAGCCTGGCGGGCATCCCCTGCAGCGCGGAAGTGGCTAGCGAATACCGCTACAGGGATATCGTTCCCAATCCGAAGGCGTTGATTGTCACCATTTCCCAATCTGGCGAAACGGCGGACACCCTGGCTGCGCTCAACTATGCCGTGCTGCTGGGGCAAACGAAAACGCTGAGCATCTGCAATGTCGACGAAAGCGCACTGGTCAGGCAATCGAAGCTGCGTTTTCTGACGAGGGCGGGCCCGGAAATCGGCGTGGCCTCGACCAAGGCATTCACGACGCAACTGGTAGCATTGTTCCTCCTGACGCTCACCCTTGCAAAGCTCAAGGGCCGGCTTGCCGCGGAGCAGGAAGCGGGGCATATCGAGTCTCTGCGTAGGTTGCCGCATGCCATCAATCATGCGCTCGAAGTCGAGCCCAAAATTGAAGGATGGGCAGAGAAATTTTCCGAGAAGCAGCATGCCCTGTTCCTCGCGCGCGGAATACATTACCCGATAGCACTGGAAGGTGCGCTCAAACTCAAGGAAATCTCCTATATCCATGCGGAAGCCTATCCTGCGGGAGAATTGAAGCATGGGCCGCTGGCGCTGGTGGACAGCAATATGCCTGTGGTGGCTGTGGCGCCCAATGATGCCCTGCTCGAGAAGCTCAAGTCCAACCTCCAGGAAGTCAGGGCGAGAGGGGGAGAGCTCTACGTCGTCTCGGATGAGGAGTCCCATTTCCAGGACGAGGCCTCGATTCATGTGATTCGCATGGCTGGGCATGCCGGCCACCTGAGCCCGATCCTGCATGCGATACCCATGCAGCTCCTCGCTTATCACGCGGCCCTGCAAAAGGGAACGGATGTGGACAAACCGAGAAATCTCGCCAAATCGGTAACCGTGGAGTAGCTGTCACAAAATCGCAATCGTTCTGCTGATATAGTCGGCGGATGAATGTCCTGATGATTTCAGACGTGTATTTTCCGCGCGTCAACGGCGTATCGACCTCCATAGAGACTTTCCGGAACGAACTCCTGCAAAAGAATGCCGGGGTCACGGTGATCGCGCCCGCCTATGGCGAGGATGCGAGGCAGGAAGGGGTCATCCGCATTCCGTCCAGAGGCGTGATGTTCGATCCCGAAGACAGGATGATGGCATATGGAGCCATCAAGGCGCAGACGGACTTTCTCCGCGAGCAGGATTTCGATATCGTCCACATCCAGACGCCGTTCGTCGCGCACTATGCCGGCATTGCGTTGGCAAAGGAATTGAACCTGCCGACGGTCGTGACCTATCATACCTTCTTCGAAGAATACCTGTTCCACTACGTTCCTTTTCTTCCCGCCGAATGGATGCGCGCTCTGGCAAGACGATTCTCCAGAAAGCAATGCAACGATGTCGATGCCGTTGTGGTGCCGTCCAGTGCAATGGCGCAGACATTGGCAGATTATGGCGTTGAAAAGCCGCCGCAAATCATTCCGACCGGCATTCCGGGAGAAATGTTTGCCAAGGGTAAAAGAGGGGCTTTTCGCGAACTACACAAGATAGCGGAAAGCACCCCGGTGATGCTTTTCGTGGGCCGCGTCGCATTCGAGAAAAACATCGAATTTCTACTGCATGCGGCAGATATCGCAAGAAAGACCGTTCCGGAGCTCCTGTTGATCATCGCAGGGGAAGGGCCTGCGGCAAGATCCATCGAGAAACTGGTAAAAGCGCTGCGGCTCGAGGATAACGTCAGGCTGATCGGCTACATGGACAGGGAGCGGCTGTTGAAGGACTGCTACAGCGCAGCGGATGTTTTCGTGTTTGCTTCCAGAACCGAAACCCAGGGCCTGGTGTTGCTCGAGGCGATGGCGGCAGGACTGCCCGTCATCTCGACTGCGCACATGGGAACTCGGGACATCCTGAAGCCGAATTCCGGTTCAGTGGTGCCGGATGACGATCCGCAAAGCTTCGCCGGGGAGATGGTCAGGGTGCTTTCGGACCGTGAACTTCGCAGGAAACTCTCGGTGCAGGCCGAAAACTATGCCGAGCAGTGGAGCGCTGCTGCGATGGCCCGGAAAATGATGGATTTGTACGGAGAAATGATCGCAAAGAGTTCAATCGGCGCGGCTATTGCGGTAAGATAGCATGGTCTGGACAAGATCAGTCGAGCATGGCGACCATTGCAGTTTTCAATCAGAAGGGAGGGGTTGGCAAGACCACAACCACCTTGAACATTGCCTCAGCGCTCGCGATGCTGGAAAGGAACCCGCTTGCCATCGACCTCGATCCCCAGGCGCATTTGACGCATTCCCTCGGCGTCAACCAGGAAATCTCCAATGGAATATCCTCCTTCTTCAGGGACGAGCGCTCCCTGCTCGATCTGATCCAGTATCGTTCTTCTGGGCTCCGGCTCATTCCGGCCCATTCTGACCTTTCCAAAATCGATGCGCTGTTCGGAAAGAGCGGAAATGTGGCTTCGCGCTTGAGGGATGGATTGGGGGAGCAGCTTGCCGGAGACAATTCGCCGATCGTCATCGATTGCTGTCCCATGCTGGGCATCTTGTCGCTCAACGCCATCATTTCCGCCGACAGGGTTCTGATCCCGGTTTCCGCCGATTTTCTTTCCATGCATGGGGTGCAGAAAGTCGTTTCCCTTCTCGACGTGCTGCAGGCAAGGTACGCACGAAAATTCGACTTCAGGATATTGCTGACGCGGTTCAACGCAAGACGCAAGCTATCCTTCTCGATTTACGACAAGCTCAAGGATCGCTTCGGCGACAAGGTGTGCGATACCCGCATCATGGAAAACGTCAGCCTGGCCGAAAGCCCGGCCTACGGCAAGGATGTGTTCAGCTATGCGCCGAACAGTCAGGGGGCGAAGGATTATTTCGCGCTGACGCATGAGCTGGTCGAAACCGGCTTCTTTTATTGATCTGGCCTTCTCGGCTTGTGGGGTGCCCTGGAAAACAGAAAGGCGTGAAGGCGCTTGGGAAGGATGCCCATGATTTTGCCGATCAGCATCATCTGCCAGGGAAATGCATAGAAAATCCGGTTTCTGGCGATGGCGTTTTCGATCATCCTTGCAGCAAGGTCGGCTCCGACCAGAAACGGCATGGGGTAGGGATTCGCATTCGTCATCGGCGTTTCGACATAGCCCGGACAGATGGTGATCACCTCGATGCCCGTCCCGAATAATTCACACCGCAAGGCCTCCAGATAGTTTATAACAGCAGCCTTCGATGAAGAGTAAGCGCTTGCGCCTGGCAGCCCCCTGAAACCCGCAATGCTGGCAATCCCGACCAGCTTTCCGCGGCCCCGGCTTTTCATTTCTCCCAGATAGGGCTGGAATGTTTTGGCCATTCCGACAACGTTAGTGTCGAAAATGGCCTGGAACACCTCGATGTCTGCGACATGTTCGGTGAGCGTGCCGCAGCTGATTCCGGCATTGGCGACGACGATGTCTGGACAGCCGAAGCGGGACATGAAATCGTCGGCGGCAAGCTGCAAGGCGTTAATATCCCGGACATCTGCGTTGTAAATTCTCACGGAATCGGGCCAGTTCTGTTCGAAGAAGCGCAGCTTTTCCATTTGCCTCGAAATGACGCCGACGACGGCACCCTGCTCAAGATAGCGTCTGGCGAGCTGAAAGCCGATTCCGCTCGAAGCACCGCTGACGATAATGCGAAGGGGTTTTTTCACGGCGCGATCATGCGACGCTGCTTGGCCATGTCGACGAGCTGGTCGAGCAGATCGCTCCTGGCAAGATCCCCCATGACGAGATATTTACCGTCAACGACCAGGGAAGGAACCCCGGCGATGCCAAGGCGCATCGCCAGGTTGGCCGAGTCCGCGATCTTCATTTGCACTTCTTTCGAAGCGTAGATCGGCTCGAATCTTTTCAGATCGACCCCGTGTGTTCCGATCCAGGCGAAAAGAACATGCTCGTCATTGAGGTCGGCTCCGCCTCGGATTGCGGAAAATATCCGGCCGCGCAGCAGCTGTTCCTGGCCCAATGTCCGAAGCGCATAGTAGGTTCTGGCAAGAGGCAGCCATGCCGATCTGAATGCCGGAACGCGCACGATTTCGACGTCGTTGCGGCCATTGAGCCATTCCTGAAGGAAGGGCTCCAGGTCTGAGCATTCGGGGCAGCCGTAATAAAAGAACTCCAACAGTTCTATTTTCTTCGTTGCAGGCTGCAGCGGCGGGTCAATCGGCAGGTAATCCCTGCCGACCTCCGGCTGGGCGAAGGCCAATACGGAAAAAAGCAACAGCAGCCAGCCGGCTGCGGATTTTCCCATCAATGCCTGGCTCTGTCGGCTCTCGCCATCTGGATGAGTTTGTCGAGTTCGGTGATCGTCCCCGGAAGGGAATTCATGAGTTCAGGCGAGGTGAGGTATTTCCCGTCAACCACGAGGGAAGGCGTTCCCATGATTCCGTAGCTTCTCGTCATCTGCTTCGACTTGTTCACGTTCGTCTGGGCAGTGAAGGAGTCATAGGCATTGGCGAGCTTGGCGCGATCGATACCCTGTTTTGCCGCCCAGTCGAGCAGGGTGGCCTTGTCGCCCAGATCGATGTTGCGATTCTGGACTGCATCGTAAACGGCGCCGTGCAGCTTGGGTTCGAGCCCCATGATGTCGAGGGCATAGTAGGTTCTGGCAAGACGCATCCAGTCGTCGTTGAAGATGGTGGGGACATAGCGGAACTCAACGTCCTTGGGGAGTTTTTTCAGCCATGGATCAAGATAGCGCTGCAGGTGGTAGCAATGGGGGCAGCCGTAATAGAAGAACTCGAGAACCTCGATCTTCTTACCGCTTTCCGTGGGCTGGGGGGGATTGACCAGGGAATAGCCCTGACCGGCATGCGCGAAAGAGGACCAGAAGAGAAATGCCGAAAACAACAACCCTTTGAAAAATTTCATAATGTTCCTCCGGTTGATTATTGGCCCGTTTCCTTGATCTTGACGGTAGTCGAGGCGATGCCGTTCTGCTGCAATTCGTCTCGGATTTTTCCGAGATCGTTCTCGCTCGGGTAAGGGCCGATGCGGACTCTGTATTTCGACTCGCCCCCGGCCCCCGTCTGGATTTCAGACTCCAGCCCGATCATGGCGAGCTTGGCTTTCATGTTGTCGGCATCTTCCTTTTTCTGGAAGGAGCCGGCCTGCAGATAATAGCTTTCCGTAGTGGGCGACGAAGGGGCTGCTGGCGCTGGCTCGGATGCGGCGCGTTGGGCTGCGGGGTTTTCCTGGCCGGGAAGAATCTTGTAGAAATCGAACCTGGGTTTTTTATCGTCAGGCGGGGTTGCCGCAGCCTGGGGTGCCGGTGGGGCAGCCGGCTGCTTTTCGTCGGGCTGCCCGTGGCTGACGAAAGGACTGGGCATCTTGTTGATGTACCAGGCGATGCCGAGTGCGACTGCAAGGCCCAGGATGAAGCCGATCAAAATGCCTGCGAACGTTGATCCGCCGCGTTTCGGCCCGGAATTCGATTTTGGTTTGTAGTCTCTGCTCATAAGGGATCTCTAGTCACATTTTTTCGGGGGCGCTGACGCCGAGGAGGCCGAGGCCGTTCCTGATAACCTGTTTCACCGATGCGATAAGGCAAAGGCGCGCAAGTTTGATTGGCTCTTCCGGCACCAGGAAATGAGAGGCATTGTAGTAGCTATGGAATTCCGATGCCAGTTCCTTCAGATAGAAGGCGATCAAATGGGGCGATAGTTCCCTGGCGGCGCTTTCGATCAGGTCGGGGTAATCGATCAGGCGCTGCAGCAACGCGAGCTCATGCTGGTCGGAAAGGTGGGAGGCATCCGCTTCGAGCAGGCTTTCCGGATTGCCTCCCCATTGTTCCAGCACGCTGACAATCCGCGCATGAGCATACTGAACATAATATACGGGATTCTCGTTGCTTTGCGATTTCGCGAGATCGAGATCGAAATCCAGGTGCTGGTCGCATTTGCGCAGAACATAAAAGAAGCGCGCGGCATCGTTGCCGACTTCCCGTCGCAGTTCCCTGAGCGTAACGAATTCGCCGCTTCGGGTGGACATGGATGCCTTCTTCCCGTCCCGGTAAAGCACGGCGAACTGGACGAGAGCGACTTGCAGTTTCTCTGCGGGCGCTCCTGCTGCCTCAAGCGCTCCCTTGACGCGAGGGATGTAGCCATGATGGTCGGCTCCCCATATGTCGATGATGCGATCGAAGCCGCGCTCGATCTTGTTGAGGTGATAGGCGATATCCGAGGCGAAATAGGTGTAAAGGCCGTTTTCACGCTGGACTACCCGGTCCTTCTCGTCGCCGAAGCGGGTAGAGCGGAACCATTTGGCGCCGTCCTGGAGATAGATGTTGTCGCCCTTTTCGAGCTTTTCTATGGCGCGCTCCACCATCCCGCTGTCGAAAAGCGATTGCTCGGAGAACCAGGAATCGAAAACCACGCCGAATTCCAGAAGATCGTTGCGGCAATCCCCCAGCTGTTCGTTCAGAACGAAATCGTGAATGTACTGATAGTCCTGGTCGAGCAGCCTTTTAGCATTCATGATCAGGCTGTCGAGGTAGGCATCCTCATTCGAGCCTTCCGACACGGGGATGTCGTAAAGGACGGCGCCTATCGGGTGCTTGTAGCGTTCGCCGTGCGCTTCCAGGATAAGGTGCGCCATGTCGCGGACGTAGCTGCCCTGATAGGCATTGGGGGGGAACAGGATGTCGATGCCGACGAGTTCGAGATAGCGCAGCCAGGTCGAGAGCGTCAGGATGTCCATTTGCCTGCCGGCATCGTTGACATAGTATTCTCTTGTAACCTCGAATCCGGCCGCATCCAGCAGGTTCGCCAGGCTGGCCCCGAATGCGGCGCCGCGCCCATGGCCGACATGCAGGGGGCCGGTGGGGTTGGCCGAGACGAATTCGACCTGAACTTTCTGCCCCGTTCCGAGAGTGCATTTCCCGAACCCCCCCCCGCTTTGCAGAATATGCTTCAGAATTCGCTGCTTGGACGATTTTTTCAGGAAAATGTTGATGAATCCCGCTCCGGCGATTTCCACCTTGTCGATATGCTCCGAATCGGGAAGCCCTTCCAGAATGGCCGAGGCAACCTGCCTCGGGTTTTGCTTGAGTGATTTGGCCATCTGCATGGCGATATTGCAGGAATAGTCGCCGTGGGTGGAAAGCTTCGGCCGTTCGAGACGAATTTCCAGGGTATCTGGAGAAATTCGGGCTGCCGCCTGGGAAAAAAGCGCAACGAGATGGGTTTTGAAGTCGGGTGTCATAAGTATGCTCTATGGTTTGCAATTATATCGCTACAGGAGCCTAAAACTCTAGGGGATCGACATCGACATGCCACCTTACCGCGCGAGTTGCCGCAGGGTTCAGGTTCGACAGCAGCAGCTTCAAAAAATTCTGCAGCTTCTGACGGGAGGGCGACTGGAACAGGATATGCGCCCTTTCCATGTTGCTCAAGCGGGCCATGGATGCGATTGCCGGATCGAAGATCGTGACATCCAACCCTAGGCCGGATGCGATCGTCCTGATATCTTCCAGGAAGGCCATCGCCTTTTCAATCGACATGGATTCCGCCCGGATCAATGCCTGGTGGACATAGGGGGGGAAATCCGCGATGGTTCTTTCATCGAGCAGCATGGCTGCGATGGCATCGTAATCGTGTTGCTTTAGCGCAGCATAGAGGGGGTGATCCCGGAATTCTGTCTGGATCAACACCTCCCCCGGGGAGCCTGCGCGCCCTGCCCGCCCCGAAACCTGGGTGAGCTGCGCGAAAAGGCGCTCCGAAGCCCGAAAATCGCTGCTGTAGAGAGAAGCGTCGGAATTCAGTATGCCCACCAACGTCAGATTCGGAAAATCGTGCCCCTTCGCCAGTATCTGCGTTCCCACCAGAATATCGGCTTCATTGCGATGAATTTTTCCGAGCATTTCACCCCAGGCGTGCTTCTTTCGAATGCTGTCCCTGTCGATTCTGAGAATTCTGGCTTCGGGGAAATGTTCGAGAAGTTCGGATTCGATGCGCTGCGTCCCATGTCCGACGGGCTTCAGATCCAGATTGCCGCATTCGGGGCAGGACTGCGGAATTCTTTCCTCGTATCCGCAGTAATGACAGCGCAGGCGGCTGTCCTTCAAATGCAGCACCAGACGACTGGTGCAGCGCTTGCAGTGGGGCGTCCATGAGCAGGAACTGCAAATCAGCGCCGGGGAATAGCCCCTGCGATTCAGGAAGACGAGACTTTGCTCGCCCCTTTCCAGTCGAATCGAAATGGCCCCGAGAAGCTTCTCGCTCAGGCCACTTTTGCGCTTTTCCGCGCGAAGATCGACGAAACGCACTTCCGGAAGCGCGGCATTCGGGATCGCCCTTTCCTTGAGTTCGAGCAGCTTGTAGCGTCCCCGCTGGGCGCTGTGATAACTTTCGAGGGAGGGGGTGGCAGAACCGAGAATGACCGGAACGGATTCCTGCTTGGCTCTGAACACGGCGACATCCCGGGCGCAATAGCGCAAGCCTTCCTGCTGCTTGAAGGAGGCATCGTGTTCTTCGTCGACGACGATCAGCCCCAGGGAAGGCAGGGGCGTGAAAACCGCGAGCCGCGTGCCCAGGATTATTTTCGCTTCGCCTGCCTGCGCTTTCAGCCAGTTCTGCAACCGCTCGGTATCGTTGAGTCCGCTGTGCAGGCTGACGATAAGCGTGTTGGGAAATCTCGATCTGAAGGCGTTTTCCAGATGCGGGGTGAGATTGATTTCGGGAACCAGAAACAGGGTCTGTTTCCCGGCTTGCAGGATTTTCGCTATGGCCTGGAGATAGACCTCGGTTTTGCCGCTTCCCGTTATGCCAT
>Ga0207433_10003926_pt1 | contig 27846 bp, 16 predicted proteins | sample YelNatPaOPGAMG01_FD_187559 | JGI IMG/M metagenome (GOLD analysis project Ga0207433, IMG submission 187559) | Hot spring thermophilic microbial communities from Obsidian Pool, Yellowstone National Park, USA - OP-RAMG-01 (SPAdes) (version 3) | ecosystem: Environmental > Aquatic > Thermal springs... | reverse complement strand
AAGGAATGATGTAAAACCAGCAGTTGAATATCTGGGTAACGGAGTTTACGGTAGTATGTATATTAGTTATTATCCGATTTATGGAGCAGTATATTATGACCGCAGTGACTGGACCGGGATTGAAGAAGCAAATTTCCATAGAATAGAAAATGGAATCCTTAAAATTTCACCTAATCCTTCAACAGGCGCCGCAAACATTATTTATACCATAAAGAAAAGTGGAAATGTTAAAATTTCACTTTATGATGCAACCGGAAGGCTGCTCTACATAATTGCAAAAGAAACAAAATCTGCGGGCACATATACGGTCAATTTAAGCAACCAGGAATTACCCAATGGCATCTACTTTGTCCGTGTGGAATTACCAGACGGTATTTTCACAAAAACTATGACTATTCTCAGGAGATAAAATGAATAGATGTAAAATGATGTTGATAACGGGAATATTGCTGCACTTGATATTTGCAGATAGAACAGAGGCAGAATCTCCACACAGAATTTTTAATCTTCTTGAGCAGATGTCCGAACAAGGAAGAAATAATTCGTATGTTCAGTTATTTCTTGAATCTGATGCATCTTCTGATGCACGTTCCGTTGCTAATGATATTGAAAATCTATGGAATACCGGAAATTATGAACTGGCAATAAAGGAGTGTGGAAAACTCGCCCTTCTAACAAATATCAATGAGACGGCAATAGGCATTTCCTGGGAAAAACCTATTCAAACCGAAACTCCATTCTGGGCACAGGATATTAGAATTGGAAACCGCGATTCAATCTATGCAGTAGCATTTGACATACATCGTGCTACAAACAACCTTTTTGCAGTTTTACTTTATAAAAGCGGCACTTATTCAGGTTGGTCAGTTAATTACTCCACAAATGGTGGATACACCTGGAATGAAACCTATTACCTGAGTGCAACATATTCAATAAGGTCATTGAGCGCCTCAATTGTTGCGAATCACTGTTATGTTTGCTATTCAAGGCCATCAGCACAGAATCAGGCATATCTATATCGTTTTCGTGCGGTTGATGCTCAAAGGGATACATTTAGCAATGGAGCATGGTATTCAGAAGTTTTTTCAGTATCCTCTCCTGATACTATTGATGAACTTGTTTTGCTTGGTGACCAGGATGATTCCAATATGCGACTATATTGCACTTCTATAATCAATGATGGACGAATAAGATTTTTCTGGGATGACCCACAGGCAATATCCTGGACAGAAATTCAAACTGGTATTACAGATGCTGACCGCGGGCTCGATATCTCTAAAAATGTAGGTTATAAGCATTACTGGATGCTAATCTCTTACATCAACAATGTGAATAATCTAAGAATATACGGTCTGGGATATGGTCTGAACAATCAATGTGCCATTGGCAGGTGAGTCGGTTGGAACGGAGGTAATAATGATCAAAACGCTGTTAACGGTAATTATTTTTTCCAGTTTAAATTCTGGAGAAGTTGTCAGGTTCAAAGATAATTGGGGTAAATATCCCCTCTTTAACTTAGTTTCAGAGTCTGAACATGGTGTGGAAATAGTCTTCAGTATGCATGAAATGGTGATAGAAAATAAAGAGATTGATGGGATAATTACAAAGACTTTTAGCAGTCCAGGATTTTTCCTGTCCAACAAAGAAGGTGCCCCTGATATTCTGGGAACAGGAAGATATATCGCAATCCCTGAAGGTGCCATTCCCAGATTAACCATACTCGGAAAAAGGACCGAGGTTATTAAGAATGTTGAAGTAACACCTGCTCCAAACATTCCTTCTGATAATGATGATACACCTTTGCGATACTTGAAGGATATTGATATTTATGGAAAAGACGAGTATTATCCACAAAGTCCAGTAACTCTCTCCCCTGTTCAAGAAATAAGAGGGGTTGATGTTGTGCTTCTTGGAATCACCCCTTTTCAGTATAACCCCGTAAACAAAGAATTGATAATCTATAAGGACATCCGATTAAAAATTGATTTTATCGGTGGCAATGGGCATTTTGGCGATGATAGACTTCGTTCATTATACTGGGAGCCAATATTAGAGGGTCATCTGTTAAATTATAATTCATTACCAAAGATTGATTTCTTTTCTTCTAAACGGATGCAGGCGCGCGCTGGTTACGAGTATATAATCATTGTTCCTAATGATGCAGACTTTATTGCCTGGGCAGATACAATTAAGCGCTGGCGTAAATTACAGGGAATCTCTACCGAGGTTTTTACTTTGACCCAGGTTGGAGGTTCTGATTCGGCTCATATAAAGAGTTTCTTACAGAATGCCTATAACACTTGGAATCCAGCACCAGTAGCGGTCTTATTTTTATCAGACTATCCCTCTTCTGGCAGAGTATACGGAATTACATCACCTACTTTTGAGAATACATATTATCCAGGAACCCCAAATGGTGTCTCTGATAACTGGTATGTTGATTTTAATAACGACACCCTGCCCGAATTATATTATGGTCGCATCTGTGCCCAAAACAATGCCCAACTTGATACAATTATACACAAGTTTCTTACATACGAAAGAAATCCTCCAACATCTGCAAATTTCTATAGCAATCCCCTTGTCACTTGTGCATGGCAAACCGACCGTTGGTTTCAATTATCCAGTGAAGTAATCAGAGGATTCCTTGTGAATAGTCTTGGTAAATCACCAGCAAGGCAGTATGTTATACATTCGGGAACACCATCTGTTGGTTGCGCCTGGTCCACTGCCGACAATACCCGTGCAGTTGTTCAATACTGGTATAATGTTGGCTGGCTTGATGACACGCTCAATCAACATGATTCAATATGGTGGAATAATGGAAGCAATATTGGTATAAGAAATGCAATTAATTCTGGTGCATTCTTGGTTCAACACCGTGATCATGGAACTGAAAATGGCTGGGAAATTCCTCCATTTTCAAAGGACGACCTTGATTATCTTAATAACACAAATCAGCCATTTGTTTATTCAACAAACTGCCTGACCGGTCGTTATCAGAGTTCAAGCGAATCTTTTTCTGAAAAATTTCATCGGCGGAACGCTGGATGTTTAGGTATCAACTGTGCCTCAACAACAAGTCCATCATGGTGCAATGATGTTTATATCTGGGGAACATATGATTGTCTCTGGCCACAGTTTGACCCTGGTTATCCAATTTATGGAAGAATAATCGGTCCTGGCGACCTGAGACCCTGTATTGCAATGACATTCGGAAAATATTATTTATCTGCCTCTTCCTGGCCTAGCAACCCTGACAAAAAAAGTCTTGTTTGGCGCGAATACCACCATTTTGGAGATTGTTTCATGACCCTTTATACCCGTTCACCATTAAGGCTCACAGTAAACCATCCAATGACGATTGAACCAGGCCAATCATATTTTAATATTACTGCAAATAGTGGTTCAGTGGTAGCCCTAACGGTTAATGGTGAAATAATCGGTGCTGCCGTTGCAACCGGTGCGCCAATGAATGTTCCTATCACACCGCAAACACAGGGAACGATTGTAGTTACCGTTACAAAAGCCAATTACTATCGTTATAGTGCAAATGTGAGGGTTTTGTCTTTTAATGCTGGAATAAATTCCAGATTTACTTCAATCGGTGCATACCATGATACAATAATGGCTGTCTATGAGTTCAGTGGTAGCGCGGTCCCATATTATTGCAAATACCAAACTTCTTATGATGGTGGTGTATCCTGGTTCTGGGGGATTCCTGCCGGCGAAGATACCACAATCACAGCTTGTTGCCCGGATGCCACTTCAAAAATGGGTGCTGGGCAGGCGATAATATACGCATATGATACAGGCACAAATAGAAAATTCAGATATACCTGGAGAAACTATTATGGTTCCTGGTCAACGCCTGTGCAATTTGGGGATTATCGACCGAGAAATGATGTGAAACCAGCAGTTGAATATCTAAGTGCTGGAGTCTATGGAAGTGTTTATGTAAGTTATTCACCAATTTATGGTGCAGCATACTTTGACCGCAGCGACTGGCAGATTGGAATTAAAGAAACGAATAAATCTGATGCCTTTTCTTTTAACCTATTGATTGTGCCAAATCCTAATTCAGGTATTGCAGATATCAGTTTTGTTGCTCACAAAAAACAACAAATTAAAATCTCAATGTATGATGTTGCCGGCAGACTGGTAAAAGACATCACATATGAAGCAAAACTGGATGGGAAAAATACATTGAGACTAAGCAACCAGGAATTACCCAATGGCATCTACTTTGTCCGTGTGGAATTACCTGAAGGAACTGCAACAAGGACGATGACTGTAGTAAAATAGTTCTTTAATAAAAAAAGAGTAGAGACTTCAGTCTCACTTTTTAAAAATGTAGCGGTGCGATTCATCGCACAAAATTTAATTTTCATTGTCGCATAAATGCGACTTCCTAATGGTTTTATAATAACCACCTTTTTTTGGAGTAGCAAGACTTGTCTTGCACTAATAGAAAAAAATTCTTGCTGGAGAAATCCACACAAAAAAAATATCTGTAAAAATCAAAATTATATACTTGACACAATAAAAAAAATATGTATAATATATATCAAATGAGGCTATGATATTACAGAGTGGAAAATATACACCTGAATTACCTTTTATCGGAAGGGAATTTGAATTAAAGATTTTAGGTGAAAATTTAAAATCTGCCCTCAATTATCAGAATAAGTGTATTGTTATCGTTGGCGAATCAGGCATTGGCAAGACGAGATTGATTAACAAATTTGTTGATGATAATAAACTCCATCAAGAGGCAATAAATATCCAAATTACCCAGAGAACTTCACCAAATTCTTTGTTTATCGAGGTCATTAATAACTATCTCCATAAATCAAAACGTTCGGTTAGAGAGATTATTCAGGTGATTGGCAGGGATATATATGACGAATATGCTGAACATATTCCGGAATTAAAATTATATTTTCCTTTTGAACCGCGACCAAGAAAAACTGATTTGTTTAAAATAAACTATCAATTAATAGAATTTATAAAAAATCTTTCAAATTTTACACCGGTCATATTCATCCTTGAAGACCTGCACAATGGTGATAATGATATTTTAAATATCCTTCAAAATATCATTCATAATATCAACAGTTATCCTGTATTGATTATTTTAACGGCCCAACCTTATAATAATATTCATGAATGGCTAAAAAATCTAAAATCAATTGATATAGCAAAACTTTCCCTGACACCCCTGACACAGGAAGAAGTTTATTCCTTGAACAGTTTATTGTTTGATAAAAATCTGGACAGAAAATTCTTCTATTGGCTCTGGGAGTATACTCGTGGTAATCCTTTATTCTTACGCGAATATTTATATACCCTTATTGAAAAAGGGGTGATATACTTTGACGATAAAAAAAATAGATGGACTACATTACCCAATTACGAAAAGATTCCTATCTTTGATGGCATACCCGAGATATTAAGAATTAGATTTGCGGGATTGAATAAAAGAGAAAAAAATTTTTTGGAGTTGGCAGCAATCATCGGAGAGCGATTCAGTCTACCCCATCCGCTTTTAAAAATAAACGAGGAGTCCTTGAATAATATTTTAAAGAGGGGTTTTTTAAAGATAGAAGAAAAAAATTATAGTTTTGTTCACCCATTCATCAGGGAGGTTATTTATAATAATATTCCTGCAAAGATTAAGAAAAATATCCACAAGAAACTCAGTCAATATTTCAAAAAAAAGGGTGATAGAATTAGCAGCATAAATCATCTGCTAAAAGCAGAAACAAAAAAGAGATTGATGATTGGAGACTTTATTAAAGCCAGCACTGAATCAGAAAAAATTGGCGATTTTACACAGGCAAGGTTTTTAATTGAACAGGCCTATCAATTCGTTCAAAGAAAAAACAATCTTCCAATTGATAAGCGTCTTGAAATAACTGAAAAATATGCAAACATACTACTAAAAATTGGCATCTATCAGGAGGCAATAAAGATTTGCAGTGAATATCTCAAATTAAGTATCAAAAAGAATAGAATCCTTAAAAAAGACAGGATAATGCACCTTTATGAAATTTGTATTAATTCTTTAGTCCGGGCAGGAAACTATCAAATCGCAATAGAAAAAGCAGATGAGGCGGTGCGGTTGCAAAAAAAATTTAAAATTCTCGGTGCAGAAGAAGAATTATTCGCCATTATGACTTATAAAGCATTCGCCCTTAAATATCTTGGTGAAACTGAAAAGGCACTAAAACTGGCATTAGAGTTAAAAAACAACATTAACATGCAATCTTCACTAAACCTACAGTATCGCTTATTTAATCTTTTAGGTTCAATATTCAACAGTCTTGGCGATTATACAAATGCAATTGAACACCGAAAGCAGGCATTAATAATAGCTGAACGATTAAAAAATCCATCTTTGATTTCATCGGCAAAGGGTAACCTCGGCATCTCTTATATAAATAACGGAGAATTCAAAAAAGGTGAAGGACTTCTATTAGAACACAGAGAGTATAGTGAAAAGAGCGGAATAGTTAGAGAACAAATTATGTCTTTTCTTAGTCTTGGTATCTGTTATCTGTATCAGGGATTTTTAGACCGCGCAATCCAGGATTTTGAAAATGGTATAAATTTATGCAAAGATTCAGATAATCAGGCTGACCTTGTCTGGTTGTTTGCATATTTAGGTATTGCACTGTTATTTAACGAAGAATATAAAAAGGCAGAAGAATGTTTAAACCAGGGGGTTGAACTTGCCAGAAAACTTAAGAACAAGGGTATATATCTTAAAACTATGGTATATAAAGGGCTTACTCTATACATCTTAAATAAATTTAGCGATTTAAAAATACTTGTTGAAGAAATTAACAGAGAATTTAGCGAGCAATACAGTCAGGATGGTCTTTATTATCTATTATCAGGAGTTAATTCTATAGCGAATTATAAAAATGGATTCAATCAGATAGATACCAGTTTAGAGTTATTAGAGAAAAAGAAAGATTATCCTGAATTTTTATTTGCTTTGTATTTCTGCACAAAATTTTTAAAGAACAATCCAAATTCAAAAAAATATCTGGAAAAGACAAAATCTATTGCCCAGAGATTTGAAATGACAGGGTGGATAAAAAGATTAGAAGGTAAAGATGAAAAAGATTTTGCACAAGAACTGCGGATTTTTGCCCTTGGCCGTTTGAGATTTGATGCGCCAATGTCCAATAATGCTGATATGAAACTTTTAAACTGGCAAAAACTTAGAGATTTCTTTTCTATTTTAATAACTAACAAATTTAAGGATAAGCCGATGACCCGTGATGAGATTGGCGTTTTACTCTGGCCCGAATTATCAAAGAAACAGGTTACAAACAACTTCCATGTCTGCCTTGCCCAATTAAAAAAGATATTCGGAAAGGATTATATTAAATATAATAATCAGACCTATTTTCTTGATAATGTCTGGATTGATGCAATAGAATTTCAAAATTTAATCAGCTATTCGCGCGACCTGTTAAGCAAAGGCAAGATTCATCCTGCAGAAGATAGTCTAAAAATGGCTATTTCACTTTATAAAGGGAGATTTCTTGATGACTGTTACCATACCTATATTGAAGAGACAAGAAATACAATACAAAACCTTTACAGGAATGCACTCATTTCATTATCTGAAATATATTTAAGGAAACTAAAATTTGAAGAGGCGATTGAAATCGGCGAGAAGATTTTGAGTTTAGACCCAATTGATGAAGAAGGACACCGTCTTTTAATGAGGATTTATCTGCTGAACAACGAAAAGGCAAAGGCAATAAATCAATACGAAAAATGCTATAACCTATTTAAAAAAGAATTTGGCTGTGAACCTTCAGAAGAAACAAGAAAATTCTATGAAGAGATTAAAGGTCGCTGATGTTTTTTATAACTAATAGATTTCCTAATAGTTTTAGGTTATAATATAGGGTGAAGAAGAATGGTTTATCTATCTGTCCAAAATGTGGGTATAGCACGGTTAACAGGAAAGAACGATTCTGTCCTTTATGTCAACAGGAGCTTATAATGAGTTGTCCTAATTGTGGGGGAGCAATTCAGCATCCACTTTCCCAATATTGTCCGATATGCGGTAAAAAATATTTTAAGGACAATAAAAAATTTTAAAAAAGGAGGTGATAAAATAAAAGAAAAATGATAAAATTATACCCTGTTTGAGTTTAAGCAAGGGTGATAAAAAATAATATGTCTGTAAAATAAATTGATAAAAAAGGAGAAAAAAAATGAAGAAAATAATCCTCATAAGTGGATTAATAATCATATTCTCAGTAGGATTTATATATGCTGAGAATAACATTGAAAACGATGGGGTCTTGAACCATCCTCAGACTTCATTGACAAAGGTTGAAGGGACATTGAACGAAAATATACCGGCAAATCCAAGTATCAGGGTAAGTGGAAATGAATATGACTGTCCTTCAGGGGCAATGTATATTCCACCCATACCACCGCTAAATAACTCAGATCTGCTCAATCCTAATGATCCAACATCAAATAGAACATATCCTGGATTAAAACCGATCAATAAAACATTTAGAAATGAATCATCATCTATTTTTGACGGACCAAGATGGGGGACTGATATTCGCATTGATGACAAAGAAGTTGGTGAAGGCCAGGATTTTGATGAAGACGAAGATACACACGATATATATGCAGTTTTTGATACCTATCATACCACAAACGATAGTATTATTGTATATCGTTCAACCGATGGCGGATTAACCTGGAATATCTTTATAATTGGTTTAAATACCGATGGTGAAGTTGGGAATCCCAAGGTTCGCGTTGTAAAGGACGCTGGAGGTCAGGCGTGGGTGGTATTTATCGGAATATGGTATGAACCAAGCGGTGCAAGAGAACTCTGGTCAAGAAGGGTAAGAACCGACGGCACTAGTCCAACCTTCGAACAAGTTGCACCTGACAGCGTCACCTGGGCAGATATTGATGGTGAAATTGGAACTGGAGGTTGGGTTTATTGCACCTATTGTAAAGAAGATACAATCAATGGAGATGATGTTTATACTGCGCGCAATGCTCTAACAGGAACTGGCTGGCAGGACAATGTGTTAATATTTGCTGATCCACATTTATTCCCTTACCCAGCAATCGCTGCTGGTGCTGGTGGCAATGTTGCGATTGCATTTATTGATAACCGTCTTACAACGAATCAGGAAATTAGAATCAAAAGAAGCACGAACTATGGGGCAAGCTGGCTTGGTTCAGAACAGGTCAGTAATAATTCAGGTGCTGCTCCATTATTTTATACTGATATTGGATATTCACATGAAGCTACACAGACAGGCTGGATATTTGCTACATTTGCCTGGTCCGGTGATAATAATATTGCATACTATTACAGCACAAACAGCGGTGTAAACTGGAATTATGGAAATGTAATTAGTCCAGCTGGTGGTGATCAAAATATGAGCACGGTGCGCTGCCGTAAAGCAACTGGATCAATAACGGTTGCCTATAACTGTGACCCCGGAGATTCCACAATGTTTACCTGGACAACCGCTGGAAATCCCACTGGATTCGGTAATGGTGTAAAAATTAATGATTACAATGCCACAGGGTTATGGCCACCCACAGCAGGCTGGATTACTACTACGAGTGGATTTTCAGCAATAATCTATTCATCCTCTACAATGGGTTATAGACCTTATTTTGATTGGTTCGGTAATACTGGTATAGAAGAGGGAAAAAAGATAGCAGAAAAGAGTAGATTACTTCTTACGCCTAATCCTTCAAATGGTATTGCTCAACTTTCTTATTTCTTGAATAAACAAGGTAGTGTGAAGATTTCTCTTTACGATGCAAGTGGTAGGCTGATTAATAATTTAATTAACGAAACAAAACCTGCTGGTACCTATACCTTGAATCTAAATAATCAAAAACTACCTAATGGCATCTATTTCGTTCGTGTGGAATCACCAGAAGGAATTGCAACAAAAACGATGACTATCGTTCGGTAAGCCGACAGTTATACTAAGGCAAAGGGGGCGGAATACCGCCCCCTTTTCTATTGTACAGACACCTGTAGTTGCCCAATTCATTGGGCTTGCCTGATAAATCACCTGTTTACTTGTAAAAAGGTAAGTTTTTCCTAAAAATATGCCCTCTCCCCTTGTGGGAGAGGGTAAGGGTGAGGGGAGATGAACGAAAATTCATCAAATCACCCACCCTTTTATCCCCTCCCATCAAGGGAGGGGAAGTAAATGCTAATGTTTTGGGAAGAACTAAATTGTTACGTTTACTCCAGTAGAGGCAACTACAGGATAACATTGGGCATGCACGATAAATCGTGCAACTACAGAAAATTTTTCAATAACTCATCAATGATATGGTCTGACCTTATACCTTCAGCCTCAGCAGCAAAATTTGTGATTATCCGGTGGCGCAGGACTGGATGGCAGACATAACGGACATCATCAAGATTTGGAGAGAACCTGCCATCTAATGCTGCCTTTGCCTTTGCTCCGAGGATTAAATACTGTGATGCCCTTGGTCCAGCACCCCAGGCAACATATTTTTTTACAATCTCAGGTGCACTTTTATTTTCTGGTCTGGTCTGCCCTACCAGTGCCACTGTCCTCTCTATAATTTCATCACCTACGGGTATTCTGCGGATAATTTTTTGAAGGTTTATGAATTCATCAGCACCGATGACCTTTTTCAGGTCTGCTTGATATGCAGAGGTCGTGGTCTTAACAATCTCAATCTCCTCGGTCTTTTCTGGATAGCCAATGTTTATTGTGAACATAAATCTATCAAGTTGTGCCTCAGGCAATGGGTATGTTCCTTCCTGTTCAATAGGATTTTGTGTAGCAAGAACAAAAAATGGTGTAGGCAATGGATAGGTTGCACCCGCATAGGTAACTTTATATTCCTGCATTGCCTGGAGCAATGCAGACTGGGTCTTTGGTGGTGCACGATTTATCTCGTCTGCAAGAATGACATTGGCAAACAAAGGACCCTTTACAAACCTGAAATTTCTCTTGCCCGTAGTCCGGTCCTCCTCTATCACCTCGGTTCCGGTGATATCAGAAGGCATCAAATCAGGTGTAAACTGGATTCTGTTAAATGTCAAATCAACAATCTGGGCGATTGTGTTAACGAGCATTGTTTTGGCAAGTCCCGGAACACCTATTATCAATGAATGTCCATTACAAAACAAAGATATGAGAACCTGTTCTATAACCGGACCCTGTCCAATAATAACCTTTGCAATCTCATTATAAATTTTTTCTACGGATTTATTGATTTCTCTAATTGATTCAATCCCACTATCTTGTGCCATTTTAATCACTCATAATTATTAACATATTGACACTTTCCTTCATAAAAATCCTTTCTCTTTGCCTCAAGTAAATCTTCCTGATATCCGCGAAATTGCGCTGCTGATTGTATAATGGTATGATTATTTAAATTTTTAAGACCATCTACAAAATTATGCCAGTTGAGGTCGCGCAGGAGATGGTGATCAATGATTAAATTTTTTATCTTGGCACCATTGATTATTTTCTTTAAATGATTAAATGCGCAATCCATATCGCTTTTTTTATAATGAGAACCAACAAGATATGTTGATGGACCATCAAGAAACAATGTTTCTGGTTCATTTTTCAGAATGAAATCAACAGGGTTTTCGATGAGAGGTCCTTGAATATCTGAACTGAAAATAAATTTTGAATCTTCCTCTACGAGGACCATAAGCACATAACCGAGTCGGTTTGATTGACCGTGAAATACAGGATGAGAAAACTGGATCTTTGTTCCACCAAAAATAAATGATGCACCATCTGCTATCTGCAGAGTTCGTGGTTTTCCTTCAATCTGATTGAGAAAAAAAGCAGCCCGATTTTTCTGGCTCTCATTTATAAATTTGTGTGGGTCTTTGATCAAAAGTTCCTTATCTATGAATATGTCCGGTTCATTTGGATTATGGTGGTCATAATGATAATGGGTAATTATCACAATATCAGATAATGCCACCCATTTTTTAATATCATCCCATAGTTTTTTATGGCGGTCAATCTCAACTTTATGGGGCGGTAATGAATAACGGTCTGGTGATAGTGCTACAGCCGGATCAATAAATATCTTCACATCCTTTGTTTCCACATATGTTGCCATACTTCGTGCGCCAAAAGAATCAAAGGCTACAGGAAGAATCTTCATAATAATGCTATTTAACTATTTAACCAATTGTTCCGTCTCATAATATTTAATAATATTCAGTCGCCGCTGGTGTCTACCGCCTTCAAATTTTGTATTAAAGAAAGTTTCAATTATCGGTTTCCACTGATTCTTACGTTTGATTGAACGCGCAGGAAGCACGAGGATATTTGCATCATTATGAGCCCGGGCATAATATGCAAGTTCTTTATCAGTGCAGATTGCTGCCCTGATCCCCTTAACCTTATTTGCAGTTATTGCCATCCCTTGGCCACTGAAACAGGAGAGTATCCCAAATTTAATCTTCTTTCCCACCACAGCCTTTGCTACCTTAATCGCAATCCGAGGATAATCTACTGGCTCTTCAGAATCAGGTCCAAAATCAATCACTTTGTTGCCATTACGAAGAAGATAGTCTTTTAATCTTGTCTTTAATTTAAACCCACGATGGTCTGCACCAATACCAATTTTCATCTTTCACTTTTAACCATTTAACCAACCTTAGTGAGCCAGCCGTGTTTATCTTCTATCCTGCCCTCAATTATATCAAAGAAATACTTCTGGAGTTTTTTGGTAATCGGCCCAGCCTTTCCTTCACCGATTGTTATTTTATCAATACTCCTTATTGGTGTCACTTCTGCAGCTGAACCGGTGAAAAATACCTCATCTGCCAGATAGAGAAATTCGCGGTTAAGCATCTCCTGAACCAGAGGGATTCCCAAATCTTTGCAGAGTTGTATCACTGTATCACGGGTAATCCCGGGTAAAATACAGGCGTGGAGAGGCGGTGTATAGACAACGCCATTTTTAACAGCAAATATATTTTCTCCAGAACCTTCACTAACATATCCTGTGTTATCAAGGGCTATTCCTTCTACAAAACCATAAACAATCGCTTCCATCTTTATCAATTGTGAGTTCATATAATTTGCACTGCATTTTGCCATTGCAGGAAATGTATTCGGTGCCATTCTATTCCACGAAGAAACCATCACATCAATTCCATTTTCAAGGGCATCGGCACCAAGATATTTTCCCCATTGCAAGGTTGCAATAGCAATACAGACCGGGCAGGGAAAGGGATTTACGCCAAGTTCATTGTATCCACGATAGGCAATGGGTCTGATATAGGCAGATTTTAAACCATTCTTTTTTATCAATTCAATGACTGCATTGTTTATCTGCTCTTTTGGAAATGGAATCTCCATACGATATATCTTTGCTGAGTTGAAAAGACGGTCAGTGTGTTCTTTCAAACGAAATATGACCGAACCTTTTGGCGTATCATAGCATCTCAAACCTTCAAATACACCTGTCCCATAATGTATTACATGGGACAAAATATGAATTTTTGCATCATCCCACTTAACAAAATTTCCATCCATCCAGATATATTCTGATTTGGGCATTGCCATAGATATACCTCCTATTAAAAGATTTACTAACTATATCTAATTTCTATCAAAAGTCAAGATTCTTATAAATCATTTTTTCGTATAGTTTTTTATATTCCCGGGCTGAATTATTCCAGGAAAAATCATACTTCATACAATTTTCTGAAAGTTTTGAAAAAATTTCTTCCCTGTTATATACAAGATAGGCATATTTTAGCGTATCAATCAAACTCTGTGCAGAGTAAGAATCAAAGAGAAATCCGTTCCCAGATAGAGTTTCTGGGTTGAATTGTATTACCGTATCAGCGAGACCGCCTGTTTTAAAAACGATGGGAACAGTTCCATACCGTAGACTTATCATCTGACCCAAACCACAGGGTTCATATTTAGAAGGCATTAAAAAGAAATCGCTTCCTGCATAGATGCGATGGGCAAGCGATTCATCAAATTTTATGTTTATTGAAATCTGACCAGGATATGAATCACCAAATTTTTTTAATTTTTCACAATAGTGTTCTTCACCAAAACCCAAAAGAACGAAATTGTAATTTAAAGAAACAATGTCATCAAGTATTTTTATCAGGATATCAAATCCCTTCTGCCCGGCAATTCTTGATACCATTCCAATCAATGGTTTTTTTGTGTCAAGGAATAATTCGTTTGTAATTCCTGATTTATTTTTCTTTTTGCCTGAATAATTATTGTATGGTTCATATATGTATTTATCATTTTCTGGATTCCATATCTTATAATCAATGCCATTTAGAATCCCATACAACTTATGATTATATCTTTTCAACACACCTTCAAGTCCAAAACCAAATTCTGGTGTTTGAATCTCCTGGGCATATGTTGGAGAAACAGTTGTTATGATATCTGAATAAAGTAGACCCGCCTTAAGGAAGTTTATCCCACCATAGAACTCTATACCTTCTAAGGTGAAATAATCCCATTCAACCCCTAAGACCGGAAATTTTTCCCTGGGAAATCTCCCCTGATAACCAAGGTTATGAATTGTAAAAACTGACCTAAAATCAATTCCATATTTTTTCATATATAAAGGGATCAAGCCGGTTTGCCAGTCATGGCAGTGAACGATATCAAATTTGATTTTTTTAAGTAAGGCAATAACAGCACGGGCAAAGAGTGCAAAACGCTCACAGTTATCAGGGTAATCTCCGGATGGTGTTCCATAAAGCCCTTCGCGATTGAAGTATTCAGGATAGTCAATGAAAAATGCAATGTCATCTTTAAATACAGAAATGTTTTTCTTATCTCCTTCAAATTCTACTTCAAGGTCAATAAACTTTTCTGCCACAATCCCTTTATACTTAGGCAGAATGATATAAGTCTGAACACCTAAATCTCTTAAATATAGAGGAAGGGTTCCGCATACATCAGCAAGTCCACCTGTCTTTGCATAGGGAATCGCTTCAGAACAGACGAATGCAACCTTCATAATCTGGTAAAATCGTTGAATAATATTGACATTTTACTGAATCAACGGTTTTGAATCATACGATGTTCTTCAGGTAAGTTGCTGATTCTTCGGGTGCGGTAGGATTTATATAAAAGCCTGTCCCCCATTCAAATCCTGCAATCCGTGTAAGAACAGGTATTATTTCAATATGGTAATGATAAAACTCAATCCCTTTGAGCGTTATGGGAGTCGTATGAATAATAAAATTATAAGGTGGTGTATTCAATGCTTTTTTCAGACGGACCAGGCAGTCTTTTAATATAGATGCAAAGTCATGTAACGATGTATCATCAGTATCCTCAAAATTTGAAATATGGTAACGGGGTAAAATCCATATCTCAAATGGGAATCTCGGAGCAAAAGGGCAGATTGCAATAAAATTGTTATTCTCAGAGACCATCCGTTTGCTTGCCTTTGTCTCCTGGGCAATTATATCACAAAATATACATCGGTCCCGGTATTCAAAATATCTCTTTGCACCATCCATTTCTTCAATAACCCTTTTGGGAATAATCGGCGTTGCTATTAATTGTGAATGGCTATGTTCAAGTGATGCTCCAGCAATCGCTCCAAAGTTTTTAAATATCATTACATAGCGCAGACGCGGATCTTTTTTAAGATCGAGTATTCTTTTCTGATAGGTATTTACAAGGTTATAAACCGAATCTATTGAAAGGTCTGCAAGGTCAAATTGATGTTCATTCGTTTCAATGATCACTTCATGGGCGCCGATACCGTTCATTTTATCATATATGCCTTCGCCCCTGCGATTTAGTTCACCTTCAATCCTTAAGGCAGGAAATTTATTGGGAATAACCCTCAAACTCCAGCCTGGTGAATTGGGCTGGGTTCCATTATTTCTTATTGCAAATATCTCAGGGGGAGTTGCATTCTCATTTCCAGGACAAAATGGGCATTCGCTGGGATTTATTTTTCTCTGCTCTGGTTCAAACTTAAAATCTTTTGGTCGTTTTGCCCTTTCAGTAGAAATAATGACCCAGCGCCCCAGGACTGGGTCTTTCCTTAATTCAGGCATTATTCCTTGGGTGCAGTTTCAGGATTTTCGGGCGGTTTTATTTCTTCTTCATTCTTTTCTGGTTCTGGAAGCATTATCTTTATATCTGCCTCATTCTTTATCCTGGCGAGATAATCATCAGCAATCTGACGTTGCTTTTCTCTTAATAGATTCATCTCTATTGCAGCCTTTACTTCATTAAAGGTTCGATATTTAGTAGGGGAATATTCTGTCTTTGTTAGTATTGTCCAGCTGGAATCACCTACAAGGAATACTTTGCTTAGTTCGCCAATGTTCAAATTCCATGCTATATCTTCAAACTCCTTTGGTCTTGTTCCTTTTTTCAAAGGACCGGTATCACCACCACGAGTTTTATTATAAGCAGTAGAATAAGTTTTGGCAAGGGAATCGAACATTGTAAAATCAGTTATCTTTGCCTTCCTGTTCAAAAATGGGATAATAGATTTTCTCTCGCCATAATATTTTGCCAGTTCATTCCTTATTTTTTCTGCTTCTTTTTTACTACTTACCACGATCTCTTTGCATCTAATTGTTTCGAGTATTTTCATATCCTCTTTATGAGCATTGTAGTATTCCTGTGCTTCATTGGAATCAACTTTTGCTGACTGAATAACAATCTTTGTATACAGTGCCTGTTCAAGTGCCCTTTTCTTGCCTTCATTGAACTTTGTAACAAAACCGTCATTAAAATAATATTTATTTCTTTCCGCAAGTTCTAATTTCAAATCCTCTTCTATCAAACTTTCAAGAACCTTTTCAAATTCCTCTGGCTTTGAGACATCAAGTCTTGCAAACATTGGCTGGGTTGCATTCTTGATCTCTACATCACGGAATTTAATAGACCGTCCATTGACGCGGGCAACAATCCTTGTATCTGATTTGAGTGCGGAATCAGTGATAATACTGTCTTTAAATATCTCTATCTTCGCCTTTGTCTTCAAATCCTTCAGAAATTTTTCTTCTATCTTCTGAATCTTTTCTGCACGCACCCCTGCTTCAACCTGAGATTTTACTTCATTAAAACTCCGCCATCTTTCAGGTTTTCTTTCGTAAATAAGATATATTCCGAACTTATTCTCAAATTTTACTATATCTGAAATAGTATTTAATTTTACGCTGAATAAAACATCTTCTACCTCTTTTGGTTTTGTCCCGGGAATAACAATTCCCATCTCACCGCCCCCTGTTTTTGTAGGTGCAGTTGAGTAAATCTTTGCCAGTGTATCAAAACTTGCCTGATCTTTCAATAAGGAATCACGGATAAAGACTGCAAGACTTTCTGATTCAACGACAATCTCCTTGCCCCTTACTTCTCTTGATAATTTATAGAAATGTTTATTCTTTTTGTAATAATCTCGCATCTCTTTTTCAGTAGGAACTGCCTTTTCAATGACATTTATAGCCCTTACTTCATCCAATAAAAGTGTCGTTCGGTTTTGTTTTATTAAATCCTTGTATTCCTGCATTGCCTTAACATTATTCTTCAATGCCTGGACATATAAAAGGCGCTCAAGTATCATCTGGTCAAGTGTTCCCCTTTCATCCTTTTTTGCAAAAGGGGATTGTTTCGCCATCATTTCATCCAGTTCTAATCTTGTAATTCTATAGCCATCGATGAGTGCAACTGTATCCTGATAATTCTTTTTAAAGCATCTTTCAACACCTGACAGGGAAAATGAATCAAGGGGTGGCTGGCGATACTTTGTTGCAACTATTTCATAGGCCTTTGCAGCATTTAAATAATCCTCCAGTGCTTCAAGCACCAGGCCCAGACGATAATAAACCCATCCGTCCTTCTGGGGATATTTATCAATAATTTCTTGATAAATTTGTTTTGCCTTAATCGGTTCATCAAGTTTATCAAAATATATGTCGCCCAGTTCTAAATACCATTTATACCCTTTTGTTTCATTTATCATTTTTTTGCAATATTCTACCGCAGATTCATAATCTTCTTTCATAACCATATTAATATAATCCTGCGGCATAATCGTAAATAATATTGCTATTAAGGCTGTCATTTAACCTCCTTTCAAGTTTAGAGTATATTCAAATTTTATTGATAAGTCAAGAATTATTTTATGCTGGATAGACAATACCCATATCTTTAAAATGGGTTTCAATCCGATCAAGTGTGTAGTCAAGGTCAGTCCTGGAATGTTCTATTGAAAGCACCATTTTCACCCTTTCTTTATTCGTATCTGTAATTATTCCATCATCAAATAGTCTTTTTGAGAATGCCTCTGCCTCCTGATTATTATTCAGAATAATAACCACCACAGGGGTTTCGCTCATTGTTTTAAGGCCAATCTGTTTTAAACGATTTATAAAGAATCTGCTGTGTGTCCACAACTTTGCGGTGGTCTGTCGATTTTTGGTCTCATCTTTTAGCAATTCAATTCCTGCAAGATTTACTGCAAGCATAAATTTGGGAACCGGCATATAAACACCATTTGTATTCTCTTTGATTTTATTTATTAAATATTTTTTTGCACCAATATATGCACCATATCCACCTATATAACGATTGAAACTGCCGATTTCAAAATTAATATCTTCATAAAGGTTGAATAAATCGACAAATCCCCTGCCATCCCTGCCCAGTAAACCAAATGAATTTAATTCATTGGCAATAATCACTGCCTGATTTTCTTTTGCAATCTTTATAATTTCATTGATAGGACCTGAATAACCGAGCCATTCATATAATCCATCAATCACAATAACTTTTTCAGTATGGGTTGCCAGAAGTTTTGAGAGTTGTTCTATATCTCGATGATTGAAGAATTCAATATTTCTATATTGCAAGACTGTGCATATGACAGGAGATGTTTCATAGTCAATAAAGAATGTCGCCTTTGAATTAAAAATTGAAAAAAGGGCATAAATTGCCGAAATTTCATCGGAAAATATAGTGAGTGAATCAAGTTTTTTAAATTCTGACATCTTATTTTTCAATTCTTCCATATAGTCATCAGGGTTTCTGAGGTCAACAACATTGCGATTATCAATATTCAACCTCGCTGCCTCAGATAAATATTCACTATTCCTGCGGTTAAAACAATCAATAAGGGCAAAATTTATATATTTCTTGTTATTATAGATAAATACTGGTTCAGATGGTAAAAATATTGAGGTTTTTTCCTGTTCTGCAAATAGATTTACCTGGTATGGCTTCATACAACATTCCTGCCGCAACACTTTTTATATTTCTTTCCACTTCCACAGGGACAGGGGTCGTTCCTTCCTACCTTCGCTGTTTTTAAAACAGGTGCTGTTTTTGCAACCTGTTTTTGTGCATCAACCTTGCCATCGGTCGTTGGTTTATATTCCTGGGTCACGATGGGTTTTCTCTGAATTGGTCTGGGGCTTGCCCTGAAGACAATCCCGGCTACATCCCGCGCAATTTCAGATAATAACTCATCAAACATTTTAAAGGATTCCTGTTTATATTCAACAAGCGGGTCTTTCTGTGCATAACTCCTTAAACTGATGCCCTCGCGCAGTGCATCAAGTGAATAAAGATGCTCACGCCATCTATTATCAATGGTCAAAAGTAAGATAGATTTCAACATTTCATTATAGGTTTCAGGTTCATAGTTTTGTTTACGCAGGTTATAGGCTTCTTTTGCTTTATTAAGTAATTTGTCAAATAATTCTGCCTGTTTTATGTGAGACTGTTCATTTTTATCGATATAAAAATTTGTGGTAAATAAATTATTGAATTCACCGATAAGGCTATCCCAATCCCATTCTTCTGCAGGTTTTTTATCGTCTGAATATTTAACTATGATTTCCTCTATCGCATCCTCAAAGTTTTTAAATATAAGTTCTTCATAATTTTCACCTTTTAATATTTCATCACGCATTTTATAAATAACTTCGCGCTGGCGGTTCATAACATCGTCATATTCAAGTAAATGTTTTCGGATTTCAAAATTATTTTCTTCAACCCTTTTCTGGGCATTTGCGATTGCCCGTGTAACAAGAGGATGGGTCAAGGGCTTTTGTTCTTCACCGCCAAAACGGTCCATTATATCTGCAACACGGTCTGAACCGAATATCCGCATCAGGTCGTCTTCCAGTGATAAAAAGAATCGCGATGAACCAGGGTCACCCTGGCGTCCGCTTCTTCCCCTTAATTGATTATCAATTCTTCTCGATTCATGCCTTTCTGTGCCTATTATGTAGAGTCCACAGGGAAGTTCTTTAAAACATTCATTTTTTATTTGATGACTGCATTCTGCACAATTCTGGTCCGGGCATTTTATACAGCATTTATCGCACTTAACCACATCTGGCCCAAGTTTTATGTCAGTTCCCCTACCTGCCATATTCGTGGCAATTGTTACTGCACCAGGCTGCCCGGCTTGAGAAACAATGACTGCCTCACGCTGGTGGTGTTTTGCATTGAGAACATTATGGGGAATACCCTTTCTCTGTAATAAACGGGAAAGGACCTCTGATACTTCAACAGATGTTGTTCCTACAAGGATGGGCCTTTTTTCTTTATGCCATTTTACAATTTCCTCAACGATGGCATTATATTTCTCGCGTTTTGAACGATAGACAATATCTTCATAATCAACCCTGCGCACCGGTTCTTTGGTCGGAATTTCAACGACATCAAGTTTGTATATTGTCCAGAACTCATTTGCCTCAGTCGCTGCGGTTCCGGTCATTCCTGCAAGTTTTTCATACATTCTAAAATAATTCTGGATTGTGATTGTAGCAAAGGTCTGTGTCTCTTCCTGAACCCTCACCCCTTCCTTTGCCTCAAGTGCCTGATGCAAACCATCGGAGAATCTTCTGCCCGGCATCAACCTGCCGGTGAATTCATCAACAATTACAACCTTTCCATCCTGGACTACATATTCAACATCTTTTTCAAAGAGTGAATATGCCTTAAGTAATGCCCTTAGATTAGCCAGTATCTCACTCTTCTTTGCATATTCTTCAAAAGCCTTTTCCTTAGCCACAAGTTTTTCTTTGGGGGAGAGTTTCTCATCACGATCAATCTTACCAATCTTTTCGCTCAAGTCAGGCAGAACGAACATTTCAGGATTATTGGGTGAGATGAACAACCTGCCTTTTTCTGTTAAGTCCACAATATGTAACTTCTCATCTATTACAAAATATAATTCTTCATCAATCTTACCAAAACTTTTTTCTCTGAGAAAATTAAGTTCGGTATCTTCAATCAGCCTTTTTATTCCTGTTTCTTGCTCTAATTTTAACAACTGTTTATTCTTAGGTGCACCCCTTCTTGCCTGGAGCAGTTTAATACCTGCCTCTTTTTCTTTTCCTTCATCAAGAAGTTTCTTTGCTTCTTCAACGATTCTGTTAACAAATACGGTCTGGGCAGAGTGTAGCCTTTTCACAATTGGATTTAATTCATCAAAACTCTTTGTTTCCCTCTCAACAGGTCCGGATATGATTAAAGGTGTCCTTGCCTCATCAATGAGTATACTATCAACTTCATCGACTATTGCATAATAATGACCCCTTTGAACCTTATCCTCCCAACTCCATACCATATTATCACGAAGGTAATCAAAACCGAATTCATTATTAGTTCCATAAGTAATATCACAGTTATATGCCTCTTTGCGTGGTTTATTATCCATTCCTTGCTGTAATACGCCAACAGTCAAACCAAGAGATTCATACACAGGACCCATCCATTCTCTATCCCTTCTTGCAAGATAGTCATTGACCGTTACAAGATGGGCACCTCTACCTGCGAGCGCATTTAGATACAATGGCATTGTCGCAACCAGGGTCTTACCCTCACCAGTCTTCATTTCAGCAATCTTTCCCTGATGCAATACTATGCCACCGATCAATTGAACATCAAAAGGAATCATATTCCATTCGGTCTCTATGTCTACAACGAGCCACTTTTTGCCAACGAGCCGTCTACAGGCTTCTTTTACAAGGGCAAATGCCTCAGGAAGAATATCATCAAGGGATTCACCCTGGGAAATCCTTTTTTTGAAGTCTTCAGTGGTCTTTATCAGGTCAACGCCTGACATCTTTTCATAGATGCGGTTTATCTCATCTACAATAGGCCAGAGCCTTTTCAATTCTCGTTCGGTCTTTGTGCCAAAAATCTTACCCAATACTTTCTGAATCATCTATATATTATACTGAATAATTTAATAGTGTCAATACAGAATTACCCTCAATTACCCCATTCTTTTTCCGTTTCACGTTTCACGTTACACGTTTCACGATATTCCCTTCTTTACCCCTTCTTGTCGCCCCCAATTGCCCTCTTTACTAATATAGGTATCTCACTCAAAGTCTCTGCAATTATTGCTCCGTTTTCTTTTAATGCAGAGATCTTACTCTGGGCAGTGCCCATATTCCCCTCAATTATTGCACCGGCATGACCCAATCGCTTTCCCTGCGGCGCTGATTTTCCAGTGATGTATGCAATCACCGGTTTTTTCATCTGTTTTATATATGGTGCAGAAAGTTCCTCATATACACCACCAATCTCACCAGCCATTACGACTGCATCGGTCTCAGGGTCCTGTTCAAATAGTTTTAATATATCCTCAAAATTTGAGCCTAATATCGGGTCACCGCCAAGACCAACTGATGTTGATTCGCCAAGTCCAGCAAGATTTAATGAATTTGCAATATAGTAAGTTACTGCACCGCTGCGCGCAACCGTGCCTATCCTGCCTGGCTGGAATGCAATCTTTGGAAGCATACCAACAAGGCATTTGCCAGGAGATATGACGCCCGGAGTATTTCCACCTACTACAACAACCCCTTTTTCCTTTGCCTTATGTCTAATATAGAGCATATCCTGTATCGGAATCCTTTCGGTTATCACAATCACTGTCTTTATCCCTGCATCTATCGCCTCTAATATTGCTTCTTTTGCAAATCTTGCTGGTACCCAGATACTTGATACCGTCGCATCAGGATGTTCGTTCAGACATTGTGCAACTGTATCATATACCGGCACACCTTCAACCATCTGCCCACCTTTTCCAGGTGTAACACCGCCAACAATCTTGGTTCCATACTCAAGCATCAATTTTGTATGGAGTGCTGCATTTGCACCAGTGATACCCTGAATAACAACCTTCGTATTCTTGTCAATCAATATAGCCATCTTTCGCCACTCGGACTGCCTCTTTTATCACTTCTTCAATCGGAGTATCATAGGCATAAACCTTTATGTTTTTGAACAGTTCTGGATATTCTTTTTTTGCCTGTTCAAATATCTTTCTACCTTCTTCTTCCATATTACCTGCCATACGCATAATCATCGGCTTTTTTGGTTTATTTTCTATCACATACTGAACCACTGCCTTTGCCCAGTCATCACACCGTGATATTCCACCAAACCGTGCACCAAATATGACCTTCACCTTTGGATTATCCATCAATAGTCCGAGCATCGCCTTCAATTTTTCCTGTGTTGGTGCACCACCAGAATCCATAAAATTTGCAGGCTTGCCACCATAATGGGTGATTAAATCCAGTGCTGCAATACCAAATCCAGCACCACCAGGAAATACACCAATATCACCATCAGGGTAAACATCCGCATATGGAATTCCAGCTGCCTTTGCGATTTTTTCCCGCTGGGTTAATTCACCTATTTCATTTCTTGCAACTATTCCCATTTCTCTCAATTCAGGATGTCTGAACATTGCGTCTTCATCTAAATCAACCTTTGCATCAAGGGCAAAGAACTTTTTGCCTTTTGTGATAACAAAAGGATTTATTTCTGCAAGTTTGCAGTCATATTCGATAAAAAAATTATATAGATTGAAAACCGCATTTGTAACGCCTGTTAATAAATCAGCACTAAACCCGAGTTCGCCTGCGATCTTTCTTGCTTGATATTCCATTAGTTTTTCACCGGGGTTAAAGTAATACTTTTTTATTGCATTAGGATTTGTTCTAACTATTTCTTCAATGTCCATTCCTCCCTGAGTGCTTATCATTAATAAGGGTTTATGCTCTATTCTATCAATGAGCGCTGCAACATACAATTCCTGGTCAATCTCAAGTTTTCTTTCTACCAAAACCTTTTCAATAACATATGGCCCGTGTTTTTTGCCTAATAAAGAATTTATCTTTACTTCTGCATCAGTTCTATTTTCAGCAAATTGAATTACGCCAGCCTTTCCCCTGCCACCTAAAAAAACCTGTGCCTTAATTACTACAGGATAAACGACCTTATCCAGTTCCCCGAATGAATTTCTATCAACAACCACTCCGTCTGGAACTGGAATCTTATTCCGTCTGAAAAGCATCTTGCCTTCGTATTCATATAATCGCATAGAAGATTATATAGAATTTTCCAAAAAATTCAAGTGGGACAGAGTTAATCTTAGTCCCATTATTTATTTTTTACTCCAGGGTCTTGAAAAATCCACCATCTATCAGGTGGACAAAAAACAAGACCAGATGCCCACCAGTTTCATATCCGTTTTTACGAATAAGTTGTTCAAAATACTGCGCTAAATTTTACTTTTTTTAACTTATATATACATAAAAGTTTACTCTCTCCAAAAAATCATCTTTCTAATCAACAATTACCTCACCGTGTTATGATCACCGTGCGAGCACATAATCGGAAAATCAGAAGAATCAGATTATCAGGTAGTGTGTATCTGGATAATCAGGTATAAGACCTGATATCCTGCTCTTCTGATACCCTTCCTCCTGATTTTCTGATAACCCGATACCCGCCCAAGGTTCATTAGTTATTTAATCCTTACAGAATGGAACCCCTCCCTACATTTTTAGGAAAAACTTACATTTTAAATATATATTATTTATTATATCTATTACCATTTGTCTGTCAAGACAACGATTTAAAACTTTGTTTGAATAATAAGAATTTTAATCATTATTTAAAAACCAGAAATGAATTTCGGAGCAGATAAAAGTGCCTTTGTATTATTTCACTGTCACCTTAGGAGTATGATTTTTTTAAACTGTGAAGAGTCGCCTGTTTTTAATTTTACAAAATATATACCTGAGGGCAGATAATTTTCATTGTCATCCTTACCATCCCAAATGACCTGGTTAAATGGTTGTATTCCACGCATCGTGGTATATAAATGGCTAAATTGTCTCACTACTCTACCCGTTACATCGTAAATCTCCAGATTTATATTATGTCTCCTGTATCTTGTATCCTGTATCGTGTATCTAATTTCGGTCTTATCAATAAATGGATTGGGAAAAATTTCAATGGTTGAGCCAGATTTTTTTGCTACCGCCATTCGTTCTTCCTCTATGCCAACCGGTAGAAGTATAGGCGTCTTAATAAAATATGGATTTTGGGCAACTGCACGAAAGGCATTTATCTCTCCTGTATAACGACTACTATCTATCTGAAGCCCGGTATGAACATAGTCACTATCATAGCGGTCAGAATTGGCATATGTCCATCCCTTTATCATCGGGAAACTATCAGGAAAATACATTGTAAAGTCATTCACAAAGGTATTTGTCATATCTGCAACCCCGGTGCGATCTGTATGAACTGCAAACTCAATTACAATGATGGGTTTGGCAGGATTGAGTGACATAAGGGTATCATAACATTCAGAAATGATGTAAGATAAAGTTCTTAATGTATCATTTATAAAACCGTGGTGGGCACTTATTGAATGGCAGTCAACAAACTGATCAGAATAGTAATTGGAAAGATTTGACCAGTAGCCAAAATGAGCACCGTTTACAATCGGATGTGTCTGCATCGTCCAGATGATATTAGACGCTCCGACATTTTCAAAGATATTTTTGATGTGGAGTAAGGCATCTTTGAGCCTTTCTGGACCATCCGGGATATTATGATCGCCATAGTAATTGGAGATACTTTCCGCGGGGACAGTATCACAATAATAGAGTAAACTATCTACTATCCGGGAGCCAGCCATTTCGCCTAAGAGTGAGCGCGGAGGCATATGTTTACCATCAGCACCGAAATTAGACAATCCATGATAGGATTCCCATCCCTGATTATACTCAACCACGGGATTGAGAATAATGGGCAATTTCCAATTCTTTATTTCATTCGCAAATTCCATAAGTTTTGCATCAAATTTTCCTTCAATTATATCTTTCAATCGGAACATTGTATCTAATATTGCACCATAAGAATTGCTTCGGCTGGCATTGAGGATTGGCCATTGATACACAGGGATGGCACCATATCTTGCAATAAAATCGCAATCTCCTCTATCAAAATGATAGAATAATGTAGTAGTATCACCCCAGCCAGGGATAAAGACCGTCACTAAAGCACTTTTTAGAAAAGTGAGTTTTTCAAAATTATAAAATTCATCGGTCCAATACATAAGGGGAAAGATTCCAGTATATGCACCAGCTACAGGGAAGTATAATCGGGATTGTGGATAAGAACTTCCATTCAAGGAATCGGTTCCGGCATAGCCCTCTAAGATGTTGAACCATCTGTCATTGTCTGCATCCCAGTCAGATTCGTTTGGAATCCCATCGCCATCAACATCCTGGGGCGAAATACTATCCGCAGAGAAATAACCTATATTATCAATGAAGAATTGCTCGCTCTGTCCTTTTTGCTGACTTTGAGGATATATATATAATGTTTGGATATGGCTGGGAATGATCTCTGGCCTATTTTTTGCATGTGCTGGATAACAAAAATCATTCCAATGGATATAATAAGCCTTCCAGGATGTATCAAAAACTACCTTAACAAAAGGCATCGGGTCGTTAGGAGGGTTAATGTCGCTGGTAATGAGATTGATATTCCAGATTCCATTACCTTTTGCATAAAATATAATACCATCACCAAGGAATGAACCAAAAAAGTTAAAACCAACAAAAACGCACCAATTCTTATTCTTCAGTATCGTGTAATTCCCATGCCCAGCATAGATGCTCTGATAACCACTTCCAGAATCTGCGTTAAAAGATGCAATGCACGAATCAGTCTTCATAACCCTCCAGAGGTATGGGCTTATTGTATCCCCATCTTCAAAATCTTCTAATATTGTGACTGCTGCCTGAACCGGTTGAATCAACAGAAACATAAAAATTCCTGTTAAATACAAAAATCCACAGAAAGAACCTGGTATATTATTTTTGCATTGGTGGTTAGACATATAACCTCCTTTTATCTCTTCCCTTAAATGAATTCAAAACAAGTTCTATCTCCCCCATTATCATCTCCTATTATCTCAAAATAATCAACTTTTTGTTCTTGCAAAGATTGTTTCCAATCTTCAGTGATACAAAATATACGCCATTTGCCAAGCCCGTTGCATGATAGATATAAGAATATGAACCGGGATTAAATTCTCGGTTAAAAATCGTTGCAACCTCAGAACCGGAGATATCAAAGATTTTTAATACAACATAATCTTTGTGGGAAATTGAAAATTGGATTTTTGCTGCCATATTGCAAGGATTTGGAGAAATTCTTAAAATCTCTGAAGAATTGTTCAGAATCTGTTTTGAATCGGTTATTCCGCTTACATTACCACTGGTATCTGCCTTTATCACCCAGAAATCTACCGGACCTAATGTGAGACTATCGAGGGGATTGGAGTTCGCATCCCTCCAGCCGGCAATGATTATCCCTCCATCAGAGGTGGGTATAATAGAAGCTGGGTCATCATTCAATGGACCTCCCCACCACCTTGTCCACAAGGTATCACCATTATCATTCAATCTCAATAGCCACACATTGTCATATCCCATACCCG
>Ga0207433_10003918_pt1 | contig 27903 bp, 32 predicted proteins | sample YelNatPaOPGAMG01_FD_187559 | JGI IMG/M metagenome (GOLD analysis project Ga0207433, IMG submission 187559) | Hot spring thermophilic microbial communities from Obsidian Pool, Yellowstone National Park, USA - OP-RAMG-01 (SPAdes) (version 3) | ecosystem: Environmental > Aquatic > Thermal springs... | reverse complement strand
TACCGGCCAGAACGCAGCACCACGATCACCAACCTGACCACCACCATCAACGACCCAGGACCAAAAGACACAACACGCCAACAGAAATGCTTGACTACCGACCTCGGACCTTAACTTCCCGGCATTGGCACTAGAGGCGCGACGCTGAGAACCAGCCCAGCCCGGTCGATAGTTCCAGACGCCCGCAAGAATGCGGGCGTTAGATCAGTGCAGGGTCTCAGGGCATAGCTCATGCTGTGCAGCGTCAACAAACTCATACTTGTGCGGACTGATTACCCAATTCAGCGTGAACAAGTTCGCCACGTCCTGCGCGGGCTGGCCCGCTTCCAGAGCTTCGCAAGCGCGGTGGCCGTACATCACAAGACCCGAATCACCGATCAACGGCGGGTTACTGAGCCCCTGTGCCCGTAGCGCGGCCAGGAAACTAGCCCCGTCAGCGTGCGCTACTGGTGATGCGAAGGTGGAAACGGCTGCGACCGCCGCGCTCAACGTGGCTACGGTTCGTAGTCGTCGAGTGCGCTCAACGCACAGACCCATTCGTGTTCCTTCCGATCGGCGGAAGGCGAGGTTAGCTCCCCAAAGGCACGATGCCATGGCAAATCGGGCGATACATAGATTTCTCAAATGCCGGGGCGATCATGGTGAGCAAGTTGGCCAATCTCGTCTCGTTCGATATCAAGTTTCAGACCAGTGAATCCAGCCACCTGGTGACCAGGTCGCTGATATATGCGCGGGCCTGCCTGATCGTCATCGTGCGACTCGGGGTGCCGGCCATCCGGGCGTGCCTCGCGCTTGACCCGCCTTACGCCGGGCAAGTTGGCCGACACCGTGAACGCCGAATCGGTGGCCTTGTCGGCCCAGCCGAGATCGGGGATTTTCTGTGGCTTGATTGAGTCGCGGACGATTTCGTGGACTTTGTAGAGGTTGTCCCAGCCGAGCGGCTCGGTCTTACCCATGATTTCGAGCGCTTCGCGAACGTCGGAATGTGTCTCGGCGAGGGCTAACCGCTGCGGCCAGGGGAATGGCGGATCAGGCTGGGGCTTGGGCTTGCCATCCGGCCCGATGGCAACCGCGTCCATCGATATCCCTAGGCGTATCTCCAACGCGGCCTCAGCGAAGTGGATGTTCTGCCCGTTGTGGTCTGTGTACTTACCCGAGAGCTTGACAGGCTGATAGTCGGCATTCTGCACGCGCGCCATGCCGTTGATCCGCCGCAACAGCGGCTCCGCGGCTCGGTCGAACCGGCGCGGTTCGGATGGGCTGTCGATCTCGGGAGCTGTAAGGTAGTACGCGTCTTCGTTCGCGTCATGAACGACTCGCGCGTCAACCTCGACCAGCAATCTCGTCAGCGCCTGAAGGTCGCTCCTATCGCCTTCCAGCCACGCCTTGACCGTCATCGGTGGATCTCCTCGTGAGATGTCAAGTTTCAGCCCTGCGCTCCGGCATCGGCTTTTAGCCGATCCAGCGTTTCGGCGGGCGATTCCAAGCCGTCGATTCCGAAGATCGGTTTCAAGATCCCGGCGGCCTTCTCTGTGACGCGGCCACCTGCGCGCCCTGGTGACCGCTCCAAGAACTTGTCGCGGGTCGCCCGCCACAGGTGATTCTTGATCGCCGCTGGCGAATTACCTGTGATCTCCGCGAGGTAGTCCAGCGGCTTGGCCTGCCCTTGGTTGACCACCCCGACGTAGACCCGTGACAACAACGCAAGGTATTGCGGCGTGATCGGACCGCCTGCTTGATCAACTAGGGCGGAGACTGCCTTTTCCTGACCCTCTTGGCGCTTGCGTTCCCATCGTTTCGAATTGGCGAGGTAGCCCCGCAGTCGGTCCAATGCGCGTTTGAAGTCGACTTCGCGTAGCACGGTCTGCGACAGACCGCCGGGTGGGCACGAATCCGGATTGGACGGATAAATCACCAGAACCGCCGGGCCGCCTTGCATGACCCCGTCCGGCCACTGCATCTCAGCAACCCACTCACAGTCCGGTCCTAGATCGACGGTGACCGAGTAGTCATCGTGGTTGACCTGCCATTTCCCCATGCGGACATACTAGCATGGTTACCTGGCTTGACAGAGCGGTTAGACAACTATATCGTCATGCCCATGACATCGACGGGAGCGACACAGCGAGCCCCCCCGGCCCGCAACGGCAAAACCGGGGACCGGGTGAGAGCCGGTACCGGAGACGACCACAACCGAATGAGCACGAAATCCCCCGGTCCGTTACAGCGAGGCACCGTACGGAGAAGCGAGAGCGAACCTCCGACCAGTCCGCGCCATCTGGGCGGGTAGCCGGGGACAGCATTCGGACATAGAGAGGCCGATTCCGGCCAGCGGAGTAAGCCCGCTGGCGGTGCTGGGCAGCCCAGACTGCCGACGCCATAGGCGTTGCCGTGGATCACCACGGCTAGCCGTTACGGGCCAACGGCAGAGCGCGGCAAGTCAAGCCGTGCCACGACGCCGATGGCAGGTCATCGCACGCAAGGGTTGAAGGCACCACCAGGCTCCGCCTGGATGCCGTGTCCCTCCGGGCGGTGACGGGAACGCGGGTAGCTCAGGCAGGGGAGCCCGTAGGTAAGGAACGGCGAAGTTTAAAACAGTTCGACAACAACGAAATTCACCTCATTGAGAGGACACGCAACTATGAGCAATGACGACAACAACCCGGCGGAGGCGATTATCGTGCGCGACGACGGGCAACCGATAGGCCGGATCAATTTCGATGACCTCGAAGCCAACGCCACCTTGTTGATGTACGCATTCGCGGACTCGGCCGGTGATGACGACAAAACCGATGAGGTAGCCGCTCAATGGCTGGACCGAATCGGACCCGGTCACTTCGGGTACGTGGCCGCAGCGGCTTTGGCGCTGATGACCCGGAACGTCTTGGCCCCGGTGCTGGAAGTGGTGGAGCGGCAGGGGATCGACCTGCGCGTCGGTATCCGCGAGGCATACGCAAACGCATTGGCGACGCTATGACCGAGCAATTCGCCATCCAAGTGCGTCAGATCGACGGAGAGCCCATGATCGACAATAACGCGACGGCGCTTCTACTAGGGGTTGACGCAGAACTTATTTCAGCCCACTACCGCCGTTCGGGCAACGGGGTCAACACTCTGCGCGATGCCTGGGTCCAGTCCGCAAGGCGTCGGGCGCGGGAGGCTATGGCGCATACCGGGTCGGAGTCGATGCTTGACGCCCTGCGGTATTGGGCGCAGCGCGCCCACGCTGCGGAGCTGGAAGTGGTCAACCGATGACCGGGATTGAGGGGGCGGCGCAATCCGCCCCCGAAATCCTCTCCGTACCCGATGCCGCCGCCGAGTGCGGGGCCTCGGTGGCCGAGTTCATCTCGTGGTTGCACGACTCCGGGGTGCTGCTGGTGATCCCTGGGACCGAGGACCCAAGGTGCCAGCCGGAGTTTCCCGGAGACCTACTCCGGGACATCAGTGACTGCGGGTGCGGGTTCATCGCCAGCCCTCACCCCGACATGGTGGAGCTGGCCTGATGGCGAAGAAAGCGCAACCGGGAGAGATTGAGCAGGAGGTTGATCATCTCCTGGACGATCTGGACCGAACGGATAGACCTGACCGGGACTTGCCAGTACCGCTGACCGAGAACGAGCGCGACAGCTATGGCGAAGCGTTCGCCGGGATGGCCGAGCGCGGCACGGATGGTAACGACTCGGAGGACCGGCTCGGGGAGATGGGCGGCTCTCGGCCACCGGGACGCCGCAAGCCGCCGTCACCAACCCGCCAGCTCGTACAGGACGCTGGTGGGTATTCGGCCCAGGCCGACCCGTCGACGCAGTGGGTTGAGGAGACGGTCCGGTATTGCAAGTGGTGCGGTGAGTGGATAGGCCCCGGCGGCGAGCGGATACCGTGCGATGTTCCCCATGACCCGTGCAAGTTGGTTGTGATCAAGGGCCGGTTGCAGAACGGCTGCCAGTCATGCCGCGAACAGTGGGCACTCGATCAGCGATGGGCTCGGAGGAAGGGCCGGCAGGCTCAGACCTGCCGTCCGAAGCCCAGTCAGGAACGCAAACTGACGTGTGCGTATCTGTGGCAGAAGGCGAAGGAGAAGGCCCGCCGTCGCGGGCTGGAACCGACGCCGCACGAGCCGAACTGGACGCCTAAGGATTGGAACCGCCTTCAGAACAGGCTGTTCAACGCCAAGATCGACGCCGAGAATAAGCGCCGCCGCGAGCGGGAGCGGCAGCAGTGGCCTGGTCTACCTCCGCTGCCGACCTCACACAACCTGCCGCACGGGCTCGGCACCAACGGCACGGGGTTCCCGATCCGCCGCCGCCCCTACTGGTGGTTGTATTAGCCGGTCTAACTAATGGGGGATTAATTGGGTACTGGTGAGGGGGTCGATCGGTCCCGGTGTGTTCTTGCCTTTCCGCACCGGACCTACGGGCACCAGCTCCGGGCTGTGCCCAACCTCGAAGCGGGCGGGGGCTCTCCTCCCCGTCCGCCTTCGGGACTTCCATGCCCTGGCGCTATCAAGCGCCGGGGCTGTCTTTTTTCACCAACACCCAATGGCCCAGAGGACGCCGTTGCCAACGCGAAAGGACCGAGCCATGACGCAACCCCACCGATGCCGCAGCGGGCGGCATGTCATCCGTACACCCGCAGATCGCCGCTCAAATGGCCAGTGCAGCCGGTGTTCTCGTGAAAACGAGGCACGCTACCGTGCTGGCCTGCGGGCGGCTCGGGATCGTCTCCGGGCGGTCGAGGCAGCCTTGGCGGCTGTGTTGTGACCGCCATCGAGAAGCGTTGGGACTGTGACCGGCGCACCGTGACATACCGCGTATCCCCCGCAGGAACTTCAAGGTTCCTGCTGTTCGACGCCGCCGAACTGGCGGCACTCCGCGACGACATCGACGCTGCCCTGGAAGGCACAGAGCATGTCCGGGCTACCTGACCAGTTCGAGCCAGACCGGTTCCTGTTGGAACGGCTGGGTGCTGAACACCAGAACGGCACATGGGTCGGTAGGGAGTTGCTACCGGTCGCCACACGGATACGCGAGCTAGGTGGTGATGAGGACGATTACCAACGGTGGGCCACCACGTCCCACCTATGGAACTCGTACGTCTACTCCACAGGCGACACCGTCGCTGAGCAGAAGCGCAGCTTGGAGGGAGCATGGGTTGCTGCCGGCAGATCCAAACCGTGGGACCTGGAAGATGCCCTGACCGAGCTTGCGGCTCGCGTCAGGTCGTACACCGGGTGGCCCAACCCGAGGACCGCATCGAGGGACCGGGTGGTGGCGTTGGCGTTCATCGCGTTTTGCATCGACCGGAACTGCTACACCCGCACCATCTCGTCCTACGAGCTGGCCAAACACACACCGGGGATGTCGCAGAAGTCGGTCCATCGCGCTCTGGTGGCGCTCTTGGACCTCGGTCTACTCCTGGACGTGGAACGCACGGACAGGAGAACGTCTACACGTTCTACCAGGAGATACAGGCTATTCCTACGATGGGAACAACCTCGGACATCTGCTATGCCCTCGGTCCCACCAGGGGATCTTTTCACTCCTGACTTAAGGAATTCCTGCAAAAGCACATTAAGTCACGAACGAAAAGATAGGGATCTGTGGTCCTGGAAGGGGGCTGGCTACGCAGCCCTCCGGGTATGGGAAGTCCTGACCGACGAACCGATGACGGTACAGGAGGTCAGCTCCACGACTGGTCAATCCGAACAGGCCGCAAGACGCTGCCTGAAGAAATTGTTCGACCTGGGACTAGCGGGCGAGATGCCCGGTAGGCCCAAGCGGTACTTCAAGACGGAGATGCCGCTGTCCGCTCTGGAAGATGCCCTCGGCATCACCGGGACGGTGGACCAGGCCAGGGCGAAGATCAAGCTCATGCAGGAGCAGAACCGGAAGGCATACCCGAACACCTACCGTCGCCGCAACGATGAAAAGGCACCCGTGGACGACGTGGACAACGACCCCTTCGCGGGTCCGAGCATCGACCTAGACGCTGACCGAGACAGCGGTGTCCCGCCGATGGACTGGCCGACCTTGGGGGCGCCGGGGCACCAAGACTCCGGTGACCCCACCCACCGACCCGTTCAGCGAGGCGTTCATCCCCGTGTAGCGCAAACCACCAACCGAATCACGTCAAGCCCCCAGCGGCCCCAATACGGGCCGCTTTTTTAACGCCCCGAGCAAGTCCGCCGGGGCATCCAACGAAGAAAGGTAACCAAATGATCGGAGACATCACCCGCGTAGCATCCGCCGTGGCCAGCTGGACGAGCCTTGGCGTGAAGCTGCCCAAGCAGCTCGCCGCCGCGATCGACGTATACGAGGCGGTGAAGTACGTCGAAGTCGGATACCCGGTTGAGTTCGATCTGTCGGCTGTGACCCCCCAGAACGCGGAGGCGATGGTCCACGACTACGCCGCGCGGCTGGTCCCATCACTGTCGGTGATCGACGGTCGTACTTCTGCGCTGCACGAGGCCAAGCTGCGGGCGTTGGGTGCTGCAGCGAACCAGGTCGTCGTGCTCGCTCGGTCGGCGGCCGGTGAGGTGGCCAAGCTGCTGATCCCGGAGTTCAATCAGGCGGCAACCGAGTTCGCCGAGGCGGTGCAAGCGCTGCCCGAAGACCTGACCCCGGAGTCGCTGGTGAAGGCCGGCGCCGCGGTCCTCGCGGAGTACCACCGTGCAGTCGAGGCGCAGAAGAGAATCGCCGCGGTTGACAGTTGGGTCGCATCGCTGGACGGCATTCCGGGATTGGCTGCAGAGCACCCGATCGAGTTGCGGGTCCTGCGACCCGCGACCGGCCAACTCCAAGCCCTGGCCCGAGTGCGGGACCTGCCCCGGCGCGAGCGCGAGCTGTTCGGCCAACTCAACCCCGTGTGGGTCACGGCGGCACGCAAAGGCATCGAGTTCGGGCCGAACCTGCCGCGCGAGGCCGCGGACATCGCCGCCCGTACCCGCGCGCTGGCCACGCCTGTCGCCGCCCGCTGACCGCTTAGCCAAACCCCAACAAATGCCCTGGCCCCCCATCATCGGGGGCCGGGGCTTCTGCATTTCAAGGAGAACCAAATGACCAGCACAGCAAGAATATTTGCCCAGCGCCTCAACAACACCCGGACCGAACCACAGCCGACCGTCGACAACGACGCGGACCTCGCGATCCTCCGACGGCTGGAACAACGCGCCGTCGTTCGCGGCGTCCTTCCCGACGAAGAACCCTGGGGCAAGAAAGTGCTCCGAACCCTCCGCGAGGACCGCGAAGCCACCGCGCGTTACGAGGCCGAGAAGGCGGAACGTGAAGCTGCCGAAGCCGAAGCGGCCAAGCCGCTACCCCAGATCGTCGCAGAGGTATTGGCCGGAACCGGCGACAGCGACGGCACTCAGCCAGCGCCAGGCACCGAGAGCCGCCACATGCCCCTCAACGGCCCTGGCGTGCTCCTTGCCGCCCTCGCAGGGCACGGCACCATCAACGGTGCCGCCAAGTGAGGTTGGCAGCGTGAGGGATCAACAGGAGCGTCCCAGGCGTAAGCCTCGACCGATGAGGGCCAGGTCGTGCGCCCGCAGCGGGTGTACACAAACGGTTATGTGTCGGAAACCCGGAAAGCGTTGGTGTAGCCCACTTTGCAGGCTCATCGCCGACGAACTGCACAAGGCCCAACGGGTAACCGAAGCCCTCGGTCCCACCCCGTTCGGAGTCCAGCTCTGGGCCGAGCTGGTCACACTGGGTGACTCTTGGGAACGTGCCCAACAGGTCTCCAACGCGATCCGCAGAGCCGCAACCAGTGTCGGAATCTCAGTCGAAGCTAGACCGAAGGCCCGAGCCGAAGGCAAGCAGCCTACTAGCCGGAACTGTTGACCTTGATGATGTAGACGTTGAATAGCGGGGCGGTCGTATGGCCACCAATCTGAGTGTCGTAAGACTGCGAGCCAACTACATCGACGTACATGGTCACCATATCCTTCTCGACCACATCCTTGAGGATGGCTGGATCGGGCGCGTGGAGGAGCGTGTTCTCGTCATAGTCGTAAATTCTTGCGCTGTTATCAGCACCGGTATTGGCGCGGAAATCTGAAGTTCCGGTTGCGGGGTCGAACTGTGTGACAACGCCATAGACAATCAGCTTTCGACCTTTTGCGGCATCAGGGTTCTTGACCAGCAGGGCGTAGTCCCGTGACGAGATCGGCTGGTAGTTCGACGGGTCTAAATCTTGCGCTGACGGCTGATGGGTTGATGCAGTGGTGCCCTTGTTTGTGCCGCCACTGCCAGCAATGACTGCAACAAACGCTACGCAACCACCCAACAACAGGAAGACGGCCGCACCGATAATCAGCAAGATCTTCAAGGGTGAAGATTTGCGCGGTTTGGCTGACATGGGAGGTGTGGTGAGCCACGCTCGACCATCCCAATACCGCTGACCGCCGCCACCGTAAGGGTCCGGATACCAACCTGGTGGTGGTGGTGATGGTTGTGTCACAGATCTCCCTTTCGAGTTTGCAGGTCAGCATACGGGGGGTTGCCCGCGACAGGCGTGCCACCACCTAAGGGCTGCGACGACCTAGCCAACGCGTCCGTCGTAGCGGTAGCGGCACGACGTTGCTCGGGTAAGCCCAGGGCAGTCGGGTTTGTGGCAATCGGCTGGCACCGGTGGGTGGCGTACCCCCAGGGGGGCATCCCCCCCGCCCGCTCTTTGACCGGTCGGTTATGCGGGTGCCAGATCCGATGCGACGCATCGAGCCCTGGGATTTACCAGGGCCGTCAGCGCCGCCAACCACCGGCTACCAGCCGAAACGTAATCAACAACCACCCTGAAAGGGGTCTATTTCATGGCAGAAACAGCCACACCAGGCGGCAGAAATGCCACCGATTGCATGATTCCGAAGGCCCCAAAGGGCCTCAAGACCGCCGGGAGGCGCTTCTGGCGCGAGATCCACAGCGAGTATGAGTTCCCAGGCTCACCCGAGATGCTAATGCTCGTAGAAGAAGCGGCCCGCACAGCCGATGTCGTGGCGCGGCTACAGGCGATTGTCGACAACGCCGACACGCTTCGCACCACGGGTAGCCGTGGCCAGGATGTCGCCATTCCCGAGCTGGACGCGCTCAGAGCGTATAGAGCGCAGTTTGCGGCGCTGGTCAAACAGCTCGACCTCCCACCCGCCGACGACGATCACAACGACAAGGACACCCGCGAGACCCCGATGACCCGGTCGGAGTCCGGGCGGAAAGCTGCGGCTGCCCGATGGAGCCACCGGAATGGTTAGGGTCAAGGCGCGGCACCGCAACAGCAGAAAGCCGAAACCCGTTGAGCATCAACCAACTAAGACCGTGGCCGACTACTTCAAGGACAGGCTCGGCTGGAAACCGAGCCAGCGACCGTTCCACACAACCGCCAACCGGGAGTGTGGCGGCTGTGGGGCAGTCAAACCAGGCAGTGAGTTCGGTGTCCCGGTCACGCCGGGCAGGCCCGAGCTGAACACGTGCCGGGAATGCTCGACGTGATGAACGCAGCGAAGCTATCCGTCCAGCTATTGGCCCCGTCACATGCTGGACGGGGCGGGGCCCACCCAAGAGGTCATTCCCGAATGGAAAGCCAGGTTGGGTCGGTTCGATACCCGCTTGCTTCCATTACGCGACAAGCCGCCGGTGGAATACTCCAATCGTGACTAATCAGAGAGCCATTGCCGCCACACAGAACGCGCTTGCGGTGATAACCGCGCTACTCGACGGCACCGAAGGGGGCAACTGGGACGCCGCCCAGTCGGCTGTAATCGACTACACCAGCGACGATGCCGCAACCGCTGACCTGATGACTGGTTTCCTCAACCTTGGAATGATTCTCGTCAAACATATCGCGCTCACCAACGGCCAGAGCACCGGAACGGCGGTGGCTGTGATCTCCCAGGTCGTCGCCGGGATGGCTGACAGCGGATAAAGGTCACTGCGGCGCGTTGGGGTCCTGAACCACGGTCAGGCTGATCTTCTGGTTGCGCGGGACCATGGTGCCCGCAGGCGGCGACATGCTGGTGATCTTCCACGCATAGGCAACGTTCTCAGGATCATTCGTCGCATCGTGGCCGTCAGGCGCGGTCGCCACCACATTGTCAAAGCAGATGAGAATGGAGTCGTTGGTTAGGTGGTTGAGCGAGTAGCCGACAGTCGGCGGCAGCGGCATGGGCCAGTGCATGGCGTTACACATTTCATCCCCCGTGATTGCCCTCGCAACCGGCGCACACCCAATCGCAACAGCCGCCATCGCCGCAACAGCAACGACTTTCACGACTTCCCCTTCCCGGCTGGCCGTTCTCAGAACGGTGAACTGCCGGGGCAGTAGTTCTGAATCGACCGGTCTACAAAGTGCGTTGCCTGCGTCGTGCCCCACGACGGATGCATCTGCTTTACCTGCGTGATGGCGTCCCACATCGAGCCGCCATTGGACGGCATAAGGAACATGCAGACCGCGTGTGCGTCGATAATCGCGTCGGAACGGTCCATCGAGATGCCGTCGCCTGTGATCGCTGTTATGAACGCGTCGTCGTTGGGGCTCGATACATAGCCCGGGTCCGCAGTCGCTGGGGCCGCGAGCGTGACCGCCGCCGCCATAGCGACCGAAATAAAGCGGAGTGGTCCGACCTTCTTGGACTTCCGGTACTGCACCATCTGATCCTCCTAAGGGAGACCCTTTGGGGCACGATATGGGATGGCGGGTTGTTTGGATAGGCCAAACTGCCCGCGCGAGCGCTGGTGAGGGAGGACCGTCTACGGCGCGACCGCGCTACGCTGTCGCCTGTTTAAGGATCTTCTGGATGTTTGTTGTCGTATGTGCAGCCTTGACGTTGTACTGGGCGACCGCGATCTTCCCCTTTTCGTCGACGACGAAGGTGGACCGGATCACGCCCCGGACGGTCTTGCCGTACATCTGCTTCTCGCCGTAGGCGCCCCAGGCGGTCAGCACCGTGCGGTCGGGGTCGGACAGCAGCGGGAACGTCAGGTTCTCGGCGTCCCGGAACTTCGCGAGTTTGGCCGGGGTGTCGGGGGAGACGCCGACGACGTCGAGGCCCGCTTCGTTCAGCTCGCGCAGGCTGTCGCGGAAGTCGCAGGCCTCTTTGGTGCATCCCGGTGTGGAGGCGGCCGGGTAGAAGTACACGATGACGCGCCGTCCCTGGTAGTCGGACAGCGACACCGTGTTGCCGTCGGCATCGGGCAGGCTGAAGGCGGGCGCTTTGTCACCCGGCGCCAGCCGCGTGGTCTCGGTCAAGGTTCTTCCCTTTCTGTTCACCGCCGCGTCGGCATCGGCGCCAGCTGATCTAGGGTAGTGCCTGACGTGCACCAAGCGGACTTGGAGGACAGAGACGTGGCGGATCGGGATCCCGAGGCCATCAAGCAGGAGATCGACCGCGCGCGCGACCAGCTGGCGGCCACCGTCGATTCGCTCGCCGAGCGCGCCAACCCCCGCCGCCTCGCCGACGACATCAAGGCCCGGGCGATCGAATTCGTGAAGAAGCCGGTGGTGATCGTTTCCCTGGTTGGTGTCTCATCGGTCGTCATGGTCGTGGTGATCCGCAGAATCAGGGACCGCTGACCGCGGAGCCAGCGAAAGACGCTGTAGCAGAATCTGTTTCAGTGAGACGTCGAATGCAATGTGTCCGGGCACAGGTCCTGCTGGGCCACCTCGACCAGCGTCGGGCCCCAGAAATAGAGCCCGAACTCGCCGGCGGCGGTCTCTGGCGACTCGCCGTTGCGCAGCTGGGCGCAGATGGTGTAGCCCCGGCCGGTCATGACCTGGGGGGCGTTGAAGCCGATGATCGGCACGCCCCGCGCCTGCAGGTCCGGGATGAAGTTGCTCTCGTCGGCGTGCGCCGGTGCGGCTGCGGTGATCGTCGCCGCGCTGACGATGGCGATCGCCGTCGGTAGCATCCGTGTCAGCAGCGGCTGGAGGCTTCCGGCGGGGACGTGCGGCTGGCATGAGAACCGGGATATCGGCCCGACGAAGGTCGGATGACCGAGATTGCTCATGCGAGAACTGTACGCGAACGCGTTGAGCACGTGTCCGGTAAGCGGGACGGCCGAACCCGCCGAAGGCGATACGCGATGTGGTGCGCCGTCAGGGTTTCGAACCCCGGACCCGCTGATTAAGAGTCAGCTGCTCTACCAACTGAGCTAACGGCGCTTTCGGTCGGTCACGACCGCGTTTGCGACAATAACAGGCATCCCGCCGCGGGGCGAAATTGCCGGATGTTCCCAGGCTAGCGCAACGGCGGCGGGCGCCCGGTGTCGGCGCGGACCCGCGATGGGTCCCGGAGGTGACCGACTTGTGCCCGAAATCGCCGCCTTCGGGTCGTCACTGCGGTGCCGGCGAACCCCTTAGAATGCTTGCAACCATGCGGGTCAGTGGTGACCGGAGCAGGCAGGATGATGTGAAAGGTCACTCGATGGCGGCTTTGCGGATACGCCGATCGTGGCTGGTCGCGCTGGCGCTTACGATTGCTGTGTTCGGCGCCGGCTGCAGCGGCGGCCACCGGGCTGCGCCGGCGAACGTCATCGTCGACAAGGGCACGCCGTTCGCCGATCTGCTGGTCCCCAAGCTCACCGCCTCGGTGACCGACGGCGCGGTCGGTGTGACCGTGGACGCGCCGGTGGCGGTCACCGTCGCCGACGGCGTGCTGGCGTCGGTCACCATGGTCAACGAGAACGGCAGATCCATCAGCGGCCGGCTCACCCCCGACGGGCTGCGCTGGTCGACCACCGAGCCGCTCGGGTACAACCGGCGCTACACGCTGACCGCCCGGGCGCTGGGCCTGGGCGGCGCGGCGACCCGGCAGATGACGTTCCAGACGAGTTCGCCCGCTCACCTGACCATGCCCTACGTCTACCCGGGCGACGGCGAGGTGGTGGGCATCGGCGAGCCGGTGGCGATCCGCTTCGACGAGAACATCGGCAACCGCGCCGCGGCCCAGAAGGCCATCACCATCACCACCGACCCACCCGTGGAGGGCGCGTTCTACTGGCTGAACAACCGCGAGGTGCGTTGGCGCCCAGAGCATTTCTGGAAGCCCGGCACGGCCATCGACGTGGCGGTCAACACCTACGGCGTCGACCTGGGTGACGGGATGTTCGGCGAGGACAACGTCAAGACCCACTTCACCGTCGGCGATGAGGTGGTCGCGACCGCCGACGACAGCACCAAGATGATCACCGTGCGGGTCAACGGCGACGTCGTCAAGACCATGCCGACGTCGATGGGCAAGGACAGCGCTCCGACGGCCAACGGCATCTACATCGTCGGCTCGCGGTTCAAGCACATCATCATGGACTCCTCGACCTACGGGGTTCCCGTCAACTCGCCCAACGGATATCGCACCGAGGTGGACTGGGCCACGCAGATGTCCTACAGCGGGGTGTTCGTGCACTCCGCGCCGTGGTCGGTGGGTGCCCAGGGTCACACCAACACCAGCCACGGCTGCCTCAACGTGAGCCCCGCCAACGCCGAGTGGTTCTACGACCACATCAAGCGCGGCGACATCGTCGAGGTCGTCAACACCGTGGGCCCGACGCTGCCCGGCACCGAGGGCCTGGGCGACTGGAACATTCCCTGGCCGGTGTGGAAGGCCGGCAACGCCAACACCTGACTCAGACGCGCAGCACCGATCCCAGCGCCGACAGCGGGATGTGGGCTTCGACGGTGCCGCCGTCCATGAACCACTGCAACGCGCCCGGCGTGAAGTTGACCGGTTCGTCGTGGCCCACCGGGTAGTCGGGCAGGTAGAGGACCAACTCGTCGGGGGTCAGCGCCCACGCCTTGTAGGCGCCGGAATAGACCTTGTCCGGGGTCCACCGGTCGGCGGTGAACGGGTAGGTCCCCGGATCATGCGGCGGCGGGGCCGCATTGAGCGCGGCCTCGATGAACGGCTGACCCAGCGACGGGATCGTCGTGAGTGGATCGGATGCCACGTCCGACAGCGCCAGTCGCCGGCCGCGCGCCATGTCGAAGGTGAACGTCCGATAGGCGTTGTTGGGCTTGGGCCCGTCGGCGTGGTAGTCCTCGTGGAACACCGCACTGAGCAGGTTGCCGTGCCGGGAGACCTGGTAGTTCTCCTCGCCGTAGCTGTCCGCGACCATGTGGGCGCCGACGGTCTTCCAGTTGTTGACCAGGTTGCGCAGATAGTCGCGCACCACCGGACCCGCGGTGGGGTTGTCGACGAGATCGCCGGGCACGGCCACCTTGATGTCCCGGACGGCCTGGCGTTCGGAGACGACCGTGGTGTGGCAGTACTGACCGTCCCAGTCGCCGCCCAGCTCGCCGCAGAAGGACGGCGCCGAGGCCCGCGCGGTGGCCGCGCCGGGAACCGTTGCGGCGGTGACCAATGCGGACAGCGCGATCAGTGTTCTGATGATCATTCGACGGCCTGGCCGGTCAGAGGAGCTGGACTTTGCTTGCCCGCCAGCGACCGTCGACCTTTTCCATGGTCATCTTGATCCGGCTGCGGTCGATCCGCGGATCGGGTACCGCCATGTTGGTGACCGTCTGGTCGATGAAGACCAGGACCACAACCTTGCCGGTGGATTCGGACTGGATCGCGGAGTCCACCACGACGCCGTGTGCGGTGGCCTTGTTGTCGATCAGCAGCTGCCGAAGCTGGACGCTGGACTGGCTGTACATGTCCTTGAACTCGCCGGTGGCGCCGTCGAGCACGTCCTTGAAGTTCTGGTCGACGTTGGTGGAGTCGATGCTCGTCAACACCTGCGCGTACTTGAGAGCCGCCTGCAGGGCCTGCTGGCCGGCCTGGTGCACCTGGTGCTCCTGCCATTGTTTCCAGCCGAGGAAACCGGACATCGCAAGCGAGGCGACGAGCAACAGCGGGAGCGCGCCGCGGCGCAGGTAGTGGCGCCACGGTCGCCTGCGCCGGTTGGCGCCGTCACGTTTGGCGCCGTCACGTTTGGCGCCGTCACGTTTGGGCGGGACGGGCTCGTCGTCGCCCTCATCGCCGGGCTCGGCGGCCTCGGCTCCGGCCTTGCCCGGCTCGGTGTCTTCGGCTGCGGGCTCGGGCTTTTCCTCCCCGGTATCGGTGTCGAGTTCGTTCTCGGTCGTCGTGGCCATCGTCATCTCCTTGGCTGGACGGGTGTCGGTCTCAGTGCGGCGGCTCTATCGGCAGAACCGGGCCGCCGTACGGGGTGGGAATCGTGTAGCGGCCCTTCGGCGTCGGATCGGTTCTGCGACCCAGGTCCGCGCCCGGCGGCGGGCCCGCGGTGTCGTCGCCGGCCGGCCGCGGCGCGTTCTTGGCTCCGCGGATCTCGACGGCGGGATCGTCGTCGCGGCAGTAGGTGTACATGAACGGCTCGGGGTAGTCGGCGTTGGAGGGCGCGAACGCCGGCGTGCCGTAGTCGCACGCGTAGCGGGGGTACCAGTCGGCCGTCGCCCAGATGCCGTGGTCGTGCATCGTGCTGGCCAGGGCGTCCAGCAGCGACCCGCGATAATCGGGGAAAAGCGCGTTGAGCGCCGGTACCCGCAGGTAGAGAAGCTGCGCACTGCTGGCCGCGCTGGCCAGCAGTTGCACCATCGTGTCGGAGTTGTCGGCGAACAGGTTGTCGACGGCCGAGAGGGCGTGCGGCGCCCGCTGGATCAAACGGCGGTATCCGCCCTGCATCCGGGCGACGCCGGCCAGTGTGCGGTCCAGGCCCGTCGTGGCCGCGGCCAGGCCGGCGTTCTTGTCGGCCGCCAGGGTCAGCACCACCCGGCTGGTCTTGATGATGCTGGTGGTTTCGGGCAGCACGGAATCGAGCGTCGACAGCAGGAACGTGCCGCCGTCGACGATGTCGGCCAACTTGCGCGGGCCCTGTTTGGTCAGGCTGAGTTCCTTCTTGATCAGCTCCATCTTGCGGGGATCGACCTGCGCCAGCATGCCGTCGGCGTCGGCGAGCAACCGCGCCATGCTCAGCGGAACGGTGGTGCGGTCCAGCCCGATGACACTGCCGTCGTGCAGATACGGTCCGGCGTCGGATTCGGCCTCGAAGTTCAGCGATTGCTCGCCGCCGGCGGACAGCTCCGCCACGTGGACGACGCTGGACGCCGGGATCTGCACGTCCGAGGTGATGGTGGCCACGGCATCGGCGCCTCGGTCGGTGAGCTGCAGCGACTGGACGTGCCCGATGCGCACCCCGCGCAGCGCGACGTCCTGATTGGGCAGCAGCCCACCGGATTCCGGCAACTGCACGGTGACCCGATAAGACGACGCGAACGGCGTCACCCGCAGTGCGCCGGCCAGCAGGTAGGCGGTCGCGAGGACCAGGGTCAGCGCCAGGCCGGCCACCGAGAGCCACGTCTGCCGCCGGTGCCCCGCCCGCACCAGGCGGACGAGGGCGTCGGCGGTCGTGGCGATCACCGCTGTGGTCCCGGGCCGGGGGCCGGCGGGGCCGGGGCAGGAACAGGGACAGGGGAAGGCGCGGGCGCGGGCACGATTGCCCCCGGCACGTTCGGGTCCGGTATCACCGGCAGCTGCGGTGAGTTCGGCCCCCGCCCCACCACCCGTTCCTGAAGGCGCCACAATGTGTACTTCAACGAGCCGATGAACTGGTTCCAGTTGTACCGGTGTGGTCCGTGCAGCCCGATGTCGCCGCCGAACCCGATGTCGGGTATCGATCCGAGCACCAGCCGGTCGGCGCTGCCGGCGCCGGCGACCGCGAAACCGGACGTCGACTTGATCAGCGGGGGAAGCATCCGGTTGAGGGGCAGCCAGCTGGTATCGGGGCTCACCGCAACGTCGTTGAAGGCGCCGGCGAGCGTGTTCAGGTCGCGGATCATGCTGCGGCCGCTGGTGTCGGTTCCCCCGATCGACGGGAACCTGGCCAGCAGCCGGGCGGTGTCACCGGCTTGGACGGCCAGGTTGGACAGTTCGGTGGTGTTGGCGGCCAGGGCGTCGGTGCCGGGGCCCGCGGCCGTGATCAGGTCGGTGATGGTGCGCTCTTTGGCGTCGATTTCGCCGGCGAGGCGCGTCATCTCGGTCATCGCGGTCGACATCTGCCCGGAGCGGGAGTCCAGCGTGCCCAGCAGCCGGTTCGACTTGCGGATCAGACCCGCCAGCGCCTGGCCCCGGTCACCGGTCGCCCGGCCGACTCCGTTGATGAGGTTGGTGAAGTTGCGCACCGCCCCGCCATTGACCAGCACGGCCGCCGAGCTCAGCAGCGACTCGACCGTCGCGGACGCCGCCGTAGACTGCAGGCCGATGGTGTCGCCGTCGTGCAACATGGCCGCGTTCGGTTGGGTCGCCGGGGGTGGCTGTAACGCCACGAACACGTCGCCCAATGGTGTGGCGGTGCGCAATTCGGCCCTACTGCCCGCAGGCAGTTGGACGCCCGCGCTGATGCGCAGCGTGGTCACCGCGGTGTAGTTGCGGGCGATCATGGACTCGACCTCGCCCACGTCGGCGCCGGCGAGCTTCACCTTGGCCTTCGTCGGCAGGTTGAGCGCGTTGGCGAAGATCGCGGTCAGCCGGTACCCCGCAGAACTCAAGCCGGGGGCCGGAAGGGGGACGCTGGCAAGCCCGTTCGTGGCGCATCCCGAGCTGAGGACCGCCGTGGCCGCGACGATCGCGACGATCGCGGGGGCGGGTTTGCGGCGTGCGGTCGTCATTTCTGCCCCATCGCCGCCATGCCGTCCAGCACGTAGGTGAGCCCGAAATCGGGTCCGAAGTCCTGCAGGGTCCCGGTGCTGCAGCCCAGTTGCCGCAGGCCCATCATGTTGCAGATCTCCTTGGCGTACTGGCCGTCGAACACGATCCTGTCGATGAGGGCGTGCCCGCGCAGGGAACCGTTGGCCTGGTCGATGGAGTTGTAGGCGTTGTCGGCCACCATCGGTGCCAGGTCGAGCAATTCGGCGAGCTCGCGCCGGTTGTCCGTCGCCGTCTTGGCCAGGGTGTTGCCGTTGAGAGTCGCCTGCCTGATGCTGTCGCGGTGGGCGTCGAGCAGATCGGCGGCCTGCTGGACCAGTTGGTCGAGCCTCTTTCCGGTGGTGCCCGTTCCGATCTCCTCGTCGTCGAGGACCTGGCTGGCCAGGTGGATGGTCGACGCGAACTGCCGCAGCTTGGCGTCGTTGGTGGCCGCCGCCTGCAGCAGCGAGCTGACATTCTTGATGATCGTGGTGATCTGCTCGCGGGTCTGCGCGCCGCCGTCGCTGCTCAGCCGCATCGCCTCGGACAGCTCGGCGAGTGCTTCTTTCATCTTCGCGCCGTTGCCGTCGACGACCGCCGCGCCGCTGTCGATCACGTCGGCCAGCGGGCCTCCGCCGTGGCCGTCGCCTTCGAGCGACTTGGTCACCCGGTCGAGAACGCTGAGGACCCTGCTGAATTCGACGGGCGTCTTGGTGCGGGTCAGGCCGATGGTGTCGTGGTTTTCCAGGACCGGCCCGCCCCGGTAGGGCGGGGTGAGCTCGATCTGGCGGTCGGTGAGGATGGACGTGGACACCGTGACGGCCTGCGCGTCGGCGGGGACCTTGACGTTGCGGTCGACGGTGAACTCCACCTCGACGTAGCCACCCCGCGGTCTGATCTTGGTGATCTTGCCCACCGGCATGCCCAGCACCGCCACCACGTTGCCCTCGTACAGGCCTGAGGCGCTGTCGAATTGGGCCGTCACGATGATCGGGTCCTGCCTGGCGCCGAAGTACCCCCACCCGACGCCGACCGTCGCGAGCACCGCGGCGACGGCGGCCGCGACAGCGACGACCCTGATCCTGACGCCGGTCTTGGCGGCTTTGCTCCTGTTCACTTGCAGTTCCCGTTCACTTACAGTCCTTGAAGTACGGGATCATCCCGAACTGCTTGGCGCGGCCGCTGATTGCGCACATCCACGAATCGATGAGCGCGCCACCGGACGCGGTGAAGTTGATGGCGTTCCCGTCCCCGCTCATGTTGGCGACCTGACGCAACATGACGGGGCTGACCTGCAGCATGTTGCGCAGCAGGTCGTCGTGCTGGGCGATGATGTCGGTCATGTCGCGCGTGTCTTTGATGAGCGAATCCAACTCCGGCCGGTCGTTGACGAGAATCTTGCTCATGATGTCGACCAGGCTCGTCAGGGACCGCATCATCGCGTGGAAAACGGCGCGCCGCGCGACGAATTGGCCCAGCAGGTCCTGCCCCTGGTTGATCAGGCTGCCGACGTTGGCCTGCTGACGGCGCAACGTGTTGGTGACCTGCTCGGTGCTCTTGAGCAGCTCGCCCAGCTGATCGCGCCGCCGGGCGATGATCGACGACAGGGTGTCGATGTTCGCCATGGCCTCGGGTATCACCGCGGGCATTTTTTCCAGCTGCTTGCCGAGCATGGCCAGCGACTGCGCGAACCTGTCCGAGTCGACCTGCTCGAAAGTGGTTGTGGCGTCCTTCAATGCGGCCTGCAGATCGTAGGGAACCGACGTGTGCGCCAAGTCGAAGGTGCCGCCCGGCAGCGAACCGGGACCGCCGGGTTCTACCGCGAGGTAGCGGGACCCCAGGATGGTGGCCACCTTGATCACGGCTTTCGACTGCCTGCCGAGCACCAGGTCGTCGCGGATCTTCAAACCCGCTTCGACGTGGTCGCCGGCGAGTTTCATGCTGCTGATCGTGCCGACCGGTATACCCGCTACGGTGATCGGATTCCCGACCCGCAGCGACGCCGCCTGCAGAAACTCCGCCGTGTAGTGCCGGTAGCCCATTCCGAGCATATGCACGGTCACCATGGTCCCGATCACCACCGCGACCACCGCGACGGCGATGAAGCCGAGCCACGTCGTGTTGTAGCTCTCCAGCGCGCGCTTGCGCCGAGTCAGGCGACGCAGCCAGGAATTAATCATCGGGAAATCAGCCATTGTGTCTGCACTTCGGGGTGTGCATCGCCTTGTTCCCGGGCGTGGCGGCGTCGACGATGATCGGCACGACGTCGTTGAGGCCGGGGAAGAACCCGAACAGGTTCGCATCGCACGCGTAGCCGTTGCCGTAGGCGCCCTGGTTGCCCATCCGGGTGAGCCCCTTGAGCACCAGCGGAATGTTGTCGGCGAAGAAACCCACCTGGGGTTCGACGCCGAGCAGGTGCCGGACGAAACCGGGCTTGCGTTCCATCAGTTCGGCGAACGACGGGTAGACGTCCCTGGCCGACGTCGCCAGGCGGCCCGTCACCCGCGCCAGCGAACCCACCGCCGCCACCAGTTCCGGACGCCGCCCGTCGAGGGTGGACACCGTGTCGCGGGTCGCGGTGAGGATGCCGTCGAGGTCCGCGTTCTGCCGGGCGAGATTGCCCACCGCCTTGTTGAGAGTGGCGATCAGATCGCCGAGCTCCTGATCCCGTCCGGCGAACGTCTCTGTGAGCGTTGTGGTTTGGCTGACCAGCGCGGCAAGCGACGGGGTGTCGCCCTGCAATGACTCGATCAGCGCTTTGGTGAGATTGTCGGCGTCGCGCGGGTTCAACAGGCTGAACAGCGGCTCATAGCCGTTGAGCAGCGCGGTGACGTCGAAGGAGGGTTCGGTGCGTTCCGGCGGGATGACGCTGTCGGGTGCCAGCCGGCCGGGACTGCCTTCGGTGCCCAACGACAGCCCGAGGTAACGCTGACCGACGATGTTCTGGTAGGTCACCGAGGCGACGGTGTTACCGAACAGCGGCTGGCCGTCTTGCACGACGAACGAGACCTTCGCCAGTTTGCCGTCGAGGTCGATCTTTTGGACGCGGCCCACCCGCACCCCGGCCATGCGGACGTCGTCACCTTCGCGAAGCCCGTACACATCGGTGAAGACCGCCGAATACGACGTCGTCTTTCCGGCCACGTCGCGGCGCAGACTGACGTAGACCAGCCATGTGACGGTTATCGCGGCCACCATGAAGAGCGACAGGCCGATCAGCGGCGCGCGGAACTTCACTTCGGCCTCCCCGCCGCGGCCGCGCGGGCCGGCGACACCGTCGTGCCGCGGGCGATCGGACCGAGCAGCAGCTCAGTGGCCACCGTCGCGGGCCGGCCGGTGATCGCGGTCAACAGGTTTCGCTCCTCCTGGCTGCCGACGGGCCCGACGTTGCCGCCGAACGACGACGGCGCAACCGATCCCGGCGTCGCGGCGTGCGGCGCATTGTCCGGATTGGCGGACCCCGGGACCGGCGGCGACGGTGTGACCCCCGCCGGCAGAGGCGGATTGGGGTCCTGCAGGTTGGGAGCCGCGTTGATCAGCGGCGGACCGACGGCGATCAGGTTGCCGTCGGGCCCGACGACGGTTCCCGGCGGCGGCGCGAGGTCCTTGGGCGGCTGATAGTTCTGCGGCAGCAGCACTTCCGGCAGGTCCGGCCGGACCGGGACCAGCGGCGCGGTGAAGCAGCTGGGCCCCTTGAGCTCGCCGTAATGCGGGCAGTCCGCACGCGTGTAGGAGTAGGAGGGGGTGAACGAGATGTTGACCCGCCCGTTGGCGAGTTCGCGGTCCGGCATCCAGACGTCGTCCATGAACCTGGTGGCCAGGTTGTCGATCTTGACGGCGGCCGGAAGGAAGACGTCGGCCTTCAGCGCCAGCACACCCAGCACGGGCGTGAAGTCGGTGGTGATGCGGACCAACTGGTCGACGTGGTCGTACAGCCACTGATGCGTGGTGCCCAGCGTGTGGTCGGTGCCCGAGAACATCGACTCCAGCTGTGCGCGCGTCTCGGCGAAGGTCTGCATCGGCTCGATGGCCCGGTGCAGCGCGTCGAAAAGATCCGGGGCCGTGGCCTCCAGCCCCCGGGTCGCGTCGACGAGCGCGGACAGTGTCGACGGACCCGTGTCGGTGGCGACCAGCGAATTGAGTTGGTCGATCAGGTGATCCAGCTTCTTGCCGGCGTCCACCAGCGCCACGCGGCGATGTTCGGTGGCCGCGGCGAGCGCGGCCATGATGCCCACGGACTTGTCTTCGCGGCCGCGGCCGGTCGCGGTGAGCAGGTTTCGCAGCTTGCCGATGGTGGTCTGAAACAGCACCGTCGGCAGGCGGGTGTCTTCGGGGATGTGGGCGCCGGGCCGGATGACGGGTCCCGGTCCGTTGCCCACCAGCTGAACCGACGACACCGCAAAGATGTTGCTGGGCACGACCCGAGCGGTGACCGATGCCGGGATCGACGTGGCGTAGCCGGGTTTGAGGTCGATCCGGACGTAGTTCGGCTTCCCGTACGCCGCGGGGACGACGCTGTCCACGGTGCCCACGAGCACCCCGTGGTACTTCACGTCGGACTTCTCGGGCAAGCCGTCGCCGACGTTGACCAGGTCGGCGACGACCTTCACGTAGTCGTTGAGCCGGCCGGTCGACTTGAGCAACAGGGCTGCGGTGACCAGGCTCGCGACCACGAGGACCGCCACTCCGCAGCCGAGCAGCTGCCGGTCCGACGGGCCGCGCCCGTCCAGCTCAAAGGAATTCGGCATCCGCGATCACCTACCCGCCGAACCTCGCGCCGGAGTCGACGCCGTAAAGCGTCATGGTGAGCAGCATGTTCACCATGATGATCACGGTGATGCTGGCGCGCATGCCGTGTCCGGCCGCCACCCCCACACCCTCGGGACCCCCACTCGCGTAGAACCCGTAGTAGCACTGGATCGTGGACGCGATCCACACGAAGACGACGGCCTTGACCAGCGAATAGGCAATGTCCTTGCCGGCCAGCATCATCGAGAAGTAATGCAGATAGGAGCCCGTCGAACCGCCACCGCTGAGTCCCACCACCAGCTCGGTGCTCAGGTAGCCGATCGCCAGGCACGCCGCGTACAGGGGCACTATCGCGATGACCGAGGCGATCAGCCGGGTTGTCACCAGGAACGGGATCGGGCGGATGGCAAGCGATTCCATGGCGTCGATCTCTTCGGCGATGCGCATGGATCCCAGCTGGGCGGTGAACCGGCAGCCGCCCTGTATCGCAAACGCCATCGCGGCCATCAGCGGTGCCAGCTCGCGGGTGTTGACCAACGACGAGACGAAGCCGGTCGCGGGGCCGAGGCCGAGCAGTTCGAGAAAGTTGTAGCCCTCGATGCCGACGAGCGCACCGACGGTGACCCCCAGGACGACGGCCACACCGGCGGTGCCGCCACCGACCACCAGCGAGCCGTTGCCCCAGGTGATGTTCGACAGCAGTTTGAGGAATTCGGTGCGGTAGTGGCGTGCGGCGATCGGCACGGCGACCAGCGCCCGAATGAAGAAGACCAGCATGTGTCCCAGCCGGACGACTGGCATGGTGGACCGCCGATAGAGCCGGATGACGCGGCCCGTGATGGGCGCCAGCGGCGCGTAGGTGGAGCTCGTCACGTCACAGACCCGTTCTGGGCGAGAGCATGACGTAGAGCTGGCTGATGGCGACGTTGACGATCATCAGGACGAGGATCGCCTCGACCACTGCGGCGTTCACCGAGTTCGCGACCCCGGTCGGGCCGCCCTTGGTGGACAGGCCTTTCTGGCCTGACACCACGGCGACGATGGCGCCGAAGATGACCGCCTTCAGCAGCGCCAGGATCATGTCGCCGGGCGTCGCGAACGACGCGAACGTCGCCACGAAGCTGCCCGGCGCTCCGTTCTGGAAGTACACGTTGAACATGTAGCTGGCGAAGAATCCGACGAAGCACACGACTCCGGTGAGCGCGAAGCTGATCATGATGGCGGCGGCGAAGCGCGGTACGACGAGACGGCGGATGACCGATACGCCCATCACCTCCATGGCGTCGAGCTCTTCCCGCATGGTCCGCGAACCGAGGTCGGCGGTGATGGCCGACCCGACCGCCGAGGCCATGAGGATCGCGGCGACCATCGACGCGCCCTGACGGATGACCGCGAGACCGCTTGCCGCGCCCGCGAGCGAGGTGGCTCCGACCTGGCCTGCCAGCAAAGCGAACTGCACCGAGAGGGTGACGCTGATCGGCAGCGCCACCAGAACCGTCGGTAGCACCGCGGTGCCGGCCATGAAGGCGCCCTGCCGGACGAACTCGCGCCACGGGAAGCGCCCGGTGACCAGGTCGGCGCAGAAATATTGGATGGTGCGCACGCCGAGGACGAACTGCTCGCCGACGGTGGTCAGCGAGGCCAGCGGGTGACGTTTGACGTACCCGATGGTCCAGTCGCGGATGGCGTCGATGCCGTCGGTGCCGGTGCCGGTGCTGCCGCCGCCCCGGTCGTGATCGTCGAACCGAACGGGTTCGTGTCGGGGAGGCATCGCGGCGCGGTCGGCATCGCCGCCAGCAAACTTTATGTCAACGGTCATCCGCTACCAGCAACGAGTTCCATCGGCGCTCTCCCACGGCGAATTTCGTGATTTGCCGAGCAGAAGAAATCGGGTGGCGTGGAGCGAACCTTGTTTTAAGGTGCTGCCCATCGGGTTCCGCGATTCCGCAGCTCAATAAGCTTAGCGGTAACACGCTAACCCAGCTGACTAGCACTTTCAATAGCATTGTTGAACCCGTGTGTCATTGCCGTCGGGTGACGAACACCGCGGTCGGAACAGCGGATTGAACCCGGCGTGTCGGCAGGAAGCCAGCAAACACCGGAGATTGCGGGCACCGGCGTCGCGCTGAATAGATGTTACAGATGCGGCAGGTTGTGCACGGGTTTTCCGGCGAGGAAGTGCACGTCTGACCTGTGGGGTGAGTGACGGGGCTCGAACCCGCGACTTCCAGGATCACAACCTGGTGCTCTACCAGCTGAACTACACTCACCATGGCGCCGGGCCGGTCCCGTAGCGGGGCCAACGAACGGCGACGTCGATACTAGCCGGTTGGTGGCCCGGGGGCCGAATCGATTGGTTGCGGTGGGTCGTTTCTGCCCGCCAGCTGGGCGGCGACCGCCTCGATTTCGCTGGTGGAGGGCCCCGGCGGCGAGACGAAGGCGGTCCGGCGGTAGTACTGGAGCTCGCGGATGGACTCGTGGATGTCGGCCAGGGCCCGGTGGGTGAGTCCCTTGGCCGGCTGGCCGAAGTAGATGCGTGGGTACCAGCGCCGGCAGAGCTCCTTGATCGAACTCACGTCGATCATCCGGTAGTGCAGGAACGAGTCCAGGGCGGGCATGTCGCGGGCGATGAAGGAGCGGTCGGTGGCGATGGAGTTGCCCGCCAATGGCGCGCTCCTCGGTTGTCTGACGTGGTTGCCGATGTAGTCCATCACGATCGCCTCGGCGGCCGCCAGGTCGACGGTGGACGCTTTGACCTCGTCGGTGAGCCCGGAGCGCGAATGCATGTCGGCGACCACGTCGATCATCGCCGACAGCGCGGCGTCGTCGGCGTGGATCACGACGTCGACGCCATCGCCCAGGATGTTCAAGTCGGGGTCGGTGACCAGGACCGCTATCTCGATCAGCTTGTCCGAACCTAAGTCCAGGCCGGTCATCTCGCAGTCGATCCACACCAATTCGTCCACCACAGCGCTCAGCGTATGCGTACGCGAGCCATCGCTCCCGCGTCCCCCTGACAAGTAGGGTGAGTTTGCCGAGCGGGTGACGATCGGAAAGAGGGCGCAGCACATGGGTACCGAATCAGCGGCGACAGCCGCGCAACGGATCGCCGGCGGCTACGCCGTCGATGGCCGGGCGCTGGAACTGGGCAGCGTCGTCGTCGACGGCGTCGCCGACCCGTCCGCGCAGATTCGCATCCCGCTGGCCACGATCAACAGGCACGGCCTGGTAGCCGGGGCGACCGGAGCCGGCAAGACCAAGACGCTGCAACTGATCGCCGAGCAGCTCAGCGCCGCGGGCGTGGCCGTGCTGATGGCCGACGTGAAAGGCGACCTGTCGGGTTTGTCCCGACCGGGGGAGGCCAACGACAAGACTGCCGCGCGGGCGAAGGACACCGGCGACGACTGGGAGCCGGCGGCGTTCCCGGTGGAGTTTCTGTCGCTGGGAACCGGTGGCGTCGGCGTGCCGGTGCGGGCGACCGTTGCCGGTTTCGGTCCGGTCCTGCTGTCGAAAGTATTGGGGCTCAACGCGACCCAGGAGTCGACACTCGGGTTGATCTTTCATTGGGCCAAGCAGGCCGACCGTCCGCTCGTCACCCTGGACGATCTGCGCGGCGTGATCAGCCACCTGGCCGGCGACGAGGGCAAGGCCGACCTGAAAGACCTGGGCGGGGTCTCGTCGACGACGGCGGGAGTCATCCTGCGAACGTTGGTGAATCTCGCCGGCGACGGCGGTGACACCTTCTTCGGCGAGCCGAAGCTCGACCCGCACGACCTGCTGCGCGTCGACGACCAGGGTCAGGGAGTCATCTCGCTGCTGGAATTCGGCGGTCAATCGTTGCGCCCGGTCATCTTCTCCACCTTCCTGATGTGGCTGCTCGCCGAGTTGTTCGCCGGGCTGGACGAGGTCGGTGACGTGGACAAGCCCAAGCTGGTCTTCTTCTTCGACGAGGCGCACCTGCTGTTCAGCGACGCCTCCAAGGCCTTTCTCGGGCAGGTCGAACAAACCGTCAAGCTGATCCGCTCCAAGGGCGTGGGGGTGTTCTTCTGCACCCAGTTGCCCACCGACGTGCCCAACGACGTGCTGTCCCAGCTGGGCGCCCGCATCCAGCACGCGCTGCGGGCGTTCACCCCCGACGACCAGCAGGCGCTCAGCAAGACCGTCCGCACCTATCCCAAAACCGATGTCTACGACCTGGAGTCGGCGTTGACGTCGCTGGGGATCGGCGAGGCCGTCGTCACCGTGTTGTCGGAGCAGGGCGCACCCACGCCGGTGGCGTGGACACGCATGCGCGCACCCCGCTCGCTGATGGCCGCGATCGGCACCGATGCGATCGCCGCCGCGGCCAAATCCAGTCCGCTGCAGGCCAAGTACGGCAAGACCATCGAGCGCGAGCCGGAGCCGACACGCGAAGCGCCCCGCCCGGAGCAGCCGCGGGGCCGGTACGACCCCCTGCCCGGGGACGACATCGAGATTCCGCCGATGCCTGCCCCCTACGAGCCGAAAGGCCCCGCGACGTGGGAGGAGGTGCTGAAGAACCCGACCGTGAAGAGCGCCGTCAATACCGGCGTACGCGAGATCGTCCGCAACATCTTCGGCACCGGGGGGCGTCGCCGGAAGTAGCGCCCGGCGCCACTAGCCGCCGCCGAGTTTCTTGTAGAAGCTGCCGACGATGGGCGCGACGACGGCGCGCGGGGCGTACCCGCTGGCCACCGACATGGCTTTGGAGGTCAGGCCCGGCACGATGCGCATCTTGTTGCGTTGCAACGCATCCAGCGAGGCCTGGGCGGTGTGCTCGGTGGAGATCCACAGGAAGTCGGGGACCAGTCTTTCCACCAGCGAGGCCTCGGCGTCGTCGGGCAGATCGGTGCGCACCGGGCCCGGCGCCAGCAGTGTCACGTGCACACCGGAGCCGCGCAGTTCCCCGCGCAACGATTCGCTGAAGGTGTTCGCGAACGCCTTGGTGGCCGCGTACGTCGCGTTGTAGGGAATCGGCGAGTTGCCCGCCGCCGAGCCGGAGATCAAGATGCCGCCGGCCCTGCGCGCCACCATGCCGGGCAGCACGGCCAGCGTGAGGTCGTGCACCGCGACCGCATTCAGCTGGACCTGGGCCTTTTCGCCCGCAGGGTCGAGGTCCCTGACCGGACCGAAGGTCGCGGTGCCGGCGTTGGCGCACAGGATGGAGATGGGACGCGCGGCGAGTTCCTCGCACAGCTTCGCCCGATCCGCCGGGTCGGCCAGATCGGCGGGGCGCACGTCGACGGCGACCCGGTACCTGTCGGACAGGCGGGCGGCCAACTCGTTGAGCAGTTCCTCGCGTCGGGCGGTGATGATCAGGCTGTATCCGCGTGCCGCGAGTTCGGTGGCCAGCGCTGCACCGATGTTCTGCGAGGCTCCGGTGACGACCGCGCGCGCGTCGGGACTGGGGGCGGGTACCGGCATGCGCCAATGGTAAACAGGCAATGCGGCGGAGCCGGGCGCGGCGGGTCGCCTGCCCGTTCAATTGGCAGCGATCGCAAGCGCGGCGGAGCCGG